>Ga0307507_10005473_pt1 | contig 20799 bp, 17 predicted proteins | sample 7_EM_MG_FD_207223 | JGI IMG/M metagenome (GOLD analysis project Ga0307507, IMG submission 207223) | Populus trichocarpa ectomycorrhiza microbial communities from riparian zone in the Pacific Northwest, United States - 7_EM | ecosystem: Host-associated > Plants > Roots > Unclassified | place...
TAAAGTCTTATTCCCCTTTTGTATGCCCAAGAGAGAAGTGTCCTGAGGAGGGTGAGGTTGGGGATCTCACCTTTGCTTTTACTTGATATTTTTTATAAAAAATATATTTACACCTGTATTATTGTGCATCTACAAGTCTGAACAAGATACTTTGTTGCAGGTACTACTAGCACTGGAAATGTCGCTCCAGAATCTAAAGTCAACCCAGCAAGTGTTTCTTTGAAAACAAAGCTGATGTCTGTATTTTGCCGGTCTATTACTGCTGCAAACAGTTTCCCAGCAACTCTGCAGTGTATTTTTGGTTGCATATATGGTAACTATAAATTTTCATTTAATTACTTATGGTTTCGATGCCAAATCTAGGAGGGGTTGTAAAAACTCTTCAAGCAGATTATAACTGTGGTGCTATTTGATGAGAAATATTGAGCTTTGTGATCCTCATATAGGATTCAAATAATCTGACAAACCTACATGACCGAAAACTGATTTTTTACATGGTAGATGCATGGTCAGTAAGGAGTAAATGCACAATGCACTCATTTACTTCTATTGTTTTTATTGATTCCACCATTTGATTATTAGTGAAGCCTGAAAGAAGTTGTCAATTATTCTATCAATGTTTTCAGACTATGGTAGCTTTATTCAATAGCATGATAGACCGGTTAGTGATTTCGGTTTAAGTTGAGAGGAAAATTATGGTGTTTTGCTTTTCTTTTTCACATGCTCACTTCTTTTAGAGTCCTCTGACCTTTAACTCACAAATTGATGAAAATTTTACCAGTAATTTGGCTTATCTGTACGTGGAACTAGAAATAATAATGAAGAGTCTCCTTTTCTTTCAGTGAAGAATAGATGTTTTAAGGCATGCACATTGTGTTTATTCCTCACCATTGCCATCTTAACAACAATATTCTTGTTTGGGTTCTATTATATATTTTGAAGGTGTTCCTTTTATTTTATGTTGTATTTTTTTTAAAAGACCTATTTTAGATCATTGTTATATTTAAAATGTAAAAAAGAGGGGAATAAATGGGTGGATTGTTTGTCGATGTTAGTTTGTGTATGAAATTATCTTTAATACATGATTTGAGGAACTCTCTCTCTCTCTCTACCCCTATCTCTCTCCCTCTCTCTCTTTCAGTTTAGGAATCTCATGCCAAGTTTGTGATATAAATTTATTGCTGATGTTTTTCTGTTTTGAACTTCTGGAATGCACTAGGAAGTGGTACCACCTCAAGGTTGAAGCAATTGGGAATGGAATTCACTGTTTGGGTGTTTAAGCATGTAAGAATCTTATTGTTCAGTTTTGGATTTGTACTTTAAATTTTCAAGTTGGTTTGATTAAGGGACCTTTGACCTTTGGCTCAAGCGGTATAAAGGATCAGGTGAATCCCTTACATTTTAACATACCTTTGCTAAACATACCTTCTCAAGTGGGAGAAGAATGAACATAGATTAAACTTCATATTATGTCAAATTGTATTATCATGTCAGGTTTAAAATACTTTATTATTGTATTTGTTCCAGTGGAAGATTTCTTGGACAAGAAGTACTCTTGACACATTTTCATAGCTTTCTTAGTAGCTGTCTGAAGTCCTTTACCTACCAATTAGTGATGTACGTAGAGAGAGGTCTTTTATTTACCTACCAATTAGTGATGCACATAGAGAGAGGTCTTTTATGCTTCTGTCCACTAGTGGTACACAGTGAATTTGCATTGCCATTGAAATTTAGTAAACAGACTTCTTTTCTTGACACATTTTCATAGCTTTCTTAGTAGCTGTCTGAAGTCCTTTACCTACCAATTAGTGATGCACGTAGAGAGAGGTCTTTTATGCTTCTGTCCACTAGTGGTGCACAGTGAATTTGTGGCCAAAGTTTGCATTGCTATTGCACTTTAGTAAACAGACTTCTTTTCTCTATGTAGTTTAAGAGTCAGGGTTATTTTATCCTTGTCACCAATGGAGAATTGAGCCGAAGTAACTTAACTAAGCACATGCCTGTTATAGATTTTTGCAATTCTGTGGACTTTTCACTCAGCTGCAGGTGTTGACTATTGCTGACTTTACCAGACCATTGTTGCTGTTGATCACCATCACCAGCAATAGTCAATGTTCAAACAGTTCTTAATGTTGGACACCTGCCTTGGGTGGCTACTGCTAGCTGCCAACTTCCCTCGCCAAACATTAATAAAATACACAATTATCTCAATTTACAGCATGCTAGAAGACAACGGAGACACCTGAAAATGCTTTGTACAATGATTATTTTCTGACAATTTGTTTTTATCCATGAAGCAATAGCCTTAGACAAGTCCTGTTTTATATGAGATTATGAGAATCTTGTATGTTTTCCTTGGCTTGAATCATATAATGTAAAGTTCTTTAGCATTCATACCAGATTCACAGTCAACTGTATTTTAGGAGGTTAAAGTTCTGGGATTTTTTATAGTTGAATTAGTTCATTACCTAGGCTTTGTTCGTAATCATAGTTTTTTTGTACAAAAGTATTTCTGTATTTTTAAGAGGTTAAAGTTCTAGAATATTTTTTAGTTTAATTATTTCATTACCTAGGCTCTGTTCGTAATCGTAGTTCTTTTATACATAAGTTTTGCTCTTTTTCTTTATTTGTTATTGTGATCTTCTACTATTTCAGTTTTTCCAGACTTTGGTCTCCCTCATGCAAATCCTAAAAGCCTATTTCCATATTCTAGAATCTTTTTGTAACTCTAGCCATTTCCCAAGAACTTGTGCTAAAATCAGTTCATTCTTGTGTTTGAACTGCAAGGATATTCTCTATGGGTTTACCATATATGGTTTTTTGCAAGTTGCCAAACTATCGATCAATCATTGATTGCTTCAAAGAGGACAGGTTTTTTTGGCAAAAAAATGATTATTGATGATATGATCATGTTTCCACTTCTATTTTCTTTCATCTCACGTGTTTTCACTTTGAACTCTGCAAACAAAATGTTGATACAATTTCACGTTCTTGTTTTTACTTAGTCATTATAACATCCTTTATTTTAATATGTACAGGCAAAAAGTGATCAGCTGAAGCTCATGGGCCCTGTTATACTGACTGGGATTCTGAAGTTACTTGATAGTTATTCAAGCTCAGAATCAGGTGTCATGCAAACAGAGCTCTTTTGATTCCCTTGTCTTATCTATATTAAAGCACTATGGTTGGAATCTGATTGATTCAATTTACTTCACATATCAATTGAGATTGATTTTGTTTACTTCATTCCAGATGCTATTGCTAGGGACACCAAAACATTTTCTTTTCAAGCAATTGGATTACTTGGGCAGCGCCTTCCCCATCTCTTTAGGTGCTTTGTTCATCTTCTCCTTTCTGCTGCTCTGTATCCATATCTGTGACAATAATCTGGTGGCCATTTCCTTTCATTTTCAGAGACAAGATTGATATGGCTGTTCGTCTTTTTGATGCATTGAAAGCTGAAGCTGAATCTCTTCGTTTTGTTATCCAAGAAGCAACCAATTCTCTTGCTGCTGCATACAAGGTATGCTTGGATTCACTTTGTTGAATTACAATTTTTTTTCATCCTGTCAGAGAAAAATTTTACTCCCAGAGGTTTCATTGTCAGCATGCAATAGCTAGATTTGTTACGCTACAAGCTGTGTTCTTTTTGAAAGCTGCTTCATCTTGGTTTAATTATTATGGTGTTTCCCATATGTTTTTTCCTTGATCTCTCTGTGTAGCTGAGCAGGCCCCCATTGTGCTCTTTTTAATTTAGTTTGGTCATTTACTTATCAGAAAAAGGATAAAATACAAGACTGGCTAGGAAGAATTAATTTTCATTTACTGGTAAAGAAAATAGTTATTTCTATTTTTATGTTCAGTAAACATTGAACAATTATTTTTTGATAATCTATGTGACTAAACTTATTTGTGAAAATCATTTTAAGGAAATATGATGTGTCTTTATTTTCAAATGGTCTGATTTATTTGCTTCAAGCTTTCTTGTCTCTCTTGGAAGTCTCTGATATTTCCAAAGCCCAAAATAAAGCTGCTCAAAAACTTTTGCTTTATCTTGAACATACTAGTCATTGACATTTGTTATGCCAAGTTGGCAGATAGGGGCTTTAATACAGTTCTGAGGGTTGAGTTGATAATCCATGTGACTAAGCTTTTTTGTGAAAATCATTTTAAGGAAATATGACTGCTTTATTTTCAAATGGTCTGATTTATTTGCTTCAAGCTTTCTTGTCTCTCTTGGAAGTCTGTGATATTAAAGCCCAAAAGAAAGCTGTTCAAAAACTTTTGCTTTATCTTGATCATCCTAGTCATCGACATTTGTTATGCCAAGTTGGCAGATAGGGGCTTTAATACATTTCTGAGGGCTGAGTTGATTGAACTTCTAATCTGTCCCCCATTATCTTGACAATTCTAGGAGAAAAAACAACAGGTTCTTATAGGAGAATAATCTGGTATGTCCATGATGATATATAGACTGAAATTATAATTGGTTGTTATTTTCGAACAGACAGATGTAAGATTGTGTTGAATGAGAAACTTAGTTGTGAGAACAATTCAGGAATTCCAATTGAAAATTTTGATGTCTGGGTTAACTACTGAGAAATTTCTGAAATTCATAAAATGATGTAGAGAAGAGATTGGATGGCCTAATTACCATATTCATTTTCTTTTACTTTTTTTTTCCTCTTCAATGTTTCTGGATACCCACTTTTAAGTTGCTTTCATTTTTTTTGGAAGTCTTTTAAATTCCTTTTAAGATAATGATTATTCCTTAATGCTGTAACCTGTGAAAGCTGCTAGCCACTTCAACAAGCTTCGCATTTTTACCAATCCCAAAGACCACTTTTATGCCTCTGGCACCTGTTGCGGCCACCATTATTGCTGTTGCAACCTATAGTGTCATTATTGCTGTTGCAACCTATAGTGTCAGCACTGCTGTACTGTTCTCATCACCACTGACAGCACTATAACCTTAACGGCTTACCAACTATCACCAGTTGCTTCCAAAATACCATTATCTCTAACTTCATTATTAGAGCTACACCAGAACAACTAAAGTCGTCATTACTGCTATAGTACTCTTCAACCACTTGTCATGTATCTGATTGCTACCAATTGCTGCACTGATCTTCATGCCCATTCTATTCATTGCATGGTTCAATCTCAAAGTTTGAATTTTAGTGCTTGCTTGTTGCAACTGGTGGTTGATCTTTTAAAACACAGCCCTCAAACTCTTCAATGTTCCTGAGCTTGATCTTATTTGCTTTCTGTTTTTAAATGTTAATTTTTATTTCCAGAATATAAGTACTTCTCTTTAGTTATAAAACTATCTCAACTCGCTGCCTATTTGATGTTATTAATCAGTATGCATTATTGGTCTTCAGGGAGCACCAGCTACTGTATTGATGGACCTGGAGACTCTTCTTCTGAATAATTTTCAAGCAGTATTGAACAACTTAATATCTTCATTTTTACTTGTTCACCTTTACTTTTTCAACTGCTTTGAACTATGATTTTCTTACACTTGATTCTGGTTTATTTACAACTTGCTGCTTCATGATTTGAACTTGAATTATGTGGTGCCAACCAGGAACAAAATGAAGTACGTTTGTGTGCCGTGAGATGGGCAACATCTTTATTTGATTTGAAGCATTGTCCAAGTAGATTTATATGCATGCTTGGTGTGGCAGATTCTAGGTTGGATATAAGGTATTGAAGTTTTACATTCTGCATTTATCCCACAGCAGCTGTTTGCTTTTGTATGCAGTGGCTTCTACTTGCTATCATATTGCCAGTATTCACAATATTTCTATGGCTCATATCAAGATCCAGTACAGATAAATACGACTTGTAGCATATTAATGTTTGATCTTTGATTACTTGTCTTTTTCTTATTTGTTCATTGATAAAATGTTAGTATCACTACAAGTTTGGATTAATTGTCTGTATTTGTGGTTGGCTGTGCACATGCTTTGTTCAATAGTGAAATTATTAGTTAGTTCTGGTGTGTTGCTCTCCTTCACTGACATGAAAGAGGGCCCACAATATTTCTATGGCTCATATCAAGATCCAATACAGATAAATACGACTTGTAGCATATTAATGTTTGATCTTTGAGTGCTTCTCTTTTTCTTATTTGTTCATTGATAAAATGTTAGTATCACTACAAAGTTTGGATCAATTGTCTGTATTTGTGGTTGGCTGTGCACATGCTTTGTACAATAGTGAAAATTATTAGTTAGTTCTGGTGTGTTGCTCTCCTTCACTGACATGAAAGAGGGCCCACAATATTTCTATTGCTCATATCAAGATCCAATACAGATAAATACGACTTGTAGCATATTAATGTTTGATCTTTGATTGCTTCTCTTTTTCTTATTTGTTCGTTGATAAAATGTTAGTATCACTACAAAGTTTGGATCAATTGTCTGTATTTGTGGTTGGCTGTGCACATGCTTTGTACGATAGTGAAATTATTAGTTAGGTATGGTGTTTTGCTCCTTCACTGACATGAAAGAAGGCCCTTCTATGATAACTACCTGTCAAATCTACTTTTATGTGAGTGAGTAAGCAATACACTTGGAGTACCTAATAATCTCTCCTGTCACATATTGTGATTTGATGTTGAAAATTCTATTACTCCCTCGATCCCTAAATAAATGTCCTACTTTCCATTTTCAGCAGTCCCGATGCAAATGTCCACTTTCCAATTCTCATTCAATGTTGAAAATTCTATCACTTCCTTAGTCCCTATATAAATTTCCTAGTTTCACTCATTTTCCCTTATTATCCTTTATCATTTTCCAAATTTACTAAAAACAAGAACATTGAGTAATGTAAAAATAGTTAAGAGGTAAAAGTGAAATAATATTTTTAAAACAAAAATCACTAGTTTATTTTTTTGTTCCTAAAAGACTTGTTCAATCTCAATTAGGGCATTTCTTTTGGGACTGAGGGAGTACAACATAAGTCATAGTTCTCAGTAATTTTCTTCTGTTCCAGGGCTTTTGAGTTGGTTGAATCATTTTATTTTCTTTTCATTCGGCATTTTGAATGCAGATTCTTTGTTACTTTATGCCACATATGTTGAGTCTTTTATGTTTCCCATTCTTTTTTATTGGAACCTTTCTTGTTTCCTGTAATGCTTTTAAATATATCAAACGTTTTCAATTTGTCACCATACAGTATTCCTATAGCATTTATTATTCAAATGTGGCAGGATTTTTAAATTCACTGAGGTGTATCATTTTAAACTTTTGATTGTCATAGTCCTATGGACAATAAACAGAAAGTGAAAGGGGGATAGGTGGATTTATTCTTCTATTACTGCGTTAGAGTCTCCAATGTCTTATTTAGTACCAATATACAGTGTTTTTATCCCAAGGATGGTTGATTTCACACTATAAATTTTCATCATGGAAACCTAATACTGGCCTGCTCTCTCTCTCTCCAGGGAAATGGCACTTGAAGGCCTGTTTCTTGACAAAGACATGGGTCGAAGTAGAAGACAGAATATTGATTTTATATACCCAAAACTTGGAGAGATGTTGGATTATATTGTTAAGCAGCAGCCAAAATTGTTAGAGTCAAGTGAAATGAGGGAACAAAAGCTTCTTTTTTCATCTAAAATGTATGTGGCTATGATCAATTTTTTGTTGAAGTGTTTTGAGTCAGAGTTGGACCAAAACAACTCTTTAGGGAGATCAACTGAATTTCTGTCTTCAGTGGAAACAATGTGCTTACTGCTAGAACATGCTATGGCATATGAAGGCTCTGTTGAATTGCATGCCACTGCTTCCAAGGCATTAATTACAATTGGATCTTATCTTCCAGAGGTTTTTCACAGTTTTCTCTTCCTTTATATTGATTTTATAGTTTATTTTTTTCCTTTTTTGCATGTCAACAAATACTTCTTTAACTCGTTCGCTCTCTCTAGATGATCGCATCACACTATGTGCCTAGAATATCATGGCTAAAACAATTACTGAGTCATGTAGACTTAGATACTCGTGAATCTGCAGCACGCCTACTTGGCATAGCTTGCTCTGCTATTCCTCCCGCCACATCATCAGATCTAATTTCTGAGCTACTCTCTGCAATTTCTAAAACAAGCAATTTAAGGTTTGTAGTCCATCAAATCGAGTTTCTAGTTTCTGGTGGTGACAATTTCTGATTCTAGAGTTTATGAGTTTTCTTCTTCTTGTTTTTTTTTTTTTTTTTTCAGGTTTGAGGCACTTCATGGAATACTGTGTGCAATTGGATATGCTACTGCAGAGTGTATGTCTATAGCGGTTGCTGTAAGTTGCATGTTTCTGCAACACCTCTACTGGAATTTTTCTTTTAATGAAATCAGGACCTTACTTAAACCCTTCCCTATCCTTGTTTTGAGCAAAGTCCAAGCACTATATTTTCTTCGTCACTGGTCATCCTTAATTTTTTTAAGAATACGTCCTTTCCATGCTGTAATTGCCCACAGTTCTATCACCGCAGCACAATTTAACACATTTATGAACACAACCACTATCTTGGACAATCAGAAATGTACAGAGGTAAAATCAAAGTGGCAAACCCTTAGTATTTGGACATCACAGAAAAATGTTTCCTCAAGGTTATTTGGGGTTTGCGATGCCACAGACCCTGATGTCCATATCAAAACTTCACATGCCCTTGCTAAACTTACAATTTAGGTTTTATCCTTTTATTTTAAGAAAAAGTTCTACATGCTTTTTGTTTACTTCTCATATGCTAGGTTTGCATCTCTTTTTGATGTTTCCATGAAATGGGACATTAAGTCTTATTTGGTGTCATTTTTATCTTGCTATTGTATTTTTCTCTGTTTAGCATTCACTAGTCATTTTATTTTTATATTTTAATGTACTTCTTCAATTTCCATTTTAGCAATTTGTATTCACTATTTCTAACATTATTATTTGCAGATCCCAGGGACATTGTTTCAGAAAATACTTAAATGCCTGACTGATATTGCTAATTCTGAGACCGCAACATTGGCCTCTATTGCTATGCAAGCTCTGGGTCATATTGGATTACGTGCACCATTACCTCCTCTTGTTGATGACTCTAGTTCAGGTGGTGTTCATAGATAGTTAGATACCAATAATAGCTTGCAGAAGGGAAAAAATAGTAGTAAGGGTCAGTTAATAACATTATTCCATGGTTAAAACTGCAGTTGACATTCTGATACTCTTAAATGAAAAGTTGAGCAAGCTACTCTCCGGTGATGACAATAAAGCAATTCAGAAAATCGTTATCTCCCTTGGACACATCTGTGTAAAGGAAACGTCACCTTCACTCCTGAATATTGCCCTTGATTTGATTTTTAGTCTCTGTCGATCAAAGGTGTGTAGAAAATAAATATTTTTCTTTTATGATCCTGTCTGCTAGTGTCACTTATCCACCCGCCTGCAATTATTGCTATAATTCTTTGTTGGGCTTTAATTTAGTTCATATTTGTTTTGGAGTTCCATAGGTTGAGGATGTCCTGTTTGCTGCTGGGGAGGCTCTGTCATTTTTGTGGGGTGGCATTCCTGTTACAGCTGATGTGATTCTCAAAACTAACTATTCTTCACTTTCAATGACTTCAAATTTTCTTCTGGGGGACATAAGCTTATCTTTGTCAAAATACAACCCTAATGAGAAATGTGAAGCTAATGAAGATTACCACGCCACCATTAGAGATTCAATTACTAGAAAACTCTTTGAGACTCTTTTATACAGTAGCAGAAAAGAAGAACGCTGTGCTGGAACTGTTTGGCTACTATCACTGACAATGTATTGTGGTCGTCACCCGACCATCCAACAAATGCTTCCACAAATTCAGGTTTGACAATAGTTAAAAGGGCAATATCTGCCTTTTTATCCCCCGCATATTTTAATTATGATCCCCTTTTGATTGGAATAAGTTCTTCCTTGAGTTGAGCCATATATCTTTCTAAGTTGGCATGCTTACTCTAGTCTTCACTGTAAGGTAATGAGTTTGTGGAGTATCTTCCACAAATACATTGCATATTAAAAATTTCATCATTCATGTAACCGATTATTTAACTGATTTATCAACCAAACTTCTAGTTTTTAGACATTTTATGAGAACACAATTTTCTTTCAGGAAATGTTCTTATCATCTGAATATTCTATTGCTTTCAGTTTCTTGTAATTCTGTTGATGCCATGAGGCATCAGTTAAATAATTTTCAAATGAATGCAGGAGGCTTTTTCACACTTGCTTGGTGAACAGAATGAACTTACACAAGAGCTAGCATCACAAGGTATGAGTATTGTCTATGAACTTGGTGATGCAGCAATGAAGAAAACTTTAGTAGATGCACTTGTAACAACTTTGACGGGTTCAGGAAAGAGGAAAAGAGCTATCAAGGTAAAAGCCTGCCTTTTTTCTTTTGGGGGGAAAAACATGCTATTTATTATCTTCTCCTTTGGTGCTTTTTATATTTTTATGTCGTGTTGAGGATGATGTCTGGAGCTTTTTAATATACAGCTGGTAGAAGACTCTGAAGTTTTCCAAGAGGGGACTATTGGTGAAAGTCTGAGTGGAGGGAAACTTAGCACTTATAAGGAGCTATGCAGTCTAGCAAATGAGATGGGCCAACCAGACATGATTTATAAATTTATGGATCTGGCTAATCATCAAGCTTCTCTAAATTCCAAGAGGGGTGCTGCTTTTGGATTTTCCAAGATAGCCAAACAAGCTGGAGATGCCCTCCAACCACACTTACAACTATTGATTCCACGGCTAGTTAGATACCAATACGATCCTGATAAGAATGTGCAGGTAAACAAAAAGACCCTTGACCAAAACAAAAATTCATTTAGGTTTGTGTTTACTTTCAGAAGATATTTTTTTAGTTTCCATCTCTAGTTTTCCTATTTATTCTAAAGAGGTTTTTCCATGGAGAATTAAGGATATTTATTTATTAGATACAATTTTTCCAAGATAGAAAACAAGGACTTGTTTGGCTTAACTTGAAAATATTAAAAGGAATAACCTTAAAACTTTAAATGATGAACCAAACGAGGCCCTTATTTTTATATTGCAGAATTTGGAAAATAACCATTTTATTGCTTTCCAATTTTCTGGAAAAGAGGAGAAATAGAAAACTCATGTTTCCAAGAAAACAATTCTTATTCTCAGTTAGCAAATGCATTTTCTTTATTTTATTTTATTATTTTTTTGAAGATTTCTGGAAAACTGAATTTTTCTTGACAATTAAACGCAGCCTTAGTTGTTCCTGAATATATGATGAACTATGAAGTTGTCTGATAACTAATAAGTAGCTTAAGTAATGTCCTGTCCCTTTCTCATTGCTCGTTGTTCTTTCATCACTTTTAGGATGCAATGGCTCACATATGGAAGTCATTAGTTGCAGATCCAAAGAGAACTATTGATCAACATCTTGACTTGATTGTTGATGATTTAATAATTCAATGTGGATCTAGGCTTTGGCGTTCACGTGAGGCTTCCTGTCTTGCCCTTGCAGATATTATTCAAGGGAGAAAATTCAAACAGGTGATGTACTTGCCATTTTGCATATAGTTTTGTCTTTGTTGACATGGCCTAATCTTTCCACTCATTTAGTCCTTGATTTAAGATAGGAAGTATTCCCTTCTTGGTTTCCAATGTTTTATGTGCCTCATTATGTATTTACAAGTGGTCTCGTGAATTTATATGATCAATGTCTTGGTTCATGGTATAGGCCATCGTAGTCCTTTACTTATCTCAACAACTAAAAGTAAATAGCATTGATAGCTTAGAGCAACTGTCTCATTATATATCACCCATACAATTTCCATCCTCGTACAAATTCACAGGACCACTATATGTTAAATTGAGATGAGTTTCTTGCATACATTCTCATCATAATCCAACTCTAACATAAGTAACATCTCCACTTTGTCTGTTTGATTTATCGTATTATTCTCATACAGGTTGGAAAGCATTTGAAGAAAATATGGACAGCAGCATTCCGTGCCATGGATGATATAAAGGAGACTGTCCGAAATGCTGGAGACAGATTATGCCGTGCTATTTCTTCATTAACAATACGGCTATGCGATATTTCACTTACTGAAGTATCAGACGCCAGAGAAGCAATGGGGATTGTTCTGCCTCTGTTGCTTGCTGATGGGATTTTAAGTAAAGTTGACAGTATTCGCAAGGCATCAATCGGTGTTGTTATGAAGCTTGCAAAGGTCGGATATATTTTGCAATGATATCATATTGAGTTGATAGAAAATACCTGCATTTCTGATTACATTCTACTACCTTTGTTTGCCCCATGAAACACCAATGTGTCTGTATATCGAAGCCACCTTTGAAGGACAGATAGTGAATTTATTTAATATATTATCTTTCATTTTCATGACACATGCATAGAAAAATGTTAGCACGTATATCCATGTGTATCTATGCATTCAAGACTTGAACAGATCAACATATGTATGTGTGCAAATATGTTAAGCAAAGCAGCACATGATGTAAAAACCAGTGGCTAGGAAAGAAAAACCTGATTTCTCCATCACTATCTTAACCTAGTACCTGATAGGGTAACCAACTCTATCTGTTCAATTTTTGTATTCGCTTTTAAATATGAAATTCCTAACCATGATCACACAAGTGCTTAATTATTACAAATAGAGATCTTTCTTTAATTACCAGTTTAACTGTTGCACAGTAAGTTTCCATACTCACATCTTGCACTTCATCTGGCTAATTACAGTGATGAGTATTATTGACCTGTTTTCACTATCAAGTTGCCTTGTTGAAATAGTAACTGTTTTTGCGTCTTGCTCACAGGGTGCAGGGATTGCACTTCGTCCACATTTGTCTGATTTAGTTTGTTGCATGCTGGAAAGTTTGTCAAGCCTTGAAGACCAAGGTCTCAATTATGTTGAGGTTTGTGTCAAGTTAGCATTTTATGGAAGTTCCATGCTCATCTTTTTATTCAGTTAGTTGAAAAATGTAATCTTGTTTGTTCAATTATCAATTTACCCTTTTCTCTTCTAGTTGCATGCAGAAAATGTTGGAATACAGTCAGAGAAGCTTGAGAATTTGCGGATTTCAATTGCGAAAAGCTCTCCTATGTGGGAAACTCTTGACCTATGCATAAATGTTATAAATACTGAATCCTTAAATCTCTTGGTTCCTCGCCTTGCTCATTTGGTTCGATCAGGTGTTGGACTCAACACCAGGTGAGTAAACAAGCCTTTTTATTAATCACCATAACTAGGCTAAAGAATAGTAGGATCTAAAATTGGGGAGTCTGAATTACCTAATTCTTTTTCAAACATAAGCTATTAATCCCTAGTCAATTTTGAACAAATAAACAACTAACGTATACTTGGAAGAAAGTTTACCTTTTATCAATCAACTAGCTGTCCTGCATCAATAATGTTGTGATTTGATTAAGAGTTAAGTGAGATTATTATTGCAGAATTTCTGTTGAAGGTACCAAGAATGAAAATCAAATTTTTTTATCCTTGTTTGCTACAGAAACAAGTAGTTTATGAGAATTGTAGATGTCTCTATGTGAACAATTTTAGTGGAAGCCAACGGTTGCTGATAGTGTCCATATTCTTGCCATGTTTTATGTTGCAGGGTTGGTGTGGCCAGCTTTATCAGCTTATTGATTCCAAAAGTTGGAGCAGATGTAAAGCCATTTACAAGCATATTATTGAGGGTGTTGTTTCCAGTAGTTAAGGAGGAGAAAAGTGCTGCTGCAAAGCGTGCTTTTGCAAGCGCTTGTGCCGTGGTTCTGAAGCATGCTGGTCATTCCCAGGCCCAAAAGTTAATTGAAGACACTGCAGCTTTGCATACTGGGGAAAAGAATGCTCAAATTTCATGTGCAATTCTTTTGAAAAGTTATTATTCTGTGGCATCTGATGTTCTGAGTGGATATCATGCAGTAATATTTCCAGTTATATTTATTTCAAGGTCTGTATCAGATCATCTCTTTTAAAGCTAATATTTTAATTTTGATGTGACTTGCAGTTTTAGAGATTCTTATTCAGGAAATTATGTTAGTTGCTCTAATAAATTAAAAATCAATCGCTGGAGCAATGCTGCAAACATAAATGAGTAGAAATCCTGTTGGAATTGAAAATTGCAGAATCTCTCCCACTCTCTCTCTCTCTCTGTAATTATGTTGTTTGACTGCCAGGTCACTGTCATGTAGCTCCCAAAGTGGCTTTAAGTGACGTAAAGTGATTGAGGGTTGACCTTGCAATTTTGAGCATGTTTAACCTTGGACTTTTATGAACAGTGAGCATTCTACATGCTACGTTTATGTCTCAAGGGATACAAGACTAGCTTTCTTTACCTTGCTTTCCTGTAAATTTCTCATTCCGTGTACCATTCACAATATTTTTTATATTGGAATATCAAAGTTATTCATGTAATGTTTAATTATCTTTTGCAACCACATTACTTCTAAATACAACTTCTCTAGAGTCATTGTATTCCTTTCCACTTATTCTCAGTAAATGATGTATGATATCAGTAGCCTTAATTGTTTCATTCATTCTTCAGCCTTAATTCCTTTCCACCTATTTGGATGATCTCTAACAAGTTTTTGACACTTTCAAAATATGTTTAATTGCTGACAATAAAAAGCTCTTCTTTTTTTTCTTCTTCAAAAATTAATGTCAAACTCTTATTCAGATTTGAAGATGACAAGAATATTTCTGGCCTATTTGAGGAGCTGTGGGAAGACAGTACAAGTGGTGAACGGGTCACCATTCATTTGTATTTAGGAGAAATTGTTTCTCTTATTTGTGAAGGCCTTGCATCATCATCATGGACAAGTAAAAGAAAGGTAATTCTGTCTTCACTTCTACAGCTGGCTTCTAAATTGATTGCAATTGTTGATCCCGTTTGTGTGTTGCTCACAAGTATAAGATGCATGGTTATTGCTTGTACATGCAGTCAGCCCAGGCAATTTGCAAGCTTAGTGAAGTTATGGGTGAATCATTGTCTTCTTATCACCATGTTCTGCTCGATTCTGTTATGAAAGAACTTCCTGGTCGTTTATGGGAGGTAGGAATGCTTATCATGCACTTTTATATGAGAAATGCTACACTTCACACTTAGAAAATAGAAAATTGCCTTTTATTTGTATTCACACCAGAGTTTAGTGTTTACTATAGATACTTGAAGTAATAGTTAAGGATTGTAATTCTATGATACTATGTGTCCTTGATTATGATGACCTATTACTTGAAGTAATATTTTATGGCACTGCACTTTCTTGCAATAAAAGTGGAGTGCATTGCTAATAGTGCCACCATATATGTGACAATTGGACACAGATTATTTTTACTGTTTTCAGTTACATGCTATTACAATTTTCTTGCTGATGATGTCCCACGTAACAGGGTAAGGAGTCCCTCCTATATGCAATAGGTGCACTTTCTTCATCCTGCCATAAAGCAATTTCCTCTGAAAATCCTGTCACCTCTGATGCTATTTTGAATATGGTATCTTCCGCATGCACGAAAAAGGTGAAGAAATACCGTGAAGCAGCTTTCTCTTCTCTTGACCAGGTACTTAATCAGTAATAATTCTGGAAAAGTATTTGATAAAAATGATTCCTTTTTAAAATAATATCATTTTTCACTCCATCATTGCCTTTTTTTTTTGTAACACAACATTCAATAGCAATTACTGGACTCTATAGTTCAAGCAAGTTTAGAGAAGTTCTGATTCAATCAACTTCAGTTCATGAATAATAATGGAAGAGTTTTTTTGTAGGATTAGAGGGAATGCAATCACACAGTCCTGGTTAAGTCCTACCAAAGCCTTCAATCTTGAAGGTGACCCCAATAAGGACCTCCCTCCCTCCCTTGTCAAGTCCTGTCAAATTCTTCCAAAAAAAAAACAAGAGTTTGACTTTTCTTTTATATATGTACCCCTGCATGGGGGGTGAGCATATACAAAGTAAAGAGAGATCAGAGTTTCATGTCAGATTGAATTGGGTTTCGTGATCAAATGTCCAATCAACTGATGAAGTGTATACTTTAGTTGGCTTGCAGTCCATCCATTTTTTCGGACTGTTGAATAAGATAAATTGCTTTAGCTTAACAAGAGGATAGGAATGATTAATATCTAGTCTGAATCTAAACTTTCTAGTTCCCTATGTTTCCACTTGAGACATTATTGGGATGTGTGGAATTTTAGTTGTGAGAGAGAGGAAATTAATGAGAAGTGAAGCTCAATCTGTCCTGGCTGACAGCATATTTAGGAACAATTCATATCTAGTCTGAATTTAAACTTTCTAGATCCCTATGTTTACACTTTTCAGTAAGCAGTCCATCCGACTGTTATTAATATTAGATAATATTAGATTTTTTAATGTAGGCCAATTTCCAGAATATCTAAATCTCTCCATGAAAAAGGGCCTATGATATTTTTCTTGGTGATTTCTCTTCCCATTATTCCATTTGTCTTCTACCCAAACTTGTAATTGAAAATCTTCATCTCACTTCTTACTAAACTGAATCCAGACACATTATGAAGCACTATTTTCAACTCAACTAAAGTTGTTGGTCATAGCTTCCACTCACCGATGCAAGGCTTTTCAGAAATGGCTCATGGTTATTGCTGAATTTAAACTTTGTCGAGTTCCCATTAATGTTTGTTCCAAGAAGTGTGGCACACCATTTAGTAAGCAGTCCATACGGACTTTTATTAATATTTATGGATATTATATTAGAATTTAAGGTAGATCAATTTCCAGAGCATCTAAATCTCTCAACCGGAAGAACTTGTTGATGGAAAACAATTATCCCAAGAGTTTATGTACCAGATTGAAGCATGAAGTTACTGTTTTCCTGTTTTAATTATTTTCCTAGTTAATTTTGGATTTTAATTATTTGTTTTCTACTTAACTTAGAACTTTTAATTTAATTAGTGTTTTACTATTTTGGAATCCTAATGCTAGATGAATTCTATTAATTAAGTTTGCTTTAATTAGGAATCAGTTCTTTTCTATAAAGGATTTTAGTTTTAATTAGGAATCATTTCCTCTAAAGGATTCTAGAGCTAATATAAATAGGAATGCTTAGTTTTTTTTATGGAGATCAAGTATTATTTAGATTTAATAAAAAAATACTAGATAAGATTTTTCTATAGTTTGGTCTGTGGTCTTAGAGCTTGAGAACTCTCGTTTTATCTTTGCTATACACCGCGTCAGACGTCTAAAATTCATCTACACCCTTCCTCATATTCCATCACAAATCAACATTAATACCAAATCTAACAGCCCTAGAACAGCCTCTAAAATCAGATTCGGAACAGTCTCAGTTGGTATCATAGCTTCAAGTTCCTCATTGTTGGACTAGGAGTACTAGCATCTCTATATAAAGGTTATGTATTCTTTCAATATTTTAATTACAGTTTAGGAATAAAAATGCCAGCAATTTTTCTTTGATTGTTTGACTCAATCTCCTCTAATGTGTGACTCTTCATAACCCTAAATGTGACTCCTAGAGTCTATCGACATCCTTCCCCATATTCCATCATAAATCAACATTAATACAATTCTAACAGCCCTAGAACAGCCTCTAAAAGTCAGATTCAGAACAGCCCCTAGGCTGTTCCACATCACCTTTTCTGTTATTTTTATTTTTTTTAACTACATGTAAGTTTTGCAATGTGTACATTTCTTCACAGGTTATAAAAGCTTTTGGTGATCCGAAGTTCTTTAATGTGATTTTTCCTCTATTATTTGGGATGTGCGACTCTACTGCTGCCAATAAATCTGGGTCAGCATTGGCAAGTGATGCTGCTAAAACAGGTTTCATTCAGATGCTATATTTATGCTATATATTTCGTTCTATTTCTTTGGCTGCTTCATTGAGCTTTATTAATACCTAGTTGAGCTGGATACAGAAGCGAATGCTGATTGTTGTCAGTTAAATTTGAAATATGACCATCACCTAGCATAGAATGTGTCTATTTCAAGTTTCCGATGGCATTAAAGCTTATCTGTGCGAAGTTTGAGATTGGGTCCAGTGAAAATTATAAAGAGATTCACAAGATTTGAATGTGAGTGTAGACTAAAGCAACCATATCATGAACAAATGATAGCAGATGCTGTTCCAGTGGTGTGGAGGTTTCTCTGCTCAACATGTTGCTTATATTATTCAGTAATCCATTAGTGTCCTATTGATGTACAGAATCTGGATGGGTTGGAGGCTGGTGTGTTTGTTGACTTTATCGATAGAAGACATCAAAGGGGCTTGAGTGCGCTGCTCCATCTTTCCTTTATGCCATCACTTTTTATAAAAATTGCTTTAATTGTGTCAAATTCTTATGTTTAACTCCAATTTCAAAGATGGACATCACAAATAATATCCTGTGACAAATGATTGACATCTTTGTATGCATGCACAGGTTTATTATCTCTACTTCTATTAAATATTGATTCACGAATTCTTAGTAGGGCTTACAGAAATGTTTGTCAACATTTAATCTTGATGCTGTGCTATGTCTGTATGAGTATGCTGTGTACTGTCTGCCTCTTTGCTGCACCGTGGTTTCTTCACAGTTATTTGTACAAAGAAGGTTTCAAGACATGGCAACACCTTTTAATGATATTGAACTGTGATAAGTGCATTCACTAGAGCTCAAGTGATTATAACTTTTTCATCTTTTGCTTGCTGCATGTATATCTTCATGTCTTGAAGCTTACTCTTGGTTGTCATTTATAAAGCCAAAAATGACTAGAAGTGACTTTTTAAATTTGGAATTAATGTTATCCATGCTTGGGCATTCCTTGTTTCTGCACGCAACTAGTTGTCTTTTCCATGAATCCTTCTGTACTATATCCAAAGCAATATTTCTATGACAAATACAGGCAATGGTATCAATCATCCTTTGACTGTTTTAATTGATTTCTTTATAAGCAAGTTGAAGTGTCATTGGTTTAATGAAACCTTCTAGTCTGAGCATATGTTTTCCTGTGTGGAATCAGATAATGTGGACCCTGCTGTGCCACTTGAAAAGATTCTTGGCTGCGTGATGTCTTGCATCCACGTGGCACATTTAAATGATATTTTTGAACAGAAAAAGAACTTGATGGACCTGCTCTTGATCTCTCTCTCGCCTGGGTTTCAGTGGACAGGTATTAATTTTACAAATTTCTCTGATATGAGTGTTGCGAAACTGTACTTCTAACTCTTGAACTGTTCTGGGCAGTCAAATTGTCGGCATTTTCATTAATTAAAGAACTTTGCTCGAGGCTACAGAGCATCCTGGTGGAGGCTTCTAAGGGAGCCTCTCAGCATGATAGCGCAACTTCTTTTGTTCAGGAGGTATTAGAGTTCATCTTTAATCTTGTATTTAGCTGAATCTTCTTGCATAGACTTCGACTAATTATTCTGTTTGTGTACAGCTGTTCTATTCTGTATCACCAAAGATAGTTGAATGTATAAGCACGATAAAGATTGCTCAGGTATGTCATCATTCTGGAAAATTCTTAGGATAGTTATGCCTCAAGTGCTGAGGCCTCTTTGTCCCCTTTCTTGTTTATGGCTCTTAAGGAAACATAAACAGAAAGAGGTAGGTGGGTTGAATTCAAATAGCAAACAGGACTATTGTGGCTTTGAGAGTTTAAAAATAAAAAATCACATGCAAAGCATAAAAGCTTCATCAAATGATTTAATAATTTATTCTGCTATCAACTGCTGCCAGAGAAGTCTTAATGCAATAGCTGTGTATCTTGGAATTGTATATATTGTTCTTCAATTGTCCATTCGATGCACCTTCAATTCTACTTTGTGTAATTTGAAGTAAAATAAAAATGCTCGTATGAAGTTGAAGGACTTGGGGAGAGAATGCCTTCTGTTGCAATATTTAGCTACAATGTCTCTAGCATCGCCACACATGCATTAAACATTGTTTAATGGGCTAGTAATTTGCCGCAATTTTGTCATCTCAAAATGACAATTGAAGACAATGTTCGAGGGTGTAGACAGAATAGAAGTTCAAAACCCACTGTATCTCTAATCTCCTTGCTAAAGGATTTCTCCAACAAGTCCTACTTGTTTACTGTTTGGTTTTTGTGTATTTGAAACTATGTTTGGCTTGAAAAAACATCAAATTAATGTTTTTTTTAGTGTCACCTGATGATTTTGATGTGTTGATGTCAAAAATAAAAGAACAATATGGAGAAAAATTATTTTAATATATTTTTGAGCGAAAAGTACTTTTGAAAAACACCATGCACCACAATACCAAACACATACGTCATAAGATAACCTCTCTTCCATTTTTTTTCCAATGTGTTTTATTTAATTGTTTACTGATTAACCTGTTTCTGAAATTTAGGTTCACATAAGTGCTTCAGAGTGCCTTCTGGAGGTCACAGGTCTTGCATCAGTGCGCTGGACAGATGTAGGGTTCAAGGAAGAGCTTCTTCATCAGTATGAAGTGGAGAAGAATGAGGAGGCAAAATCATATTTGAAAAAATGCATTGACATCTTTGAAAATCTAGAATGAGAATATCCAAGCCAACCTGGACTCCCTCATAGATGTGAAACTGGCAAGTGCATGCTTAAATTTTCGATGAGGTAAAGACGTTTGGTTTGGTTTGGTTGGTGCCTGCTACGTTACGATGTGCTCTTGCCAATACAAAAGCTGTCCAATAACAGTGAAGCTGGGTAGTGAGGGAGACAAAATTGATTCAAATGTATCGTACCTGTATGATGATCGAGTAGTTCAGAACTAAAGATTTTACACTGGTCCTTCCTGCCCAATTAAATATATACACAC
>Ga0307507_10005474_pt1 | contig 20798 bp, 3 predicted proteins | sample 7_EM_MG_FD_207223 | JGI IMG/M metagenome (GOLD analysis project Ga0307507, IMG submission 207223) | Populus trichocarpa ectomycorrhiza microbial communities from riparian zone in the Pacific Northwest, United States - 7_EM | ecosystem: Host-associated > Plants > Roots > Unclassified | place...
TTAAAGGAATAATATAAATTCTATCTAAATCTAAGGGTATATAGCTCTTAAAGAGAACAAGACATTACGTAAAGAAGAGAAAGGAATAACCAGAGAATCTTATAATTAAATAGTTAGGGGTCTTGGTCAATGCGTACACACATACGCACGCGGACAGACTTTGGTAGAATTCAATTAATCTGGCAGAACTTGGCAGAAGTTAATTAAGGCGTCAAGTTTATCTATTAAGTGTTTTACTAAGACATTCCTACTATAACTAAGCTAGTCCTGTTACAGTACCCCCCTTTTAACCGAAGGTTTAAAATAATTTAATTTAGTTAAGAGTTTATAATTTTTTTTATTATATGTCGTATTTTCGCGTCAGGTGGCGGTCTTAGCAAGGCAGATCTAACCAATTAGACAACTTTAACCGCTAGTTAAAGTTCCTTAATATCTTGCGTGTTACGTAATCGCATTATAAATATTATAACTTATTTTAAGTTCTTTTTAAATTCGAGTTTTGTGTATTCGTATTAGGTGGCAGTTATTTACCTTTATATTATATCTATCTAGCCAGAGTAGGCCGCGAAGGATAGTCCTTATAGAATTCTTTTACTAAGGAAGGCGCGTCGGCCTTAATCTAATTATAGGTTTTCTAGGTTTGTGTTTTATATCCTTCCCACTTAATAAGAAGTTTAAATTGTTTAGATTGTTTTTTCCATCGCATATTATTAATTAAGTTAATAAAATAAAAACTATTACCGTTATTAATAATTATAGAAGGTGGCGGCGGCACTTTACAAGTTAAAGGTTCACCTTTTAAAGGTTATAGCAAGCTTACATAAAACGTTGGGTGTATTTTTATCTTAGTTAGCAGTTTAAGCTTATAGGCATACGGGCTTAGTTTCTTTTTAATTTAGTACAGGCCTACAAACTTCCAATTGAGTTTCTTTAAGGGCTGTTAAGTCTTTATATTTTGTGTATTTAGGTAAGCTATATTACCTTTTTTAAAGTCCCACGCGGGAGCTTATCCTTTGTTTACATACCATTCCTATACCGTTTAAGCGTACATTAATTTACTTTATAGTAGTTCCATTAACTGCTTTATTTAATTAGCGAAGTTATGCGCATTAATTAACTAAATCCATTTAATTGTAGGTCCTATTGCATTAATTTTAGGTTGTGGTTTAAATCCAAGTTAAGGGTCTTGTCCGTAGGTCGCATAGAACGGCGTTATACCTATTAATTCGTTTATTGTATTATTCGCAGTAAACTTAGCTAAAGGCAGCCACTTTTCCCAGTCATCTTGCAGGTAGGAGTAGTATATTTATAGGTATTGTTCTATAATCGTGTTCGCAATTTCGGTTTAACCATCTATCTCTAGATAAAATACAGTTAAGAGTTGTATTCATATGCTTAATCATTTATATAGAGCTTGCTAGAAGTCTGAAACGAACTAGCTTCCACAGTTGGATATTATCAAGTTAGGGAGTCTATGCAGCTTAAAGACATGTTTAACAAAACATTCAGCTACTAAAATAACATCAATTAAGTCCATAGGAATTATGTATCGCATTTTTATAAGGCGGTTAACTACTACTATAATATTTATAAATCCGTTGCTGCTAGGTAAATCTACCACAAAGTTAATTAAGATATTACGCCATCTTTGCATTAGAATTAACAATAGTTAGAGTACTCCTTATTTCTTTATATAAGAAGTCTTTCCACAAACACACGTTCTGCATACTTAAACATATTTTCGTATATAGTTGTGCATTATAGGCCAGTAATATACTCATTAGACTATCTTGTACGTTTTCGTATAGCTAGGATATCCCGCTATAGGAGAGTTATATATAAATTTAAGTATCTTAAATCGCAAAGGTTTGGAATTCGGGACTACTATATTCTGTTAATAGTATAGTTAATTATTACAAATTTCGCATTTAGCAAGTGTAATATCTTTATACTATTGTTTTCCTGTTTAAATCGCTTCTATTATATTTACTATCCATACGTTGTTCTTGTATTTATATTCCATTAGCTTATTAATTTCTATTTCCTATTTATTAATTTCTAATTTGTTTCTGTTGAGTTCCATATCTAAAAACATAGGACGTAGTTTCTTAAAATATTTAGGGGGCAATAGAATCCGTAATTAATTTATAATCCATTTATCTAAAGCGTTTGCAGGTAGGTCTTATAATTGTTGTGTTAATATATTAGGCTTCTAATTGAGTTTGCCCGGTTGGTATATAATCTTAAAGTTAAATTATAAGAGGTATTCGGCCCAACGAATTTAGCATTACGTTAATTGCTTTATAGTTATAAAATACTACAGGTTCTTATAGTCCGTTAATACGCGTATTAGGAACAATAATCCTTTAAGTTCTAGACGCCATTATTTAAAGCATTTAATAATTACAAGTAGTTCCTTATTGTATATCTTGTAGTTCGATTCAGTAGGGGCGAGCTTTTAGGAGAGAAAGGCTACTAGATACAGCTTACCGTTTTTATTATACTACGATAACACTCCCCCTAGGGCATAATTAGACGAGTCTATTTCAACAACATATTTAAGGTTAGAGTCGAAGTAAGCGAGAATTGGGGTGGTTATAAAGCGTTATTTTAAATTATTAAAAGCTTGTTTGTATCTAGCAGTCCATTTAAATTTTATATTCTTCCTTATTAAGTTTACTAACGGTTAGGCGATTTTTGAGAAGTAGTTAATAAATTAATAGTAGAAATTTGTAAACCCTAGAAATCCTTAAATGTCTTATACATTACTAGGGCTTCCCTAGTTTATAATAGCAGCGACCTTCTTAGGGTCCATTTTAATTCCGTTACAGGATATAATTAGGCCTAGGTACGTGACTTCAGATATATAGAACTTGTATTTCTTAATATCGCATTATAAACCCGTATCTCGCAAACGTTTAAGGACCATTTAGACGTGTTTTTAATGCTTAGAAAGCGAAGACGAGTAGATTAAGATATTATTAATATACGCGGTAATAAATATATTAAGGAATTTACGAAGCGTATTATTAACGTATTGCTAAAACGTACTAGGACCGTTCTTTACACCAAATGGCATTACTAGGTATTTAAAGAGTCCCCATTATATATAAAAGGCTGTGTACTTCTCGTCTCCTTCTTAGACGCGAATTTGATTAAAGGCAGCGACTATATTAAGCTTTGTAAAATATCGTGCCTTTACTAGGCGGTTAAGCGTCTCTTAAATTAAGGGGATTAGATATTAGTTTTGAATTATAATTATATTTAGAGCTTGATAATTAATATAGAATCTTAAGCCTCCTCCTAGCTTTTTAATAAATAGTATAGGTAAGGCGAATGGAGATTAACTAGGGCAAATAAATCCTTTTTCTAGATGCTTATTGAGGTATTATTGTATTATAAGCAGTTCTTCCTGTGATATACCGTATAGCGGTCCAAACTTTGGTGTTATATTAGGTTTAAGTTCTATCTTAAAATCGTGTACATTCTAATGCAGGGGTAGTTGGTTTGCGAATCTTTTCTTAAACTCGTTAATTAGATTGTGGTACTCTTTAGGTATAAGAGGTTAAGGGTTAATATATTGCTTTAGTTCTAGTGCTTTCTTAATATCTTTTATAGTTATAGCGAAGATTTCGTGGTCTCGTTTTCGTGCTAATAAAATAAAAGGTGCGGCTTATATTATACAAATTTTAAAAAGTTTCGGCGTAACGTCTTCGCATTCTTTATTACTATCAGTAGTTATAGCCGTATTATTTTGGTTTGGGGTCTGTGGCAGGGGTAGTTTATATTATATTAAATTTAAATAATCTTGTGTATGTTTATAGGGTTGGTGGTGTTTTAAGCAATAACTTTAGTAGTAGGTTGTGCGGAATTTTAGTGTTTCTTTAACCCAGCTAATTAAAGGGTTATATTGTTTTAGCCATCTATGTCTAAGTATTATCTTATATTGCTTTAGGGGTGTTATGAATAAGGAAACGTATTTAAGGTGTTTACCTATCTATATTTTTACAAGAGCGTAGTGCGTTAATTCGCTATATATTAAGGGTTTGCCGTTAAAGCCTTATAGGCCTTAGGGCTTATTAAGTTTCTTTAAATTTAGGCGTTGGGTTTTTGCGTAGTTTATATTAATAAAGCCTATACTAGTAGCTCCGCTATCTATAAGAATTTATACCTCCTTCTATTTTTTAAGTATTTGAATTTCGCCAAGTATATTAAGGGAGTTATATTGTGTATTAGCGCTAAAAGAGCCTAGATATTTATGCTCTTCTACTTCTTATCCTAAGGCGCGACTTAGCCCTAAGATGATTTGTTTTTTAAGTTAGCTAAGGGTGAGATGCTTTATAATAACTGGGTATGATTTATGGAATAAGTATAGGTTAAGGAGTAAGTACGGCTTAAAGAATAAGTATAATTTAAGAAGTAGGTGCGATTTAAAGACCAGAAGGAACTACGGCGGACTTTTTTAAAAGGGTGAGTTCGGCAATTCCTTTAAATATGTCCTTTTTTACTATATCCGAAGCATTCTCTGTTTGTGGCTTAAGTTCTTTGTTTATTGGTTCCTAAGGGTGTATAAGATTAAGTGGTATTAAGGTCCATAGGGTTATATATAGGACTTTTTAGGTTTAGAGAGGGATCGCGTTTTAGGGTATATGTTGGTTTCATAGAGTTTTAAATATAAGGCGTGGTTGGCTTTAGAGAACGAGTTTATTTGTTATATTAAAGGTCCTTGTTGATTTATTAACACATTATAGCAAATTTGGGTAGGTCTTTTGGTAGTTCCCTGCCTACTAACTAGGCTTTAATCTTATCCAAAATAGCTTGTTAAAGAGCAGCGACTTTAGTGGCTTTATTCCAATCTAGTTCGCTAATAAGGCCTAAAAATTCTGAAAAGAAGCTGGTAAATTCTTGGTTCCGTTATTGTAGGTTTTTAAGTTTAGTAATAGCTATGTGTTTATGGCTGGTGTTATTATATATTCGTTCTAGTAGGGAGACGAAGATTTTAAAACTAACGAAGGTGCTATTACGGAAGAATAGATTTATAGTTTGTGTAGCATCCTTGCTTAAACAAGACATTCTATAGCTAATTTTGCTAGCTTTAGTAGGGTATTAGTTGTAGTTCGTTAAGAGTTTAAGACGGAGCTTGGTTATAAAGGGATGTAGGTTGTTTTAATTTCTATTAAACATTAGAGAATTAGGGAGCTTTTTAGATTTTATAACAGGTATTAAATTTGTTATAGATATGGGTTGAGTTACTATTACTGGTTCAAAGTTCGCGTTTAAGGGGCTAGGTTCGGATATAGTTATGTTAATTTTGTTTATAGGCGGTGTTGGGGTCTTTAATGTAAATGCTTAGACGTTACGGAGTTCTTTGCGGAGTGCTTCTATTAATCGCTAATGCTGGGCTTCTAGTGCAGCCTGCTGCTAAGCTAAGGCATCTATAAAGGACTGTTGTATTATGGTTAACTGTTCCCTAACTAGGGATATAATACTTATAGTTATTAAAGAGGATTTGGGTTCGTTTGCCATTTTAATAGTAGTTGTTTTTTTTAATGCAACGTAATGTAAGGGCGCGAAGAGGCTTTGGGGAAGATTTAAAGGAATAATATAAATTCTATCTAAATCTAAGGGTATATAGCTCTTGAAGAGAACAAGACGTTGCGTAAAGAAGAGAAAGGAATAACCAGAGAATCTTGTAATTAAATAGTTAGGGGTCTTGGTCGATGCGTGCGCACGTGCGCACGCGGACGGACTTTAGTAGAATTTGATTGATCTGGCAGAACTTGGCAGAAGTTGATTAAGGCGTCAAGTTTATCTATTGAGTGTTTTACCGAGACATTCCTACTGTAACTAGGCTAGTCCTGTTACAAACCTAAATGCTCCGCGCTATACTCCATATTCTATACTCCGCGCTTAATGCTTAGTATTATAGGATGGGACTATAATAAAACTAGAATAGCACTACACTATATCCAAAATGCAACCTATCCTAGCCACTTATTATAGCTCTTAAGTGTATTAAACGGCTCCTTACCCTTAAGGTTATCTATAATATCTAGTAGTATTATATTTAGTAAAATGTCACGGAACCCGACCGTAGGGGCCTCTATAGGAGAACCCCGTGCTCTCGCGTACACCTCGCGTACAGCTTATGTCAGCTACGCGAGGGTATATCACCTCCTTACGCCCTCGACCCTTACGATCGATCGCGCAACGTCTTGTAGACTCCCCGAATACATACGCTTTGTAGCCATTGCCCGCGTTCCGTGACATAAAATTAAGTTATATTTCTAATTAGATTATAAATATATTAGTAATATAACTAAAGACTTTAGGTATACCTTATTAAACTAGACATATATAGCCTAGTAGTAATTAAGAAATGCGAGTTCTTTACCAAGAAGACCGATTTTATTAGATTTATTATTTAACTAGGTAAAATCTGTATAGATTTAAAGAAAGTTAAAGCTATAGTAAGTTGGTAAGAACTAGAGAACGTTACGTCGTTAAAATCATTTCTAGGGGTTTGCAACTACTATAGGAGGTTTATTACACAGTAGTTAAAGAATATTAGGCTATTTACGAGGCTTATAAGAAAGGATGAACTATGGGTATAGAGCGATAAGTAGAAGAAACTATTTAAAGAACTTAAGGAGTTGTTTACCTAGGACCTAATCCTTAAGATCTATTAACTAAAGTTAGAAATGGTTATAGAAATGGACGTATTAGACTTTATACTAAGAGTATGTTTACTATAAAAATATTAAGACGCATGGTATCTAGTAGCATACTATAGTTAAAAGATAACACTACTAGAACTAAACTATGACATCTATAATAAGGAGCTATTAGGTATAGTCATAGCGCTTAAAGAGTAGAGAGCATTTTTATAAGGCACAGAGAAACTATTTGTAATTAAAATAGACTATAAGAACCTAACGGAGTTCCTAATAATAAAAGAACTTAATCACATATAGATTAGATAGGCGGAAATGCTTATAAAATACTACTTCGAAATATAGCATATTAAGGGCACTAAAAACGCGAGAGTAGACGCACTTAGTAGAAAGGTAGATCTGCAAAACGAAGAAAAGCTATTAGGGGCAATACTACGTAAAGATAAGGACGGATTAATTAGGTATAATTATCCCAAGATTGCAGTAATTAGAGAAGAAAGACCTATAAAATGCTAGAAAATAAATAGTTATAAAGGATTTAAGAGGTATAATAAGAGGACCTAGGGTACAAAAACTATATTAATAGAGAAGCGATATATGTTCCAAAATTAATAGTAAAGGAGTTTATTAAGGAATTCTATAAGGGAATAACTTAAGGACACAACGGGGCTATAAGCTTAGTATTGGGACTTTAAGAAAAATATATTATTAACGGAATCTAAAGGTTAGTAAGGTAAACTATAAAAGAATATCTAGATTGCTAGAGAAATAAATTAATAAGGTATATACTACACCGCCCCTAAACTACTAATATTACGCCACCGGTACTAAAAATCTAGAAAGTTAGTAATAAGCTAGCTGGCTTAGGCCCTATACAGCTATAAAGAATAGCAAGGAATATTAGACGCTATATTAAATATATAGACCGGAAAGATAACTTATAGAAGATGGAATGGGAGCTAAGGAGGGTTATGAACCCTTAACCGCAGAATATAGTCTATAGAATGTCCGTAAAGAAACCTATAAACCTCCCACTAGTTAATATCTGCTGTATTGGCGCCATAGGATTCTACCAGAACTTAATACGGCCTAATACTATTACCTTTACAACTAGCTTATATAAAATTAATTAGATAATTAAAAATAAGGAAGCCCTAGCCCGTAACTAGCTTAGTAGGGAAAGTAAGCTTATAGATAAGGAGCTAGTAAAATGGAAACTACTCTGCTAATACTAGGAATTTAAAAATATATTCTCTAAGGCAGTATTTAATATACTTCTACCTTACTAACCATATAACTATAAGATTAAGATTAAGCCAGATAAAGAAAACACCCTTAGCTATAGCCCCTCCGCCAGTAATCTACTAACAAACTATAGGCCACTAAGTAGTACTTTATTAACCTTGATAAGGGCTTTATTAAGTCTAGCTAAGTCTTCTTTGCCGCACCCATTCTCTTTACAAAAAAGCCTAATAGCGGACTCCATTTCTATATTAACTACCATAAACTAAACTATATAACCCGTAAAGTCTGCGATTGTCCGCCACAATCTACCGTTTTCCACTAGTGCCGTAACAGATCTCTAGTGTCGGGTCACCCCAAGCCTAACCGCCAAACCCCTACTAGGTTTAAGAACCAGCTTTAATAATAAGATAGCACTCTCGATCTTGCCGTCGCCCACTCCTGAACTTTTTGGAAATTCCGACAGGTGTGCACCTGCCCAAAAACCGGCAGTGTAACAGAGAGCTCGTCGTTCCAGACATATCTCAGGGGGGTGAGATCCGAGTTGCACTGGACCACCTGGCGGAGGTAGTCCACGCAGTGGTCTTCACCCAGATGGTTTATATTAGAGTTCTGCGTGCTAGTAAGGCTACGGGAGGGGAATATGCTCCCTTACCCAGGTGGTCACGGAAGAAATAAGGAAATATCCCATCAGGATGGTAGTACTGGTTGTCTAGACCTCTGCGCACAACATCCTATTTGTCGGTGGAGAGGAAGTTAGCCACGCCCGAAGAGCGGCTTGATGTGGTGGTGTGGTAGTAAGTTGGAATTGCGTGGTCTACTTACGATGCAGTGAAGGGAATGGTAAACGTCGATACTGCAATTGCGTTCCCACTATTTGTCAGACGTTTAAAGTGTAGGGTAATGTTTTGTGTCCCACCCATGGCTTACCTTAGCTGCCAGCCTATTCCGTCAGGCCCTAGCTTGGTCGTTCCGGCTATTGTAGCCGCCTCTTCGCCCTCGAGTACGATTTCAACAGCTATAGGCACCAATGCAAGAAATTATCAGACTACCAAACTTAATGATTTTTCGATCAGAGGGTAATTGGGTAAGCCACGTAACAGAATAGCCAGGACTGAATATATAAATATTCTGATTTGTTCTTACCTCCTAACAGCTTATCCCATAAGCTGTCTATCTCTGGACTAGGAGCTCCTGCATACTGCGGTCCGTCAACGATTTGCCGGTAGAGGGTATTGTTCTGGTCTAACAACAGACCGCCCGTGAAGCTGAGTTGTTTAAGTTCAACGCTCGGCCATGCTGCCTCTAGGACGGCGCGAAGATAAATTAGTTAAATGCGACCTAAAAGAAAGCTCCAGTCAGGACAAACTCAAGTCGGTTGCGAATCCAGTCTCAAATGACCGCGAGGCCCTCAAGTCTTTGGTAGTAAGTGTTAACGACAGCAGCATAAAGAAGATTGTAGAAGCGATCCATATCCAGGGTAGCTTAGCAATGGAGCTATGTTGGCGATGATACGGGCACTGGAATTCGTGGTCTTGGTCGAGGAATGATAATGTTTCTTCTTTCTTAAGTTCTTCTCCTTCTACGGGTTGGTATTTGGTAGATTGGAGAGTGCTACTCTTGCCCATGGTAAATTTAGGTGGTGATGCGATACCTAAAGATGCTGAGGGTGCTGTTTATATGTTGGGCGGATGAAGTGAGTATGGGGGAGAAAAATAATAACTCCCCACGCGCCCCGCCGGCCCCGAGGAAAGGACGCAGTAGGGGTTCTCCCCACTCCGTACACGGTTCCACTCAATGCACGGTTTTCCTCACCAAAATATACCTAAATACACCATTTTAGACTACCTATAACTTAATAACCGAATCTATAGGTAAATAACTACGGTATGAATAATATACAAGCTTTAAATTAAAGGACTAAATTAATTAATTAATTTAATAATCTTAATCTATATTTCTATTCTTTAATAATATAACGTATTCCACTATTACCTTGGTCACACCATCACCTTAGTCAAAAATGCTTGGCACTACCAACTATCCTATTAACGCGACATGTCTTAACAATAAAACGCGCCAGCGCTAAATTAAGAAGGCAGAATTGAGCTTGCCCTTCTTGCCTATTATAATCACGAATTTAAAAGCCTCCGACGCGCTGCCAACGTATTTAATGTACTATCTTTAACGTTAACTAATCGATACAATGGAATCGCAAATCTCCAAAATAGACGTAATGGCCGCTATAAGCTTACCTCGACCGAAGAGCAGACGATTATCCAATATATCCTCAACCTCGATTCGCGAGGGTTTTCTCCCCAGCTATATAAGGTGGTAGATATGGCGGATAAACTGTTAACTGCGTGGGGTGAAGAGCTAGTAGGTAAGCACTAGGCAGAGAGGTTCGTAACGCGTTTAGATAAGCTTAAAATAGCCTTTAATTAAGCGAAGGACCGTTAGAGAATACTCTAGGAAGATCCTAAGGTAATTAGCGCGTGGTTTAAGCTTATTAAGGAAACTAAAACCAAGTATAGTGTCTAGGACGACGACGTGTATAACTTTAATAAGACAGGCTTCTAAATGGGCGTTATTAGGTTTATAAAAGTTGTTATAGGTTCTAAGAGACGTGCTTAACCTAAGCTTGTTTAGCCAGGCGATTAAGAGTGGGTTACTATTATCTAGAGTATCTGCGCCACTGGGTACGTAACCCCACCTTTTATTATCTATAAAGGGCGCGTCTATATCTTAGCGTGGTATAAGGAGACGTCTATACCGCGTAACTGGAAACTTTTAGTCTCTAAAAACGGCTGGATAAACAACAAGCTTGGAGTTGCATGGTTAAAGCACTTTAACGCGCATATAAAGGTGCATTAGGTGGGGGGGTACCGGTTACTTATCTTAGACGGTTATAAAAGCCATTAATTGCAGCTTTTTAAGGATTACTGCCTTGAAAATAATATCCTTACGCTTTATATGCTAGCCCATTCGTTATATATACTCTAGCTACTAGATATAGTTTGCTTCTTACTATTAAAGCTAAAGTACTCTTATCGCGTTAGAGACTTGGCACGCTGGCGCATCTTCTATATTAATAAAGAAGGCTTCTTACTAGCCTTTAGAGACGCGTTTTTTAATATATTTATAATAGAGAACTGCAAGAAGGCCTTTAAGGCATTAGGGCTAGTCCCTATAGACATAGCTATAGTCCTTAATCGCCTTAAAGTACGGTTATATACCCCGCCAGCACCCTTACCACTAGAGATGCCGTGGCAGTTAAAGACCCTAAGCAATACGCTTGAATTTAGATCGCAATTAAAGCTTATAAGCGACTCTTTTACTAGATCGCCTGTAATAGCCTAGAACGGGTTCTTATAGCTTATTAAAGGCGCTAAATTAATGCTGTACTAAAACGCGCTTTAAGCCTCCCGTATTACTGAGCTTAAAGAGCAATTAGTAGTAATAACCAAGCAAAAAGCGCGTAAGAGGAAGCGTATCCAGAAAGGTGGCATACTAGAGTATAGGGAGGCAGCTAATCTAATAGCTCCTAGACCGTCTATAACGGTCCAGCCATTAAAGAAGGCTTATAGTAGGGATGGTTAAGACAGAGCTCAACCAGCTCTACAACGCTGTGGAAATTGTGGAGGGACTAGGCATAATGCGTAAACGTATTAAGCAGCTAAAGGGGAGTCTTCTAAGTCAAATGTAAGTACTTAGTATATTTTTTTAGATAGTTCCTGTAGCGATAATAACAATACAGAAACATAAGTTGGTAGCGCCAAGCATTTTTAACTGAGGTGATGGTGTGACCGAGGTGATGGTGGAATACGTTAAGTATATAATTAAGCTTTAAGATTTAAGCTTTCTATATTACTAATTGAATTTCCTTATTCTTTACTACTTATATACTATAAGATAAGATATTTAATTACGTTATTACGGCTCCCATTAGGGTCCATATAGCAGGTCTATATAAGTATATATATATATATATAAGAGGGAAACCATATAGCTAAGGCTAAATAAAACCTCTCTTTTTACTATTATATAGCCTATATAGCTTCTCATCTAATTAGAACTATAAGCCGTTCTTAGTATAAAAGTGGTCCTTCTTATATTTCTAAATTAAGGTCTTTTTATGGCTTAGTCACGGAGGGCCTTTAGGGAGTCGGCCGTACAGCTTACAGTTAGGATACGGTCGATTAGTCTTATTAGTTCGTTTAAAATCTCTCCTTTTATAGGCGCTAACTTATTCTATTTAAAGTCTAGCTCCTTAAAAATCTATAGGTTAAGCTATTTAGGATAGAGGAGGACGTGCGTCCGGTATTAGGCCTCTAACTTATTCTAGGGTCCTACGTCATATTCCCTTTAGGTTAATATATTAGCCCTAGAGTTTTACTTACTAAAATAATATATAATTATAAGAAGAACTAGGAGAGTATTTTAGCTTAATAGGCCTATTATTTAGTAAGCTGCTTTATAGTTATAAAGTACTCTAGGGCTTTATAATCTACTATATATATCTTAATTTAAGAGTTTATACCTTTAAGCTCTATATACTATTAGGATAGTAATCAGATAATAGCTGGTATTTCTTTATTATATACTTTATAGTTATACCTAACTAGGTCTATTATTTTTAAGAAGAAGGCGATAAGGTATTATTTACTATTTAGATATAGCTACAATAGAATTCCCGCTATAACTCTACTAAAAGCGTTCGTTTCTAGTATTAATTTAAGGTCTAAGTTATAGTAATAAGGAATTAGAGAAGAGATAAGCTAATTTTTTAACTTTTTAAAAGCTTTTATATAGTTATTATTAAAGATAAAATGTATGTCTTTCTGGGTAAGTCGTATAAGAGGTTTAGATATAACCCTATAGTTATAGATAAACTAATAATAGAAGTTATAAAAGCCAAGAAAGGACTAGATCCCTTTTATAGTAAGGGGGTTTCTAGTTATAGATTGCTTTAACTTTTTTAGAATTAACCTTAATTCTTTTTATAGTAATAATAAACCCAAGATACTTTATATATTTTACTCTAAATTCGCATTTTTTAATATCTACTTACAAGCCTACGTTCTATAGCCTCTTTAAGAACTTCTTAATATAAATTTAATACTTAAGCTTATTGTCTAAGTATATAAAAATATCGTTTAAATATACTGTATAGAATTCGTTAAGGTAGTAAAAGAGGATGTTATTTATATGCCTTTAATATATAGCTAGTCCGTATATTAGTTTAAAAGGAAGAACTTTATATTTATAAGAACTATAATAGGTATAGAATATTATTAAATCCTTAGATATAGAGCCTATCCTAATTTAGTAGAAAGCTTAACGGATACTAAGTTTAGTAAAGATCTTTACCTAGCTTAAATATAAGGGTTTTATTAATTAAAGGAATAGGAAACCAATCCTTTTAAGTAATAGTATTTGATTTTTAATAGTTAATATAAAAATAAAGGCCTTTATTAGGCCTTTTTATAAATAGAATACCAACAGGGATCCGAATCGGACGTTAAGCAATGAATAATAATAATAAATAGAATAGAGGAAGTAAAAGGGGCTTAACTTGGCTTAATAAACCCTTTATTAAGGTTATTAATTAAATACTGCTTTATTGCTTTTAGTTTATCTATTAATTATTAATAAAGGGGGCTATAGTTTAGTGAGTTATTAGCTTCTAATTAAATCTTATAATTATATATCTAGTAAGGTAGTAACGTATTTAAAGCTGTCTTTAAAAATATATCCTTATAATTTGCGTAGATAATAAGAAGGCGTTTAACTCGTTCCTTATTAGTATCCTTAACTAGCTTTTCCTCCCTATTATTAATAATTTAGTTAATTTTATATAGGCTTATTATAAAGACCTTATTATCTTTCCGGTATATATTAAAGTAAAACACTATAGCGCTAATTGCGGCGATGTCTATTATAAGAAGATTACGTAATAATAGGGACATACGTAACTTTAGGAGCTCTTAGGGTATTAGCATTATTATTACTCCTTTTAGCTCCTATTGTATCTTTTAGAGGCTATCCCTTATATCCTATTAGTATATCCTTTTCTATACCAGTCGGATTTATACAATTTAAATGTTACCTATATTACTATTTGTCCCGCTTCTATATATAGAGTTTTTATTAACTGTGGCTCTTTAAGAAAGTATCTTTGCCGGTATAAAAGAATTCCTCCCGGCCTTATAATGGGTATCCTTTTAGGCGAAAGCCAGGTTATGGTCCTTAATGTCCTACTAGTAGGTAGAGTTAGCCTTTACAACTAGTGTCTTATAGTTAGTTTAGATTTCTCTAATAAAGGAGGGTAATTTAAGTCTATTCTCTATCTAGATAAACTGTCTTTATTATATATTTAACTAAATATTAAAATAGGATATCTATTTTCGGCTAAGGATTATATTATAAGACCCTAAGTTTAAAATATAAAAGGAAATGCCGTATTAGCGTTATCTATTAAGAGAGATATATAACTTTATGATATAGGTAACTAGCTAATTAGCTGAGTTGTTATAGCCTTTTACCTAAATAGGTTTCTCTAGTTAGGTGGGTTTTATATTTAGAAACTTAGCAATATTAATTATATAGACAATATTTGTAAAGGTAAAGCTATTCACTCTAGTGTTAATATGGGTAATTATATTAACTCTATATCTATTTTAAGATACTATATATAGAAGTATAAATTATTTTCCATCTATTAACTAACTTAGATTAATCTCTTTAAAATTAATAGGATACCTTAGGGAGGTGTCTTTCCTTAAGGGATTTTTTTTACTTATTAGGCATTTCTTCTTCCTCTATCTTCTTAATATTACTTGTACCCCACATGTATATAAGGAGTAGTCCGCGTGGGCCCAATAGGGATCCGAATCGGACGTTAAGCAATGAATTATTATTATTAATATTACTTGTATCCTTTAACTCTAGGTAAAATAAGGTAAAGTAATTATTCTTTCCGCAGTTATAGTATATAACTATAATAGAGTTAATTGGGGTATTGCGGCAAGTAATAGTTAGGGGCGTAGTACGTAGTAGGTTAGGCGAGGCTTATAAGTGTATAGTTGTAATCGCTTTTAGTATAGGGGCCTTAATGGCTTGTCTTCCTACTCTAACTCCTATGGGTATAGTTAATAGGTTTTAGGGTTGCTTTTACTAATTAGAGCGGGTATTAATTTGCCTTAGTTTTAAACCTAATAATAGATAATAAGCTACAACTCTTTTATAGGTTAGTAGGTTATCTAAGGTTACCGCGATCTTCTCTTATAGTTTAATTATTAGTTTATTATATAAGTCTAAATAGTAGGTTTTAAGGAGAATCTGGCCTTTTCCTATAAGGTATAAAAATTAAGTCTAAAACTTAGTAAAGTATTAGTATAATTTTATTATTAGGCGGTTATACTTATATTTAGTATCTTATACTTTATTTAGATTTATATAAATAGTAACTAAGTACTATAATATTTTATTAATAAATATAAATTAAATAGGGGAGTTATCTTCAAATTTAGTTTAAAGGTGCCATTAGGCGTCTTTTATAGTTCGGCTAAAGAGATAGAATATTTTTACTTCTTTAGAGAGGAAATATTTATAATTAATTTAGAGTTTTCCTTATACTTAGATTTTTTAGTTCTTAAAGGTAGGGTCTATTCTATTAAACAGTAGTTAAAGGTTAAAAAGCTTAATAGATTTTAACTATTTTATTATTATATCTATACTTCTTAGTATATTATATTTAGTAAAGTAGATAGGTTAGCTAGGGCTTTAAAAAGGGGAAGCTGAGCTATTTTATAAGCCCTTGATGCTTTTTAGAATCCGCTCTAAGATATTTTATATATTTTAGGCCTTAAGATAATCGGCCGCCTAGTTAGCTATAAAGGCGCGAATCTGCTTATAATTGTCTATAGAATTATTATTATCTTCAATTTCTAATCCCAACTAGATCTTAAATTCCTCTTAAATGGAGATAGCTCTCTTAAATAAGCTTACTTTAGGTGCTATTATTAGCTTCCTAGGGTTTGTTATAATTGTATAGTTCGGTTTTAATCCTGGAGTTCTTTTAGGGATATAGGTTAAATATAGTCTAGTCTATAAAATAGGATATTATTAAGGCCTTTTTAGGCTATATATAGTAACTTTAATGTCTAAGTATAATGTGTTGACGCGTTATTGTAGACAAATGTCTTTTCTTTGGATAGGATATTATTAAGGCCTTTCTAGGCAATATAGGGAGAGTTTAGTATAATGTGATAGCTTATATAAATGCCTCTAAACTAAAGCTTATAGATTATTACCTAATAAAGATACTAAGCTAAGCAGAAGAAGAAAAAGAGGAAAGGGTATTAGGGGTAAATAAAATATAAAGGGGCTGCTAAGGCGCTAGTAGTAAGCGAGTTGATAGCGATTTTCCATCCCGGGGATAGAAAATCCTAATTAGTTAAATATGGCAGGTAATGCGCCCTAGTACTGTATTGCTAGTACTAGGGCTAGCTATTCTCCGTATATCTTAAGAAATTAATTAGTAATATTCTTTAGGCCTAGGCCTTATTAGGAGTAAGCCTATTTAGAGCTGTAATAATATCTTACTTCTTTCTTTATAATTTACGGTTCTAAGTATATAAAACCTAGTATATTACTAAGGTCCGCCTCTATAGGTAGTAGGAAGAACTACTCTATAAAGATAGTAGCCTTCTTGTCTACTAATAGGAGGAAACTATAATAGGGCCTTCGGCTTCCTATCTACTATATACGCCTATTTTACTATCCTCTACACCCCTTTAGAGTTATTTATTAGCTTTTAGCAGTCTACCTCTATAACTTATTAGCCTTTTATTAGATTACCCTTTTCTTCTTATTATATATAACTCTATAATTAATCTAATTAGGCACTAACTAAGAGACTTTCCACGACTAGAAGGCCCACTAGGTTTCCTTAGCCTCTTTTATATATTTCTTTAACTATATTTTAAAAGCTTACGGCAAGGGCCGCGCATTAGGTACCGTCTTTACTATAGTATTTTTAATCACCTAGCATATAGCCTCCGTTAGTATATTTAGTTTATCTCTTATATTATATAGAAAGCTATAAAGAGGCTAGAGCCGGCCCTTTAGCTTACTCTATACTACTTTCTAATTAGCCTTCTTTTATAGAGGTCTTTTAGGTAATAAAGGCCCCCTTAGCGCCTTTATATATACCTCTATAGTAATAAGAAAATAGTTAGACCCTATATACTAACAGTCCTACCTTCAACTCTATAGTAGCCTATTAGTAATCTAAGGGGAGGTAAATACTAAATCTAATATACTCCTTAACGTATCCTTTACCTATATCTTTATACCTACCTTAATAGTTAGACTTAGGCTAGCCACCTCTATAGCGCGGATAAGATTGTCCACCATATCGTCTATACTTATTACTACTATCCTCCCCTAAAAGGAGTAGTACAGATTAAATCACCTAATAGTATATATTCTCCTTTAGCCTTTAGTAGCTCCGGTAATATATAAAGGCCACTATTTATCTATTAGAGGTTATAAATATTATAAATCTAGATAGTCTACTCGTAGCCCTCTAGTTTAATTATATATATATCCGCTAAGTAGTATATAGGCGCCCACTTATTTATATTAATAGCCTTGTTTATATAGAAACAGATCCTTATATTACCGACTCCCATATATACTATATAGTAGGACTTTATAGTATATATTATGTTTCTTTAATTCTTCCGCTATAGCCCTTAAATAGCTACTCTATTTAGCTAAGGGTCTATCTACGCCGCTTTCTATAAGAGATAAAGCAATACGTTGTTCCTGCCATTATTAATATTATATTATATAATTATAAGCGGCTTCTAGTGTCCTAGTATAAGAGATCTATATTAGCCTCTAAGTTAGCTAAGTTTATATCCTCTAGCGTCCGCTCGCTCCCTTATAATATAGTTTTAGTACCTATAAACGCCTCTTTTTAGATCTAGACTTCTATCTCTACCTCTATATTAACTCTATATTAAGTAAGGGCCTTTAAATTACAAGTACTTAAATTAGGGCATATATACTATTATTTAGCGCTATTTAGAGTACTAATTAAAGGGTCCTCTAGTCTTTTTCTCTCCTAAAGTTGTTAATAGTCTATAGCCGACTAACCTTTTATAGGCGCTCCTTTACCTATATAGAGTTCTCCTATATAGCCGTCTCTTTTAACTTCTTTTTCTTAGCTTATTATAAGGCCTCTATAGTAGTAATCTCGTACTATAATTATAATTATTATCTTCTTACAGGTGCCTTATAGGCGCTAGCGTAGTATATTAGCGTAAAAGCTCTAATTACTATAGCCTTCTCCTATTATATCCACTTAACACTATATGCACTACTCTATACCATATAGCATACCTTATAATTAACACGCTTCTTAAGTAGATCTCCTATATAATTACTGGTATTATACTGCCTAGCGCAGCGTCTATATCTAGCCTCTCTCTTATAGCTCTTAGTTATATAGTTAAAGCCCTAGTATTTAAAGCACTATATTACTAAAAACGTCGTCTTATGCCTTATAACTAGGTAGTAATCTCCTCCTAAGAAAAGACCCTAATTAAAAAGCGTATTTATTATCTCTTCTTACTATACGCCTATAATAAGTAATAATTTAATCTTTTCTCCCGTCTAGACCCTTCTTAGCCTTTTTTACTTAGCCTATCTACTATAAGCCCCGCTATAGTATAATTCTGCTTTATTATATCCTTTATTGTCCACTTAACCTCTAGGCCCTAAATAGTAAGATTTATTAGTATAGCGTAAACCTCTACTAATACTAGCGGGACAGCTAGTATAGCGGAGCGCCCTAGGACTTTTATCTACCCTATTTCTTACAGCAGCCTATCTCTTACATCTTTATCTATAATATACTTCCTAACGTCGCCACTCTATAACTTCTTTATAGCCTATATTCTATAGGCATATAGGGGTCTTATAGCCTAGGGCTTATATACTAGGGCTTAACTATTTTATTTTAAGGCCTCCTCGTAGTTAGTAGTGTTGCCTATATAGATTATAATCTTATATCTTCTATAGGCCTATAAGTGGCTTATTTTATAACTTAGGGTATTATAGGTATAGTGGCAGCGATATATATATGCGATAGCAGATCTATAGACACTAGTCGGTTTATTATAGCTATTGTTATAGTCCTCTAGAGGGCGCTAATATCTATCCAGATTACCTTTATATCTTAGGCGTATTGTTTTTAGGTTCCCTAGGTCTAGATAAGCTCCGTTAACGTAGCGAATACTACCTAAAGGGTTATAATCGCGGTAGTAAGGAAGGAGAGCATAGTAGTACGCTCCTCGTTTACATTAAAAGGACGTTTCTATAACATCTACTAGGTTTATTCTACGGCTTATATAGCCTATAAAATGCATTCCTAAAGGGTGCGCTATTTAGTTAGAGTCGTTATAGTTAGAGGATTATTTATTTATTATAATTCAATTTTAGGGGCTATATATTAAAAAACACTATATATACCTCCTCTAACGTCGAATTAGGGTATATAGTATTAATAGAAAGGGTTTTTATAGTCCTTTAGGGCTTATAGGAGCTCTATTAGGCTAGTTTTAAAGAGTTCTTTAGTGGGCGATTATATTATAGCGAAGGATTATGCTTATATACTATACTATAGTCTTTACTTATAGAGGACAGTATATCTATTATGCTTATTTTAATAGAGCTTAAAGAGTTTTTATATCTGGGGGGGTTAAGGCATCTATAAGAGCTTTGCTTATATATAGATTTGTTTTTTATAACGATTCTACCTTATAGAGTCTATATTACTATATGCTTATGCTCTTATATAACAGCTTATAAGCTTTTTTATAGCTGTAAAATTTAGCTATATTATAACTCTTAACTTTATTGCCATACTCGATATATTAAATTAATTAAACGCGTATAAATAACACGATTAATAATTAACCCTCTAATACTATATTTACTAAATTTAATAGCGTATAAGTTATAACAAAGTCGACTTTTTTAATACTATAATATTAGATCTTAATATTAAATCCTAATACTAGATTATTAGCTACTTAGGTTTTCTATAGCTAGAGGTTAAAAAAAGAGACTATTTAAAGAAAAGAATTAAGCACCTAAAAGTTAAAGACTAGTTAGGAATTCTATATAAGAGCTTACTAAATAAAAGAGAGGCTATTTAAAAGAATAATAAATACTAAAGAGCTTATAAAAGGCTATTAATAAAAAATAAATTAGGTTTTTAGGGGCTTAAAGCTAGTATTAGTAAATTATATAAAATATTAAATTAGTAATAGTAGATACCCTAAAGGACCTGGTTAGGGGGGGTGCTGCTTTAAATACTTCCTTACTATATACGACAATTAAAGGGTATGCCTACGTTATTACTAAATATAACAATTATAGGGTACACCCGCGTTATTACTAGATACGACTTGCAGGGTACGCCTGCGTTGTCACTAGATACGACAATTACAGGGTACGCCCGCGTTGTCACCAGATACGACGACCGCAGGGTACGCCCGCGTTGTCACCAGATACGACGACTGCAGGGTACGCCCGCGTTGTCACCAGATACGACGACTGCAGGGTACGCCCGCCCCGCGTTATCACTAGATATAACGACTGCAATGTTAACGACTACAGAGTTATTAGATACAGCAACTAATTTGTCAAGAACTACAGCATCGCTAGATACAAGGACTATGTCACGGGACTCAGTCAATCGAGGCACGAGCGCCGTAAAGAACGTATGCAAGCCTGTACAATTGGATTGTCTATCGACGAGGATATTAAGCTGAGGAGCAGAAGGTGGAGGAAAGGACGTCTATA
>Ga0307507_10005475_pt1 | contig 20798 bp, 11 predicted proteins | sample 7_EM_MG_FD_207223 | JGI IMG/M metagenome (GOLD analysis project Ga0307507, IMG submission 207223) | Populus trichocarpa ectomycorrhiza microbial communities from riparian zone in the Pacific Northwest, United States - 7_EM | ecosystem: Host-associated > Plants > Roots > Unclassified | place...
AATGTATATTAATTATTATTCCCTCACTGAGTTGGTTGAACTCACCCCTCATTCTTAATATTATTTCAGGTTCTTAGTTTCTGATAGCAGATGAACCTTGTTGAGTGTTCCTGCTTCTTCAGTTTTGAGTCGGTATGCCTTGCTTATCTTTCAAGGCTGTTTGATTCGATGTCTTAGGCGCTCCACTATTACTTTGTTTTAATTAAGTTTGGATTTTTGACAATGAGTATTATGGATTATTGTTTTTGTTTTAATTACTGATGAGGAGTTTTAAACTATCTTCTGGTTTCATCAGTTTTGAATGATGTAATATTTCTGAAGATTATGAAATGTTGCGTATTTTTGAATAAATTATTCTTTTGATATGTCTGTTTTGAGGCTTAGCGCGGGCGGGGTGTCCTTCCGGCACCGCTCCTGCGTTGCCGGTCACGGACCCGGGATTCGGGTCGTGACAGTGAGAAAAAGGAGGATAGTGACCGCCATAGTTGGCAACATTTTGACCCTCCTGTTTTCCATAGTAGTAAGAGAAGTAGACAGTGCTGGTTATTTTGAGGTGAAACAACCTAAAAAACAAGGTTTTATATAGGGAGACAAAGGAAGAGAATGTGTATTACTTTGTTGGTATCAATGATAGCCGGCATCCAGTAGGTGGCTGGAAATTCTCCATGATCGATGTGTTTGCCGTCGGAGTATTTTAGCTACCTGTTGCTACTAGTTAACAAGACAGACACAATAGTCCATCCAAAAACATTGCATGAGGAATTGATAACGCCGCTTGCCAGAATGAGCTGCATTAATCCTTGGATGTTGCTCCATGGCCAACTGTTTTTTTTTCTCATTGAGAACATAGCCGATTGCTTTCATCTAATATTAGTGATCTGTTCACGCTGGATTCTTGCGCATAAAAAATTGCATTTCAGCATAAATGTGTGCTATGATAAGCTCTGGTCACTACATGAAGACATTAATTATGTGTTCATATTGTTTATCAATTTACTTCGTTGAATAATGACATTTATTTCAAGTTAAAATTCTTAAAAACTAAAAATATTATAACTTAAATATTTATTTTTTCATGTATCCTAGTTGCATTTTTTAAAAAACAATTATAACTTTTTATATAAAATAAACTTTTTAAAAAAACCTTATTAGTATTTTTTTTTTAGATAATAGTCAATTATATAAAAAATAACCATCTAGTAGATGGCAAAGAAAAACCTTATTAATATTAAATATGAAAAAGAAATTATTCTTTCTAATTAAAAAAACAAAATTTTTTTAGTAAAGATGAATAAGAAAATAAAAATGAAATTTCTAAATTAAAAAATAATAATAAAATATTTATTTTTCTAAAGAAAGTTCTACGTACATCAATCTTTCCGGTTAGAGTTGGTTGGTAATTTTGTGTCCTCTTTTCTTATTTATTTTTATTTTTTGTCAATTTTCCGGGAGTTGTTTGGTACTTCAGTCAGAATGTTATGGTCCGTATTCAATACCAATTTATTAGCCACTGAAATTTTAGAATAATATTAGGTTAATTATTGAATTTGAGTGGAGACTGGAGACCATAAAAGCGAATGTCATTTCAAAGTAAAGAATTTCTGCTTCTTCTTTTACAGTTTCCATGACTCTTTTGTTTTCTGGCAGCAAGTTACGATCCACAATTACCACTTCTCAATAATACTGCTTAGACATGAAGTACAGTTACTGCAAGAAAGTAGAACCCTTCTCATATTGAAGATATCTTCCGTTCTTCATGAAGTCACAGAGTGGAGAATCGTGGGATGTTTCTATAATTTCCTGAAACGTTTTCCACCATTTCATAAAACTGCTTTCTTTCAAGAAAATTTCTGGAGATACGGCATAGTTATTGATTTGGTTCATTGCATATTGCTCAAACATATCCAGATTCTCTTTTGCAGATTGTTTCTCCACAGCACTTGAGGTTCCAGACTTCAACAACTTGCATGAAATGAGAGCATCCTCCACTTTTGCCCAGAAACAAGAATCCTCTGTGAGAATGCCAGCCACATTTTGTTTCTTCTTGTTGTTTGGTGAGCTTTTGAGTTTCTCTGCATCATCATCCTCCTGCCACTGCTCCAGCAAAATGTAATGCCTAGATCTTCCATGAGTTTGATAGTCTCTTTTATCACTATCTCTATAATATTCAGCAATATCAAGTGGTTCAACCATTCTTCTATAGTTTCTTCCTGAATAAAGCCAAGTCCCCCGGATGAATGCGCCTTCTTTCTGAGGCTTTCTCTCCACGCCCTCCACAAAATTTTTCCAGTAATTAGTGAGAAACTTCTTGAGCCTGGTAACATCCCTATCGCTGCTGCCAAGTTGATTCTTGTAACAATCATAGTAGCCTATCCCCTTAGTCTTGCAAATCTTATGATACCATTCTAGGTGAGCCATTTTTATCTTTATCTGGTTTAATCTTTTTCTTGGGTCCATAGTCTGCACTCGTTCTGCCATTAGGACCTTTTCTCTTTCTTCTAACTTGGAGATAAGATTTTTGTTGTCCACCTTTCTCTGTTGTTGCTGAATTTCAAGTGGATTGGACATTAGTTATGCAATGAACTTAAAGAACATAACGAAAACACATGAATCTTAACTTTTTGGCTTGCGAAAAGTTTATCAATATTTGCTAATATTTACATCTAACACAGTGATTGCGAATGCATTCTTAAACGAACTTGCGATGCAGCATTATGCATCACAGGTGCATCCTCATAAGGATATGTCACAAGCTTATTTTTTGACATATCTTGGTGCATCACATTTCTTACATTTGACAAGCAAAAACCCAAGTCAAAGCTCCAAGGGATTGTGACATTGATAAATGCTGGCAGTGAATCAACACCAATATAAAAGTGTAGTTTATCAAGGATTAGACTCATTACCTGGGTGGTCATTTCAACTCCAATTGCCTCCAGTTGTAAGATTATTCCTGCCTTAAGTGGTTGCACGTATGATAGATCAAGCTGAGAATCCCCACTGATGATAACTTTGGATTTCAGATCATTCACTATCTCAACATAATAATCTATCTCCTGTGCTTCACAAGAAGCTTGCCTTCTTGTGATTTCCAATAACCTTGAAACAACCTCAAGGTCATCAACACAGGCACATCCCTTCTCAGAACACAATATAAATGTACCAAAAGCCTTGTATTCCTCTATGGCAGATTGAGTAGGACTATCGTAGTGGGAAATGGAAGCTTTTGGAAATAGGTCCTTGTTGCCGACGACATGGAGAAAGCAAGAATTCCATGTTAAACATTCTAACATTGCTTGTCGGAGGCCTTGATTGCCAATAAATGGCGAGCCAAAAGTGATGCAGAGGGGGAGTTTCGGAGGTGGCTGATTTCTTTTTATGTTGTCCAAAAGCCATAAGGTAAATAGAGAAGCAACTGATCCTCCAATTGAGTGTCCAGTCACAATTAATGGAGTGCGCAGCAATTCACCGGTCTTTGAATCATGGATCTAAAAGAGTTCATAATCAGGACCATGATACAGTGAAACAAGACAGGAACATATTTTCGTAAAATAATAATCTCCATGTTGGATCCTTCTCTTATTTTCGTCGTTTAGTCTGGTTTGTCAAGGATCTAGTCATACAAAATCATAAACTTAATTTAAGGACCAGAAGAAAATTTGGCGTTTGTGTGTTACTTCAATATGTATTTTCCTAATAATTATGGTCAATGTGTAGTTTTCTGATTCAATGACGTGAGATTTAAATGATTCAATAATGTACACTTAATGTTGAAAAAAGATTCAGAAGGATACCTGAGTTTTGAGCTGGGACAGCTCCTTAAAATGGGTCTTAAAAAGGGTGATTGCACCTCTATGAATGGAAAACGACCGGTTTCTTTCAGTGCATAAGAAGTCAAAGATAGGTAAATCCATCTCCATGAGAGTTGTTGATGAAACCAAATCTCCTCCCTGTTGAAGAAGTTCTTTCCTTGATAAAGTAGAAGTGGTGAAGGCTATGAGGGTATACTTTGATTTCTTCTCGAGCTTGTATCTTAGGGAGAGACTGCAAGAGTCTTGCTGATCTGAACTGGCTTCTGTTTGAAGGTCCTTTATAGCACCGCATGATAGCTCGAGCAAATCAGAGTTCACCACTAAGTCCGCCAAATCTAGTCCACTGATAAATCTGCAATAAAAAACAAGAACAAAACACACACACAGAGGAACATGGAGCCTGTTAGAAAATAAGGATGTAACATGGCTTTAAAATGCAAATTTTACCAGGGAAGGAGGATAGAATATAGCTAGAACGTTTTGCTTACAGAGGATGTTGGCTCATTGTTGAGTTGTGCTTTGCTAGATTGGTTTAGGAACACAATTGTAAGAATATAATAGGAAGAGTAATTGTATTTATTGACAAAGGCAGAGATTGAACAGGTCAATTAAAATACACATGAATTTCCTCTTGACTTGGTGCTCACCTCTTGCCTATTCACATGGAAAAAAAATTCAATCACATACTGGGAAATTAGTGTGCAATCTCAATGTGTTTTCCATGTATCTCCTATTTTTTTTTCCTTCTTTAAACCTATAATTTTCTTGCTAAAATCCAGAGAAAATTTCCATAGATTCGTTTCTTAGCGCTTACATGCTATCTGGAACCCATCATGTCCCACCATGGCGGCATTGCATTCAATGATATTTTTCGAGAAGTAGTCGACGGATCTATGGCATGCGTTGAGGACTTACTGAACCCAAACTTCTATGAAACTTCTCATGAACTTGGACTTTTAATTACCTGTCTAATCTTTGAAATGTCATTCAGTGATATTCTTCGGTCGGAATGGATTGCAGGGCATTTATCCAAATTTTCTGCATCATTCTGGCATCCAACAGCCCATTTGATTAGACTTGATTCATTCTAAGGTAAATCTACTAGGGGTTTAGAATTCGAATAGTAGACCAGGAAGCAAGAGTACCTGGCCCGATATTAAACAGTCCTTAGCCCATAGGCAGGCAAGACTGTGAAATGGCCCATTGCTTTCTTGGGCCAGGTTGCAATTTTTAGACAACCAAATATAAATTTTTTGAAAGTTTACAAAGGTAAAAATTAAAATAAAATTATAAAGTTTTATTTCTAATTAATTTAATATTAAATAATAAAATTCAACTAAACAAAAGACTCAAGTCAATCGGCATAACTCTCGACTTGGGTCATAGGACCATGATCATCACATAGAAAATAAATAATTTTATTTTTTAAATTTCAATTCTCAATCAACTCAATTTTAAGATAAAAATAAAAATAAAAAAATAACCAAAATCAATATGGGGTAACTTGTCGAACCTAGATAAAAAGATTAAGATAACTCTATAGAAAGCAGTTAAAAAAATTATAGATTTTAATTTCCAATCAACTCAAAGTTGAATTTTATCAACCCAAATAAAAATAAAAATAAAATGACTCGAGTCAACAAAGCTAACCCACAAAATTCACGATACAAGTTATGAGATTATAATAACTTTATATAGAGCAAATTAAAATAAATTATAAAGTTCTATACCCGTTAAAGCCAATATTAAAAAAATAAATTAAAAAAAAAACCTTAAAATTTGAAGTATTAAAATGAAAAAGAGCTTTACTTTTCACTTTTCATTGCTATAAAGATGAAAATCCATAATAATAGTGTCAACATCTGATGCGGGGACTCTTAAAAAATCTGGATTTGCTATAGAGACTGATGAAGGGCATGGATGAACTATATGCCTTTTAAATTGAAAAACTAGAAACACATAATAAAATTGAATACAAGAATAAAAGTAAAAATATATATGAAATTCTTAAACAAGAAAAAAAAACTTATATATATATATATATTAAATAATATCTTTTTTACTTTAAATTAATATTTTTTTGTGTTTTCAGATCATTTTGATGCGTTGATATCAAAAATAATTTTTAAAAAATAAAAAAAAATAATTTTGATACATTTCCAGGTAAAAATCACTTAGAAAAATAACTGCAACCACACAACTACCAAACATTTTATACATGTTTTTTGCTGCACATAAACCTCAACCATATATAATTTTTACCAAACACGTATTTAAATCCAACTAACCATACTTTTTAAAACTTATTTTTTTTCAAACCACAACCATAAAAACTACTTAAAAAACAAACAAATGTCCTTTAAGTAAAACAAGAAGGCTTTATAAGAGAAGGGGTAGAATGAGTAAGAAAACACGTATGTAGTGGATATCTAGCCATACCAGTATAAGGTATCTTTGGCTTGAGGGAATTTGTCTGAGACCGTGTAATCATGCGGGGCTGTGCAGCAGGAGTGATTGTGGAAACATCACGAGAGGAAGAGCTAACAACAATGGTGGAATGGGGAGAGGCATCCCGTGGAGGTACTGGCACTGAAGCATCATCTGAGCATAACATAGTAGGATAAATATCCAAAGATGGATGATTTGTTGCAATGGCCTGATCATGCTGCACTAGTAGTTAGATTACGGGAATAGCAAATAGAAACTGGTAAGGATAAGATATATGGGGCAGGAGGAGTGGACATGTTCGACTCTTGCTCCTATGGAAACAAAGACTCATAAAAAATAACATGGCGAGAAACAAATATTTTACCCGTGGCCAAGTCAAGATATTTGTAGCCTTGGTTTGAGAGATTGTAACCAAGAAAAATACAAGTTTTAGAATGAAAAACAGTTTTGTGTTCATTGCAAGCATGTAAATTTGGCCAACAAGCACATCAAAAAACACGCAGGAATACGTAGTTTGGTTTTTAATGATATGCCAGTTCAAACGGGGATTTGTTGTTAAGAGCTTTGGAGGGAAGACGATTAATAATATATGTTGCAGTTCAAACGGGGATTTGTTGTTAAGAGCTTTGGAGGGAAGACGATTAATAATACATGTTGCAGTTAAAAAGGGATCTTTCCAATATATATGTTTTTGGTAATTTAGAATGAGCAAATAAAGCTAATCCCAGTTGAATAATTTGATGATGTAGATATTCAATAGAACCCATTTTTTCATGTGTGTAACAAGGACAAGTTAGATGATATTGAATTTCACAGGTTTTGAAATAAACATTTAAATTGTTTAAGAATATCATGATTTTCAATTTAAGAAAAAGTTAAAGAATTTAATCAGAGATGGTGTCTGGGTGTAGCCTTTGTGATCATCAAACATCATGTTGATGGGTCTTTTGACAAAGGGCTTGTAAACCCATTTGGTATTATTTTACCCAAGACAAGAGAAAAATAATTAGATAATAGTCTGGCAAGAAAACCTAGAGTGCAACTAGTGAAGAAGATGTCGATAGTCCTATTAATGGTGTTGATGAATTTGTAAGCTCATTTAGTATCCTTGTTCCTAAGGGGGAAAAAAAAAAAAACCATTCCTAGACAAAAGTTTGAGAACAAAAGCCGTCATTATTGATAAAGATGATCTCAAGATTCAAGACTGAAACTAGAAAGCCAATCATAAAATGCGAATAGTGAAGATGATCAAAGGATCAGGGAGTTAGATCGCCAAAGAAAAGAAAGAAGATTGAAAGTGTGCTAGCTTGGTTTGGATCCTGCATCCAATTTCTCTTATCAAATTGTTGGAGGTGGACAATATATGCATTTCGCTTTTTTTTTTTAAAGAAAAAAATTAACTTTCATTTATTATTTTTCATCCCAATCCTTACTTTTGGACCTATATAAATAAATTATTTGTATTTTAAGTTATATTCTATGCTAACTCATCAAAATCAGTTTGGTGATTTGTATGATAATAAATTTATACGTAAGAATACAAGTTAAATTTATTTCTCATGTTGTTTTAGTGATATTCATTAAAATAATAACTACAAGACAAGAAAAATAAGGGTAAAAGATTTCTAAGGGAGAAAATTATTGGACTCTATGCATTTCTCTTTCTTTCTTTTATTATTTTTCATCCCAATCCTTACTTTTGGACCTCTATAAATAATTTATTTAATATTTTTATAATTATATAATTAAATTGATTTTGAATTGATTTATTATGAGATACAAAATCTTTATATATTTTTTTCAACTCCTATGAAACACTCTCAACACTTCATTCCTAAAGATAATAAACAAAAAATGGCTGAACAAACATGATTCTAGTAATAAACAAAATGATGACAGGGAAGATTACAGACATTTCAACTGTAAATTGAGAAGAATAAAAAATAAATTACAACTCCTAGGTCTCTATCAACATGACTCAAAATACATTTAAACTTTTGTAGTGTGTGAAAGGTTCTAGACATTCTTCAAAAAGACTAGAAGGAAAGAAATTGCAAGTGCAGGTGGTATAATTAAGCCTTGAAAAATTTCTGAATTTAGTCACCATCTCATAGTAGCACAAGATTAAATTTCTGACCAAAAGCATAATTTCTGGCATTTATGGTGGTACACACGATTTAGACAAACAAAGTCAATCTTGTCTACCGAAAATTATGACTAGTAATCTACAGTTTGGCAGATAAAAATAAATGTCTCCCGATACTAATTGGCTTCAATCCTCCAAAGTTCTAACCTTTGCATTAATTACTCCAGATTACTTTAGAATGCATTTTACGTTGGAGAGAGAGTTTTTAAAGAAATGTTTGTTTTTGCAACGATTTTGCAAAATTTTGAGTTTTTTTATATCTTATTTAAATAAAAATAACGTAAGAATTTAAAAAAAAAACCAATTTTTTTTATATCTTATTAGTCTACTCTGGCGGCATTGCATTGACTGGCATACATCAAATAAAAGTCATGTCAGCCTTTAAAATGTTTCATATCTTAGAACAGGTAACATTCACACACACCACACATTTTCCATTCGACTGATCCCCAAACATAGATGCAAGCTACTTCACAGATACAAGAAAAACCCTTCACTGATATTTACACGTCTTTGTAAGAAAAACCCTTCACAGTTCACATGCCTTGCTACTTCTTTCCGTGATCACTCCTCTCCATGCTCTTCAACCAACGTTTCCAATTTGCTACCTAGGTTTCTAAACCGTGTCTTGGTATGGCTTCTGTATCCTTTGAGTCCCATTCCTCTTCTTCATCCTCTTCTAGACATGGATCGACCTACGATGTCTTTTTGAGTTTTAGAGGAGCAGATACTCGCAACAATTTTACAGATCATCTTTATGCTGCCTTAGACCAAGCAGGTATCTATACGTTTCGGGACGGTAATGAACTTCCTCCAGGACAGGAAATCTCCTCACAACTCAGTAGGGCAATCCGAGAATCAAGGATTTCTGTAGTGGTTTTCTCCAAAGGCTATGCTTCTTCTAGATGGTGTCTTGACGAACTCGTAAAGATTCTTGAGTGTAGGCATGCCATGGGGCAGCTTCTTGTTCCTATATTCTATGATATCGATCCGTCATATGTGCGAAAACAGAAATGGAATGTTGGTGAAGCTCTTAAGAGAAAAGAAGAAGACTTTGAGATTGAAATGGAGAGGTTGAAAAGGTGGAGAGAAGCTCTTGATGAGGCTGGAAATATATCTGGATGGATTCTGAAGGATATGGCAAACGGGTATGTCTTTCTCTCTGTCATCTAATTTCACTCTTCAATAGTGTAATTTTTAATCAAAACAATTCCTAAAACCAATTAGTAAAATCGAAGCAGCCATTGGAGTAGATGCCTAATTGCTTCGATTTAGCATAGCTATGACTAGCCTGATTTCACTCCCATTATATGTACAGACACACAGACACTTTAAAAAGCTTCTTTGCATATGGTTAGCTATCTCTTCCGAATATGACTTGATTTTGCAATGAACAGGTATGAATCGAAATTTATTCAAAAGATTGTTGAAGATTTGTTGCATAAATTAGGTCCCAAATGCTTAGACGTTGCCAAGTATCCTGTAGGTATTGAGTCTCGTGTTGATTATATTATTGACCTGCTAAGCATCCACTCAAATGATGTTCGAGTTGTGGGTGTGTATGGGATGCCAGGAATAGGTAAAACAACAATAGCGAAAGCTGTATTTAATCAACTATGTCATGGATTTGAGGGAAGCTCTTTTATTTCGAATGTCAAAGAAAAAACAGTAGAGCAATTACAAGAGCAGCTTCTTTGTGATATTTTGAAACCAAATACTTGGAAGATCGATAATGTTTCTAAAGGAGTCAATTTGATGAAAGATCGTTTTCGTAACAAAAGAGTTCTTGTTGTTCTTGATGATTTTGATCAACTTAAACAACTAGAAGCATTGGTGAGAGAGAGAAATTGTTTTGGTCCAGGAAGTAGAATAGTCATTACAACGAGAGATGAACATTTACTAACTCAAATTGAAGTGGATGGGAAATATCATGTTAAGGAATTGCATCAACATGAATCCCTTCAGCTTTTTAGTTTGCACGCCTTTAAGGACACCCATCCAGAGGAAGATTATGTGGAGCTATCGAATGCTATAGTTGACTATGCTGGAGGGGTTCCCTTAGCTCTTGAAGTTTTAGGTTCTTATTTGTTCAGAAGAAACATATCTGTATGGAAAAGTGCTATTAAGAAACTACGGAAAATTCCAAACAGACAAATTCAGAAAACACTTAGAATAAGTTTTGACACCTTGGATGATGACAAAGTGAAGGCCATGTTCCTCGATATTGCATGCTTTTTCATTGGTTGGGACAAAGAATATGTAGTAGAAATACTCGATGGTCGTGGCTTCTTTCCTGATATCGGCATTGATATTCTCATCCAAAGGTCCCTCTTGTCAATTAATGATGAAAATGAGTTAAACATGCATGACCTCATAAGAGACATGGGCAGGGAGATTGCTCGTGAAGTGTCATATGACCATCCTGGAAAACGCAACAGAATTTGGCTTCTTGAGGATGCCTTAGATGTCCTCAACAACCAGACGGTAAGAACTAAATTCTTATGGTCCTGGACCTCAAAACAATCTTATATACTATCAAATTTAATGTAAGCAGAACAAAAAAATACTTTTGTTATTTTTCTCGTAAGTGATAGTTTTCTACTTTTCTCCATTAATTTTCAGGGAACAGATGCTGTGGAGGGTCTCGCACTAGATGTTCGAGCATCAACAGTTGCATCTCTTAGCACAAAATCATTTACAAATATGAGACGTTTGAAATTACTCCAAATCAATGGAGCACATCTTGCCGGAAGCTACAAGCTTCTACCGAATGAGTTGATATGGCTTTGTTGGCTTGAATGCCCTATGAAATCTTTGCCATCTGATCTCCAGCTAAACAACCTGGTTGTTCTTGATTTGCAGCATAGTAACATCGAAGAACTTTGGAAGGGGACTAAGGTACGAAATTTCCAATTGGCTCCCAAATTTTCCATAATGAAATTTAATTTAGAGTTACATTTTTCACATGACTAACTTTCTCTCATTTTGTTAATTGTTTTGACAGATTCTCAATAAGCTTAAAATCCTCAATCTTAGCTATTCCAAGCTCCTTGTCAAAACACCAAACTTCCAAGGACTCCCTAGTTTGGAGATACTAAAACTTACAGCTTGCACGAGTTTGGCCAAGGTACATCCATCTATTGGGCATTTAAAAAGGCTTGTTTCGTTGAATTTGGAGGGATGTTGCAGGCTAAAAACTCTTCCAGAAAGCATTTGCAACTTGAAATCCATTGAAACTCTAAATATTAGTTTGTGCTCACAACTTGAGAAATTGCCAGAATTCTTGGGTGATATGGAATCCTTAACTGAGTTGTTAGCAAATGGAACTGCAATTAAGCAACTTCCCGCTTCAACTGGGTATTTGAAGAAGCTAACAAGGTTATCATTGGTTGGAGACAGCTACAAACATGATCTACAATCTAAATCATGGTTTTCTCGATTTTCTTCATGGCTTTCATGGCGAAGCTGTTCTACCTCCATAGCTATGCTACCAACTCCTTTAACTGGTTTGACCTCATTGAAAGAACTAGATATAAGTTATTGTGGTCTACATGAAGCTTCAAGCTCCATTGATATTGGGAGTTTGTCCTGTCTTGAAAAGCTGAATTTGTCAGGGAGCAAATTCTCCAACCTGCCTTCTAGTATTGGGCACCTTCTTAATCTTAAGGATTTGTGGGTTCGTAGATGCCCAAATCTATTCCTATCAACCTCAGAACTTCCATTAAGTTTGACGAGGTTGTATGCTTGTATTTGCTCGACAATGGAAAGAGTGCCAGTTCTGGGAGAAAAGAGACTCTTAGTTACTTCAGTTGGCTGCCTAAATTTAATAGAGTTTCGGCACATGGAACTTCTGGACACTAGCTCATCCATTCTGAACTTTGATGACTGCAACGATTTATCAAATAATTATAAGGAAACTCTTGTTCAGGTACTCTCTGTTTCTCCTTTTTTTCTCTCTTACTCTTGAACATACATAAATAGCATCTGAATTGTTAATTAATTAAAACAAAAAAAACTTACCTTATTTCCTTGAAAACAACAGGAATTGTTCAAAGGTGAAATGTGTGAGATTAGCTTTTCTGCCAGTGAGATACCAGAATGGTTCAGCCTTCGGGGAGAAGGATCTTCATTATCATTTCATTTACCTTCAGTTTTAGGTTCATATGGTAATCAACTCCAAGGGCTGCTTATTGGGGTTGTCTATGCCACCTCTTTAGAAGGGTCATTTGCTCCGTGTAGAACTCTTTTAAGAAATAAGAGCAACGGTAAGGTAATGTTTGAAAGGTCCAGCAGCATCAAATTTGACCCAAGTTCCACTAGGAATTCTTGGATTCTGAGTCTACCGTTGATTGGGGGGTATCGATGCGCAGTGAAAGGAGTGGAGGAATTGGAGCTGAATGTAGAAATAAGCTCCAGTGGAGTTGAACAGTGTGGGGTTCATCTGATAACAAAAAATAATGCTGTTTCAAATATTGGTAAGTTGGATCGTGACATTTACAGCCTTGCTCGAACAGATACAATGATAGTTCCATCTTACCATCATCAAGCCGTAGCGTCTTCATCTCCTAATGAATGGTTGGAAAGTTGTTTAACAAGGGAGTTGCAAAGATGGAAAATTTACTCCGCGATTAAGGTTTCATTTGGTATGGATTTTATATATTGATATAAGTTGTTTATTAATTTTTGAGTTTTGTTGATTTAAATGAAAACAATTCACAAAATTGAGTCGAAATTTCAATGGAATAAAAAGAAATTAATAGTTTAAGATTAGTAGTAGATAATCTTCTTGACTCGCCTTCTTATCATAACGCAGATACTAATCTAGTCTCTGAATATTTATTTGTACATGGTTATTGTTTCAAGGATATCCAATGAGCTATGTGTAAAAAGGATAAAATATGATAAAACCTAATTTTAGAGTAATTAAAAATCCTTCTTGGTCAACATAGTTTTTGAGCAAAAGACTAGTTATGTAATAAGAAAGATAAACATTATCTTATACATCTTACTTAAAGTAAGTTATGTTTTATATTTTAAATGTTAAATGTATTTATATGGTCTGCTTAAACTATTGTGATCCACTAAACAACATTCAAAGATTAGGTCTAATATTGGACCTCACCATCTCATAGTCATTTAGTGAATAATAAAGTTATATTAATTGACACTATTATCTCTGTTTAAATGCAAACACAACTCAAAAAAATAAACTCATAGTCCATCACATGTAATTCCAGAATATGAGTTATAAAGTTCAATTTAATGTACAAACACAAATTCATAGAGTGAGCTTATAAATGTTAGGGTTTAAGAACAAACAACTTCAACCTTCAATGGTGGATGAAATAAGCATAAAAACTGGTGGTTGCTAATAGAATCAGAAGTGAATCAAGACAGCATGTCAGCCTTGCACCTAGTATGCACAACCAAAGCTTCTAACTAGGGGTGATTATTTTCGGTTCGGTTTAGTTTTTATAAAAAAAAGCAACCAAACCAATTTTTTTTTTTTAAAAAAGCAAAACCGGTTCAAACCGACCGTCTTCGGTTCGGTTTGATTTTTTTAGAACAAAAACCGGTTCGAACCGGTTTGGCTCGTTTTTTTTTCCGGTTTTTTTTGTTTGCGTTCGGTTCAGTTCGGTTTTTTCAGTTTCAGGCTTATAAAATCGAAACTGAACCCAACCGGTTGGTTTCTTCAAAATTCTAATCGGTTTAATCGTTTTTTTCATGGTTCGGTTTTTTCGGTTAGTGATTTTCTGTTTTTCTCGATTTAATCAATTTTTTAGTTTTTTTGCTCACCCCTACTTCTAATGCATTTCCACACCCATCGATAACGTCTAGGGACGTGTGTGTCACATGTGTATGGCGTCGCGATAATCATCTTGAATTAAGATTTTTAAGTTGTTAAAATAACAAAGAATTCTTGTCATTTTTATGGTTTAAAAAGTTTGGAGTTGTCACCTGTATTTTGATCACTAAAAACCTTAACTAGTCTATAAAGTCTTGATAAGAGTATTGGTTGTATGTAAGAAAGACAATATCACCCCTAATATACTCTACCTAATTTTGTTACCAATTTTAGGGCCCCACATAAACAAAAAAAATGAAGAAAAGAGAAAATATAAAAAAATTAAAAAAACAATGTTGGAGGAAAATAAAATAAAAATATAATTAAGAAGAATGTACCAGAATACCCAGGAAATCACTAAAGACTAGTTGAGAAAGATCAAAATATACAAGATTAAATATACAAGATTAGAAAATTTGACAGTGTATTTTCAACCAATAATGACCATATAGGCAAAGAAAATTCAATTTGCGAAGGGAAATTCAAAATTGAATTTTCAAGAACTCAATTGGAATTTTTCAAGGTTTAAATGAATTTATTTATGGCTTAATTGCAAGAAACTTTGATTCTTAAAGTCAATTTATACTTTAATTGAAAGAAATTAAAGTTTTGGGGTTGAATTGCAATTTTTAGTAGTTAATTTGGCCAAATCAAGGGTTTAATTGCATAAATATTAAAGTTTGATGGGCAATTAGAGACTTGATTGAAGAAATCTAATGTCAAGGACTAAATTGGAAAAGATGCGTGAATACAGGGGCTGAAATTTACCAAATCAAGGGCCAAATTGAAGAAATTGAAAGTTTGTTGGTCAATTGAGGTCCAAATTTTACATTAAAATATCTACTGACTAGTTTTGTAAGATTGGGCATATCTTTCAAACCATATATTGAAAAAAACTGGAATTTTACAGGAAATATTATATACATAAAAATATATTGTGGTAAATTTTTAAGTCAAATGGAATTAGGGAACATAATATTTTAGAGGGTCAAGTTAGTAAACTGATATTGTCAATTATGTCAAATAAGACCTTCGATTAAAGTTGGGCTACAAATTAGACATCTGAAGCTTTCCAACCATATATCGCAGGTCCACTAATTCATCCAGACGAGAGAGAATTTCATGTAAATTTGTCAAGAATTTGCGAAACATTAGAGATTTGGACTACATGGAGGAATTTTAACATGAAGCCTTTTTTATTATTCCATTTTATTTATTTATTTATTTATTTTTAAATAATTATTTTTAATTTGAATTTTTTTCTACTGTATTAGATATTGTTTAAGGGTTTATTTTATTATTAAATTTATGATAGTTAATTAATAGTTTAGATTCATTAGCTTGCAACCCAAAAGGAGTCTTTTAGAACTTATTGTGATGGGAGCAACCAAGTTATCATCAGGTTTACGTGTAGGCCTTAAAAGCTAGTTCTGGGTTGAATGACATTCCTGCATTTCTAGGTAGATTATAGACAATGTTCTTCGTATAAACATTGTGGTAGCTACTTGATTTTGACCATTTTTACTTTGTTTATTTGCATCAACATCTTCACATGAGTTCGTGAATCAATAATTTAGGGTCATTTCACATCAATAGTCATGATTTCTTAGTTTTAATCATAGGGTTTTGCTTTTGAACCAAAACCTATTTTGATCAAATTGTGATTATTGATTTATAATCGATAATGTTTCATACTTAATTATTGTTTAGTGATTGATTTCCATCATGCCTATATCCTAAGGTTTGTTCATGTCTAATATGGATTTTAAATCATGTTTGCTAGACTTGTTCTTTGTGTTTTTGAGTTGTCTGGGTTTTGATTAATTTTTAACAAAAAAATTCATGTTTGTGTTTTTTGCAAGTTTAATTTGTTTTAGGTTTTAATTTAGGGTTTGGTTTGTTTTTCGGGTCAAACCAACAAATTTTTTGTTCGGTTTATGGTCAAACTAAATATTTCAAGTCAAGCTAATTGAGTCAAATTCAGGTTAGATGGGTAAGGCCTTGTGTGGGTTAAACAAAAGGTTTCCTTGTATATGAGCAAAAATCCTAAAACAATTATGGGAGCATTTCTTAAAATCAAAAGAATTCAAAAAATGTTTTTGAATGTTTAAAAATATAGAAAGTATTTTATGAATTTTACAACCGGATTGTAAATTCTAAAGGATTTTGACCTACATTTTAAAAATAATATAAACTTATTTTTTTGTAAGAAAATATATTGTTCACTTTTAATATAAAGATAACAAACCTACAAAAGAGTTAATATCCAAAATATTAGTAAGAATAATAATTTATTATGATTCACTTTTGATATAAGGATAAAAAAACTTGTATGAGGGTCAATATCCAAAATATTATTGAGAGTAATACAACTCATTCACTTCTAATATAAGTGTCGCACCTGATATCACTGCAGTCTTAAAAAAAATCAATGAAAAGAATAGATTTCTAACATCTCGTTCTTTGATAGGGAAAGATCTTGTTTAAGGAGTCGTCATCTAGTATTATGGTCACTAGGAACCCTAAATGGTCAACACAGATTTTATGGTACGAGACTGATTACGCAAAAGAGAAGATATTATCATCCCTTAAGCGTCCTATTTAAGGTAGGTTGCATTGCTAGTTTTTAAGATTGTTAAGGGTTTGTTATACTATGCTACCGATGGTCTGCTTGTAATATTCCTGACTCTGGCGTCAATAAATATTCAATTATGGATACTTCTAACTCTAGCATTGGTAAATATTACACAACCAAAAAAACGTATGGTATTCCTGACTATAGGGTCAGTGAATAAACCAGTAAAATGAGTTTAAATCAATGCATACATATTTTTTTAAAAAAGAGAAAAATATATCTAATACTAGATTTGTATTTCACAGTAAAAATCTACATATCAATTATACAGTAAAATACCTAAAAAAATGTGAGGGACTTACAAATAAATTCAAAAAGATCTACAAATTTTTTTGAAATTTTCTGATATGATAAAAAGACTTGTTTAGCTAAATATCAAAACAAAAAAAAAAAATAAAAGGGATCGATACAAAGGTGTGTTTTGCTAAACATACTCTTGGATCAAAATAAATTAGGCTGGCTGGCCTGAGGCCAGGCTCCAATTGGTTATTTTTATATATATATATATATATATATATATATATATATATATATATATATATATATATATATTTTGATTGGGTTTAGCACAGCCCGTAAAAGCTGGGCTAGACCCAACCCGTTTCGATCATTTGTCCAAGCAAGTGATCTAGTTGGGCAGCAGGCGCGCGTGAAATGTTCAACGCACGCTTGCTACAGGAGATGGTGAATTAAAATTCAAGGCAACAGTAAGAAATGAATTAGATTCGAAGAGCGGGGGAAAAGATGAAGAGAGACTTACCTGGTAGTTCTGGAGATGCAGACGTGATGGCGGATTGGTCGGCTGCTTCTGTTTTCTCTTCTTTTTCTACTTTCCCTTAGTCTCTTCTATGATCTTCCCCTGTGCGTTTGTCTGGCTGCTCACCTTTTTCTCTTTCTTTCGTTCTCTGTTCCCTCTCTGTCTTCTGTCTCTGGTGCTGGAGATGGCAAAGACAATGATCACTCTTTCCTTCTCTTTCTGTTTTCTTTGTTCGTCCTTTTTATATGCTCCCTCTGCGTTGTTCCTCAGTATTACCTTCGTTCCTCCCCTGCTTTTCTGGTTCGTTCCCTGTCCCCCCCAGTTTCTCCTCAGTTCGTCCTCCCGTTCCCCTCTTTCTTTTTTTTTCCGTCCCCCTGTGTTGTGTCCTCTCTCCGTTTGCTCGTCTTCTATCCTCTGGTTCTCCGGTCTGTGTTCTCTGATTGTTTTTCGTCTCCTCCTCCTTTGTCATGGCCTTTCTCTGGCTTTTATAGTCAGAGAATGCCATGCGGTCCCCTCCAGATAATAAGGCGACCTTGCATGGACTTTAATGCAGGCGTAACGGTCGGCGACTCTTCGTGGACGTTTAGCAGGCGTGGCGCGGCGTTTCTTTCCCCTGGTTTGGCGAGGTGAAGAAACGAACTTGGAAACGGCGCCGTTCTTGGGATGGGAATGGCCATTTTCGATTTGGTCATTAAATGTTTGAAATATTTGTAATCAAGCCCCCTGGATAAACTGTAATTGGACCCCTTCATTTCATCGTAATTCACAAAATGGTCCTCGGATTTTAATTGCTTGCAATTGTAACCCGAATCAGCCATAAACTTTGGTATTTTTTCAATTAAGCCCCTGGTTTGATTAATTAAATTTCAAGTAAGTCCCCATACTTATCAATTCTTTAATTAAGCTCTTGATTTGATTAATTAAACTACTCCAAAGTTTAATTAAGTCTCAAACTTTCAATTTATATTGTCTTGATTCAAATTTCAATTTATTCTTCATTCATTTCATTCGTTTTTTTTCCTTCTTCTTTTTCATTTCATTCTTTTTTTCATCACTTATTTTATTATTTTTTCTATTACTTTTTATAAAAAAATAAAATAACAATAAAATAAGATAAGATAAAAAATAAAAAGAGTCAAATTTTAGTTTATGATAATAAGGATAAAAATTGATAGGAGTTTTATCTAAAATATTTATTGGAATGATACTGTAGTTAAAAATTTCAAATTTGTCTAGAAAGAATCCTCAATGATAATTAAGGATATTTCAACATGTGTCCCATAACAATTAAAATAATCATCAAATCTCTTTTGATTTTATTGATATTTTATATTTGGACCTTTGAAATACTTATTATTTAATATTATTTATGAATTTGATAAATTTGGTTGGAATGATAATCAATGACACTAGTGATAATAATAATAATAATAATAATAATAATAATAATAATAATAATAGGTGAAGAAAATTATATGTTCCTAATTAAAATACTTCTATACTGAAAAGAAATACATATTAAAAATATGATATTGTGCCGGATGCACATCTACTCACTATATAATGACAATTTTCCAGGGTTATTGCTTCCGCTAAGAAAATCTGGCGACTGGGGACTCTACCAAGATGAGTTAATGTTTGTTCGCACACCAATTCAAGAGTTTTCAGTGTAGGGAACGGAAGCAATAGCTTCAGTCTATGTATATGATTCTAACTTTCATATTCAATATATGCACAGGCCACAATAGAAGGAAGAATTGAAATCAGAGAATCATGATTTTATTAATTAATTTATTTTGCTTTATGATAGATTTTAAACCAAAATGCTAGTAACAGAAAAGGCAAGGGCCAAGATAACAATAAATTATTTGCGAGAGATGGAGGGAAGAAATTTGGAAATCTTGCACATATTTGTCTATGTTCTCGTACATTTTTTATAGTAGAAAAGTCTGTGTTGAAATATTTTGGGTCAGATAATATCTTCAAATCTTCAGAAAAGTCTGTTTCTTAGAATGGCGGTGAGGCAATAAATCTCCAAGCTTCGTGGAGGGGACCATTTTATGGATCTGGGTGGGTGTAGTCCATGGGTTAATGGGTAGGTGCAAGTCTTGGTTTTATTTTAGGCAATTCTCGAATTAAATATTAAAAAAAATTAGGAATCGGGATTTTTTTTATATTTTTAAAAATTAGAAAACTTAGTTATTTTTTCTTTTCTTTTCAAAAATATAAAAGATTGATTATCAAAATATTTTAAATGATAAGGGATGTTTTCTAGCCGGTTTATGTATTAAAAAAGACCAAGTTTTCTTTCTAGTTGATTTTAAAAACACATCCCATGTTAGGATGTTATATCTAGAATAAATTTTCATGAATATTAACAATCAAAAATCGATTCAAATTATAAATTCTTAAATTTAAATATAAAATTTGTATTTTTTATGTGAAAATCGCCACGAAAACAGCTCATGATAATATAGTATACGTGTAATCTGGCTTCGAATGATACATGGTGAATAAAAAAATCGAGGAGAGAAAGAAAACTGACCATACACCAACCAGGTGAGGAAGGTGGTGGCGCGCCTTCCCCTTATCTTAACCAAATGTCAATCCGAGAGGCATCCTTGGCATGAAAGGGGAGAAGAAAGACAGAAAAAGGGCTGTTGCACACACAAATTGACCGGGTGAATTATTCGATCAACATCGCCATCAAAGACTACCTACTAGGGCTAGGGGACAACGAGTCCCAACAGCAGAATTTGATCCTTCTTTTTTTCAATGTTTCGTGTATTGATTAGTTGTCGAGGCTCGTTCCACGGGTGTAGGAGTACTTAGTACTTACTACTTACCAGCTCCGGAGCCAATATTTGAATGGCAACGATGACTGTAAGATGAGTTACATGTGAGAAGTTGGATTCAGACTTTCCAATTTCACATCCAGGAGTCGGTCAAATAATCTCTTCCATCATCTTTTTTTTATATAGTAAATGAGAGAATTATATATTAAGCAGCCCATCAAGTAGGTGGAGCTTAAAGAAAGAAAGAATACAAGGGGAATAGAAAAGAAAAAGACCCATTCTACGATTATTACCACCGGGCCGGTCAATGGTTTAGTTTAGCAATGTGACTTTCAAGGAAAGATGAAATTGCTACTATCA
>Ga0307507_10005476_pt1 | contig 20796 bp, 19 predicted proteins | sample 7_EM_MG_FD_207223 | JGI IMG/M metagenome (GOLD analysis project Ga0307507, IMG submission 207223) | Populus trichocarpa ectomycorrhiza microbial communities from riparian zone in the Pacific Northwest, United States - 7_EM | ecosystem: Host-associated > Plants > Roots > Unclassified | place...
ATAGTCTGGAGGCCTGTTTGGGCTGTTAACTGGGGCGATCTGGGTGAGAATTACCCAAAGTGGCGTTTAACCCCCAATTTTCGGTCACTTCTGGCCTGGGACAAGTACTAGTACTCGGGGTGGGGGTGAAGTATTGGGACAAGCAGGGGGCATGATGTCTGTGCAAATTACTCAAATTGGTATTGAAGATCTCACATGTACTCGAGTAGGAGGGAGGCCGTGGCAGCGGGGATCACACCAACACCACCCCAAGATCAGGCGCGAGGTGCCGTGGACTACCGTAAATACCGGTTCTCAAATACAGTAAAATCCTCAAATCCACTATCTCCGCCCCCCCCCAGGAAAGGTTTAGTTCACCGGGTTAACAGGATTGCGAATACAAGTTAATGAAAACCCTATACCATGTCAAGAAAACGCTAGTCCCTTTCAAGAGCCTTTGGCTCGGAATCTGGAGGTCTGGCGGAGATAGTGGATTTCAAGAGATTTGACTTGTACTAGTACGGTATCAGAGAAAGGTGCCAGGTCGTTGTACTTTCCCCACTAGGATAGGGGCAGAGAAATCACCGCAAACTCAGCCCTCAGTTGGGACAAAAAAAGGAAAGATGCACCGCGCCTGACTTCTGGGGGAGAGAGTCAATTGCAACGTCCTAGAACATTGTTCTTGTATTGAGTACTTACTGTACTCGTAATTGCATGAGGTTTGTAAAACGGACTGCTATTGCATACAAGCGAAAAAATTGGCCAGAGGCTCGGGATTTTGGTAGTATGCAATAGCAGCCCGTCTTACAAACGTCAGGCAATTACAAGGACAGTGTCTATTAACACCCCCGGCGTTGCGCCATCGCTACAATTGTTTATTATAATACTGCATCCGAAGAATCAGGAATTTAAAACTACAGGACCAGTACTCTGGAGCGGCAGTGTACTAGTACAAGTACCTAGGGAGGTGTTTTTATAGGATATGGATATCGGTAGTTAGCTAAAAAAATAATCCCTGCCCTGTCCGAAAACATCTCCCCTAACACTTATCCCATCTCTGCTATATTAATGATAGTAACACCGATTGCCATAAACGCATTAGATCACATACAGACGTTCCTACTAGAAATTATTGAGCAGTCATTTAAAGCTCCGCGTGTGACCAGCCAAGTATATCCCTGCTTGTTCCGGTTAATGGCTCCCTCCCTTGTGTGATAACCTCGGGATCATGCTCGAGGATATCCGGGTTTCAAGTCCACAAGCGAAATGCGCGTGTGTTGCCCATTACAGTACGGTACTCGAGTAGAGGGAGCAGGCGATAAGCACAAAGCACGGACATCTGGCCGGTGTCGGTGTCGGTGTCCAATGTACCGGTAAGCCACGCTAGATACACTTGGAGCAAACTCGAGGATACCGGTACTGATTGTGAATATCGAGAACGCCTCTGGGATTGCATAACACTATGGCACCGAATCATGTGTTTAGGCCCTGATCCTGGCGGGTGAGAATGGTCTGGGGTTACAATCAAACCCACCTTTATCAAATCAAATCAAAAATCCCCGTGGTTGGGCTCGTGCGAGTAGAGAGACGAACTGCTGACTGTGGGCTCTAGCATACGACCGCGAGGGGAACTTGTTTTTTTTATGGCTTGCGGTGAAAAAAATTCGGAATAGGCGACAAGGGATTGACGCCATGATCGTTTCTTTTTTGCCTTTGCATACGGAATCTCAGGATAGGGCAGCTGGCTTGCGATTGGACGAATACAAACATCACCTGAGGGTCACATGACTTGGCTACAAGCGAGAAAGACCTTTCCAGTTTAGAGCAATTAGACTCTATATTGGATAGAAAGGCAAGGTCGGTAGATAGGTACTTGTCCTAAGACAAGCAGTGCCCGAATACCGTATTGAAGTTGATATTGTTCGCCCGTGTAGAAAGGCACAGATGATTGGCCATATCTGGAAGCTAGCGGCTAAGCAGGAGGAAATTTGAGCATACACCACCGCTCCGCCTGCGGGATGGCAGAGGGGGCTATATGCTATAAATAAGCTAATGTGAGACAAACGGTGGGAGGCGGGAGCATCCCTCGGGCTCTTTCCCCCTCTGTTACTTCAACTGCCGTACAGTAGGAACGTTGGAGTACCTCCCATTGTAGTAAGGTTTGTTATACTGTTTGTTTTATTATTTGTTTTAGCGGAGGCTGAAAGTCGGTTTTTTGGAGTGATTCCTCCCCGTTGTCCAAAGAGGGGAATTCTGGACGTCTTAGTGTGAGGTTCAATTTTTTCTAGTTCCGACGGTGGCCTAAATCCGAAGAACCGGTCAGGTACAGCGGGTGATCCGGGACGACAGGTTAGGTTTTGGTAAAGAAGTTTAGAATTCATAGAGATTCATACGAGGCAGCGAGGTACCCGAATTCGGACTATCGAGACCTGGGGCAGCGGGTGTGACTATATTACCTTTAGTGCTGATCCTATAAATGGACTGTACCCAAGCGTTATAACTCTTCATTCGGGTTTCTGTTAAGATATACCCCCTGCACTACCTGGTTTCCATAGGATGGGAGACGGTCATTATGCGGCAGTGTACGGTAGTGAATGCAACTATCAAACTGTTGGCCCCGCATCGTGATATATGGCCATTTTGTAAGAGAAAGGTAATGCCGGGAGTCAGAACATAGGCGAAGTAGCAGGCAGCACATTTTCCCGTGGGCCATCGCCAAAACACAACATACAAAACGGGGGAAGGGGGCGGAACTTTTGGCAACATAGGCATTTGAGGCGTACCTCTGTGAATAGTACTCGTATTACTGGTATCCTGTCCTAGGTGAATGTGTTTTGGTGCCGGAGAATGCAATTCGTACAAGTACAGGTGTCATTCTGTTAAGTATAGTACATCGTGAAGAAGTGTTAATATTAGTTATTCCTTAGCACTATAACGGATTTCTGTGCATAATCCTGAAATCTACTTACACTTGGATTTTAATGCTTTTCGGGTACTGTACTTGGTAGTTCAAAAAGTCTCCGGATACCTTTAACCAAGACAGGCGCTAATAAATGCAAAGGGTCTAGAGACTTTTAAAATTGCCAAGTACAGTTCACATGCCTTGTCTTATACTGCGCAGTACTTGAGCACGGCACTTGGAGTTTTTGCTGCTGTCTTCAGCCTTAGAGTACCGATGGCCCAGGCGAGACCCTTTCCCCCTTTCCTATCATCGCTTCCGAACTGAAGTTCAGTGGATCAACATCACTGTCAGCGTGGCGGAAAGATCGGTGGTACTATCTAGTCTACTGGTACTGAAGAAAAGCAAGAATGGAGGGGGAAAGAAAAAAACGAAAAATGAAGGAGAAAAGAGAGAAAGGAAAAGGAAAATCTGGACCCAAAAGTCAGACCATCCAGGATCGTCTCCGGGTATTCTCGCATCAGGTTACGAGTATCATACAAAAAGAAAAAAAAGGACCCAATGGTCGCATTGATACCTTTTATCCCCTCCTCACTGTGACACGGTAGGCTACCGTACTCGAACTGTTCTGGACTTACGATGCTTATCCCTCCCTCCCCCTCTATACTACCCCTACCCTCACCCCGCCTTTAGAGAGAAAGCGAAATAAATCAATAAACATCCTAGTTGCATGGGTTTTGTGGCACGACACAACCAAAGCTAGCAAGCTAAGTAGGCAAGTAACCGAAGCGAAAGATATGGGGACACTCGCACGCCCCTGGTCGGGACGTCTTCAAAAACCGTCAAAACCCCCAGATGATCGCCATTCAAGAAATTTATGGGATTGCCAGTGCGCTTTTCATATGCTAGACAGGCTAGCCAAAGGAAAGGATAATCATTTAACACCACGACCACCACCACGACCACCACTAATACTACTACTACTAAAGTAGCTAACCCCGGTACCTCAATAACAATAGTAACGGCCCCTGGGCTACAATTCCCCTCCCTACAACTCGTGTCGACTTTATAACCCTCTTTATTCGATCTCCTTTGGCTTTTAGCAATTGATTTTTCATTCTATTTTTATTTTTATTTTTTTGGTTTGTTTCACAACTTGGAATAATAGTGGAGGAACATAAGAGGGAAAAGAAGGGATTCTGGGAATACCGGCGAATTTCACCTTGGACGATCAGGCCGGTAGGAAAGAATGAGTATGGCGAGAAAGCCAACATTTGAGGAGATGACAACGCCGTGTGATAGTGTTGTTGGGGACGGCTGCAGTGGATCAAGGGTGTCGGGGGTGAGCGGAGGAACCGACATCACACCTAACACATTCGAAATGCTAGAGCACTTCCAGACAGACTCGTTATCGTCGTGTACTCCGCTATCGAAAGATCAGCAATACATCCGGTCCGTTGCTCATGTTGGCTTTACCAAGGCATTACTGGCGCAAAAACCGAGTCCTTGGACAAAGTCTATGTTCAAGCTATACTGCTATCTGTTCATAGCATTCCTGAATTCTTGCGTTAACGGGTATGATGGATCGCTTATGGGGGGAATCAATGCTATGTCGACATATCAAAAGTTTGTCTTCCTTAATTGTCACTTTTCACTTTGCTGGTGGCTCACAACCATGATTGATAATTATTCCTAGATATTTCCACATGAAAACAACAGGATCATCAACCGGCATTGTCTTTGCGGTGTACTCTATTGGGCATTTCATGGGGTGCTTCATTTGCGGGCCGTTGTCGGATAGTTGGGGTAGACGTTGGGGAATGTTTAGTGGGGCACTCACTGTGATCATTGGGACTTGCGTGCAGGCACTCTCAAGGACACATGCGTGGTTTATCTGTGGAAGGTTTATTCTGGGACTTGGTGCTTCCATCGTGACCACTGCAGCGCCGGTTTATGTTGCTGAAATGGCACATCCCGCTTGGAGAGGAACGCTCACGGGATTATATAACACCTTCTACGGTGTTGGTGCGGTAAGGTGTTCCTGTCTGTCGTGCGCTCTAGTTCTTACGATTCTAACATTGGATGACTAGATTGCAGCAACATGGACGATGTATCATACTCAAAACTGGACCTCTGACCTCTCCTGGAGACTCCCCATCTGGCTACAAGCTGTGGCATCGGGCGCAGTGTTGCTGGGGTGCCTTTGGTGTCCTGAAACCCCCCGTTGGGTAAGTCTTGACTACCGCATGCTGCTCTCTCCGCATAGGCTAACCAACTATCGCAGCTGGTATCAAACGACCGCAACGAGCAAGCCGTCCGAGTCCTAACAATCTACCATGGCGATGGAGACCGCAAGTCTCCCTTTGTCCTTCTCTCGTACAAAGAAATGTTGGAAGAGATTGTCCTCTTAGGCTCTGACAAGCGCTGGTGGGACTACTCTGAGCTCTTCAATTCTACAGATGCAAGATGGCGTATGGTGTGCGTTGCAGGAATGGCGTTCTTCGGTCAAGTATGTTTACCCATTCCCCCCATTCCCTCCCGATAACATCATGTCAAAAAAACTAACAGAACTATAGTGGTCCGGCAACGGCGCCGTAAGCCACTTCCTCCCAGTCCTCCTCGGCAACGTTGGGGTAAGATCGGAAGCAACCCAACTCCTGCACAACGCAATCCTGACCGCCGTTTCCTTTGTCGCATCCGTCTCCGGCTGCCTCCTCGTAGACCGCGTGGGCCGTCGTACAATCCTAATGATAGGCACAGGACTGTTTGTTGTCTGGTGGACCGTAATCACAGTTTTATCGTCCTACTACGGGAAGGAATCCAACACCAATGCCATAGGTAGCGGGGCTACCATCGCTTTCATCTACCTCTTTGGAGTCACCTACTCGTTCTCATATACGCCTCTGCAAGCGCTGTATCCAGTCGAATGTCTGAAATACGAGACTAGAGCTAAGGGGATGGGGATTTTCAGTTTCTACACCAACATCGCGACGCTGTTTAATTCCTATGTGATTGCGGTCATCGTTGAGAGGATTAAATGGAGGTTTTTCCTTATTTATATTGCTTGGGATATTCTTGAGTTGATTGTTATCTATTTTTTGTATATCCCCCTCTTCCTCCCCTCCCTTCTCTCTTTCGTAATGGTTCGTGGACTAACTGATATGGTGTATAGCTTCGTCGAGACCCGCTCGAGAACCCTCGAAGAGGTAAACGAGATCTTCAAGGACCCTATGCCACGGAACAAGTCCTTACAGAAACATGACATTCTTGTGACGCAAAATGGGATATTGTACCAAGGATTAGAAGGGGATCAGCAGAACCCCGAGGCCGCTCGACCACCACCAGAGCAAAACCTTTGAAAGGGTTTCGCGACCGGAACTAATTCATGTCTTTTTTCCCCCTTACCCTTATCTTAATGCTTTGTCTATTCTAGTGAGCGGGCAGGGTGGCATGCCAGGCGTTTGTGCGTTGTGTATGTGTTTGTATCATGTTCTTTTCCGTTCTTCCAGCGCGTGTGAGGGCGACTTTTCTTATTTTACCCTCACTTTCTATTAACGGCGCTACAAAGGCCCTAATACTGTTAACTATATATTCTGTACTTTTATCTTATTTTTTCATTTTTTTCATTTTTAGTCTCGTGTATCCGTGGTGTGTCTGGAGTATGATATCTCTTATTGCTATAGCTTGTACAAAATTAGGTTAGCATTTCGTCCAAAAGCATCTACTAATGGTTGTATTTCTTAGAAATGGGCCCTGTGTGATGAAGAAAGGTGATCCAGAGCGCCCTGTATTAAAAAATAGTTGTATCCGCGGTTTGCAAAACCTATCATTCATGATAATCGGCGAAAATAAATTACCCCCATCTCGACAACACCACAATGTCATGAACTTAGTATAATATGATCCACATATACAATGGGCCTCTCAGGGTTGTTCCCTCTCGGGGCATATTAAGGGGTGTGGGTGGCCGACTGGCTTGACATGCCGCCAATCCTTGAGAAAATAAAATTCTGGATAGTTGGAGCCCATTAGTCACAGTTTAAACGCATCCGACTACCAGAATGATTGGTGAAATAAACCTCTTTAACGGCCGAGATGCTTTTTGCTCGAGTATCATACAGGGCTTTTTTGGCGGGTCAATCATGGATAGCATTAGTTTCGGGAGGTTGACTTGTGGCATGAGGAATGAGACGATAATATAAGGTGTGCGCAGGGGGGAGGAGCGCCGGGGAGAATATAGGCCAGGGATCCACGTGCTTAAGCCCTAAGTTAGCAAGAGGAGGAAAAGTAGTGCTGGGGGGGCGGGCATTGTATCCGATGCCCTAGAAGTTTTGCTTCACAGCACCAGAGCGTCTATCATATAAAAACCGGCAGGCATAACCCTTGCTTTCCTAGAGGCTTGTATGTGGCCAGCGGGAGCAGCTCCCCGATATTTACTAACACATCCGAGTAGGTTCAATATAACGGTTTGCAATACTCAAAATTGCGCTAGCACCATCCACTCAATTTCACATCGATAAATGTCTTTAGCATCCCTAGCACTTTTGCACGCCGCTACCCCGGACTTCACTCTATTGGATTCTCCCTTGCCCCGGACAGTTTTTCGAGGGTTTCAAGGATACATATAGAAATACCCCTCACTGTCCCGGGTTTTGGGTGTTTTTGGATCTGATAGAAATTTAAAAATCTCTAGTCCTTGCTCACCTAGAAAATATATGTTGCGTCCTGTAGATGTCTTCCTTATTCTAGCCTAAAAACCAACATTGAAGGCGCCCAAAGGCGCTGCCGACACTATAAGTGGTTCCCCTGGTAGGAAAATAGGGTAAAATGTTCCTCCTCTTTGCCCTCCTCCCAATCATCCCCTCACTACTGTCGGAGTCCCCGACATGCCTCGGCTCCAAATTCCGGCTGGTTCTTACGAAGGCACGTTTCGGGCCCAAAGAGGGAAGCTAAACTCTTTACACGCCTGAGAGAGCCTTGTAGGCGGCGTTATTAGAAGGCCTCGGTAATTAAAAAAGAGGGTCTGTGTTGGGGACTGCCAGCTTGTTTATCGAAAATTTCGGCTCATTCCTCGTGTGTTTTATTTACTACTCTACCCCTCATCTAAATATTATATAGAACATCTGCTTGGCACCACTACTCAATCACTACTCGATTTTCGATTCCTTCCTTAAAGACCTGACCAAAGTTTCACTCCCCTGGATGCTCGGTTACCCCGAATAGTCCACTCAAGGTTTTAGCCCATCCGAGACTACAGGGCAATGGGGGTGACTGTAGGATTAAAAACCGAAATTAAATGAGGGCAACTTTGCCATTCATAGCAAAGAAGCCAACTTAGTAAGACATAATAGGGCAGCACAGGGGGGGGGGGGAGGGAGGGGCCAACGGTTTGTACAAGCACACCGGTACGCTGCCCATAAAGACCGAAAACTCGAATGACTGTTAGAAAGTTTGACACGCTATCCCCGCCGAAGATATCTCTACGTTGACATCCTTGAGATTGGCTGCTTCCTAGGTCAGGTAGCTGACTGATGGATAGAACACCCAGATGCCATTTCATTCCTTTGGCCGTTGGGGGGGTTCCGGAGGGGAGCTGAGTGGCTGGGGAAAGTCATAGTTATACAATACTCAAATACAAGTGTGATTCTATGACCGTGTGGAGACTGACAAAACCCTCAATATTCGGGAATACCATGTGCTGCTATAGTCTGGTTAGATAAGGATTAACCTTGTTAGTATCTCGGAGGGCCGAAGGCCAGCTACGAAGACTTAGAGTTAGTTTCTCGAATCAGATGTTTGAAGGTAACATGACTACTGTGCTATGAAAATCCCAACTGCGAGGCGAGTGGCGCACAAGCCTCCTTGCCGCAGACCCCGCATAGAATAGTAGGGATCTGCTGCTGAGATGGGAAATACACCCCCCGATTTCAATCTGGTATAGAGCACACCAATGCTTCCTAAGAAGGCCGTACATCAATAGTATGCCTGTATCCCCACAGTTCAACAACAACCACGGTTAGGTATTCAGGACAGCGGCCTACCACTTTATGACTGCATTGCTCAGCCACTCATCAAGGCAAGGAAGCAGCTGTGAAACTCCCGGGATTCACCGTATCGGGGATGCCCCCAATAATACTTTCTCGCCACCAAGTATCCAAAGCATCGGCCCCCCGGCTGCGATCCGCAATCTTCAAAGCCTAACTCCCGACCCTACCCCCCCCCCCGACAATACAACACCATGTGCAGCCCGCCCAGCTATGCCGGGTATGCACCTATCCTGAACAACCAGTCCCGCCACACCGCTTCCATACCTCCCCGTGTAGACTACCTATCCCCTGACTCTCACCCCCCCTCTAACCCCCGATGCACCTCGCCCTGAACAAACCCGCCGAGTGATACTTCGTGACCGCGGACACTTGTGCTTGCCTGCTTAGGGCTTCGAACCTCCTTAACCTTGACTAAGGTTCAACCTATCGCATCATTCAGGCCTAGAAATGGCTAGCTAGCTGTGGAGTACCGGATTTGTGCCCAATCTAACTTACAGCCTCTCAGCAGAAGTCTTCGTGAGACATATCTCTTATTAGTCATGCACCCTCACCAAAGGGAAATGATTGGATAGTTATTGTGCCACATCGCCCCCTTTTCTTCGGCTCTGGCCACAGAATATTCATAATAAACCCCCTTAGTCCCCCTACAAATCGCTGCACTATTTCTACACTCAACCAACATTTTGGATAGAATATCATGGCCCAAACTTCACATACGCTATCGGTCAGCTTCGGCGACGACAATGCCCATTGCGGCAACATAATCGGTAGTTTCAACTGATGGAGTAACCCCATCGTGTGTTTAGGGCACAGTGGAGAGAATGGTTATGGGGACTAGCATATCCAGGGCTTGTGCGCAGTGTGGTCCACTCTGGAGTGACCACACCAGATCTGTATCTAGTTCGTTCCTTTCTCTCTACACTAGACTACATCATCATTAGCTAGTTCGAATACGAACATATCTATTTTCCTTTTCACCTCTAGTCTCGGTTTCTTCACTCGACGTTAGCCTCACGACAGCGTCCTAGCGGTGCTTGTATCGGTAGCTTCCATTGCGCAGAGCCTGTCCTCCATCATCAACAACACCTTCTATAAGTCCGACGAGGATGCGCAGATTCTGCGCTGGCTCTCTCCACTAGAGCCAAAGAGCAGGCATCAAGGCGTGCGCACCGACCGATTCGACGGTGTAGGAGATTGGTTTTTGGAAACGAGCGGGTTTCGGGAGTGGAGGGACAGTGAGGGTGGAACCGATAAGGCTATCTTGTTTTGCTCCGGGAATCCGAGAATGGGCAAAACATATCTGAGGTAAGAAGAGGGATTTTTTGAAAGAAGCGAATACCACTGACCGCCAAAAATACTAGTTCCTTAGTGATCGATAGCCTGTGCGATCGGGCGGAAGAGGAAAATATCGCCGTTGCAGCCTTCTACTGCGACTTCCCTTCCCAGCAAGAGCAGACAATCAACAACATCCTAGGAGCTATTCCGAAGCAGCTAGTAGGTAGAGGGGGGATCGCGAAGGATCTACGGGATATGTTTCAAAAGGCGGAAAGGGAGGTCGGTGGTAGAGGGCCGCGACTTGCGGATCTGATGGGGATGTTGAGGACTGCTATGGCCTCACAACCCCGAGTTTTCATCTGTATTGATGCCTTAGACGAATGTTTACCGAAGTGCCTGCTGGAGCTTCTTGAATCTCTGAGTGATATTATTCACGATTCCCCTAGCACGAGAATATTCCTTACCGGGAGGCCCCATGTCACGGAAGATATTCAAAGACACCTTACTAGGGCGGTTGTGATACCCACCAGCCCAAACACGGATGATATCCAGAATTAGCTAGAGATGAGGTTAGGTAGGGATGCCGAGCCAGAGGCGATGAGTAATGATTTACGGGCGGATATTGTGAGGGTTATCCTGGAAAAGATATCTGATATGTGCGTAGGGTCGTTTCGTATTTCCACTATATCAATGGTGTATACTTACCAACGATTGTGCGCAGATTCCTCCTTGTTTCGCTCAATATCGACACCATTCTAGGAGAGGTGACAATTCGCCAGAGAAGAAAGAAACTAGAAGAGATGACACAAGGCAATGGATTGAGTGATGCCTACACGGCAACCCTAACGCGACTGAGGGCGCAGAAGGGATATAAATCAGTACTCGGGCTAAAGGTCCTGATCTGGGTGCTGTATTCGGAACGGCCGTTAGGAGCCCAGGAGCTCTGTCACGCTTTGGGAGTGGAGATGGGATCTACCGACCTAGATCCGGAAAACGTTCCTGCATTACGAACACTCCTATCATCTTGTCTGGGTCTTGTCACGGTTGAGGCGTCTTCGTCCACAGTCCGACTGGTGCATTTTACTCTCCAGGAGCATCTCTCTCGCGATCCGACCCTATTCCATAGTCCTCACTCAACAATTGCCGAGGTTTGCTTGACATACCTAAATTTTGGATGTGTCAGGGATTTTTCGCCAACTCTCCACTCGGCTCCTGTAACAATGCCCCTTCTAGAATATGCTTCTATTTACTAGGGCAGGCATACAAGAAGAGCGATGACGGAAAATATCAAAATACTTGCATTGAGGCTTCTCGATAAATTTGATGAACATATATCTACCCAACTACTATTATTAAACTATGGTCGAGATAGCCGTAGCGGCCTGTTCTATAGGGGAGCGGTAGGACCTACGGGATTTGCAGGACTCCACAGAGTAGCATTTCTCGGGATCGGGGGAATTGTTTCTACTATATTAGAGATGAAGGAATGGGACGTCAATGCAAAAGACTGCATGGGGATGACGGCTCTCGCCTGGGCAGCTGAAAGAGGGCACGAGGAAGTCGTAAAGTTACTTTTAGAACGAGAGGGGGTCAGTCCCGAACTGGCAGACACCGACTACGACCGGACGCCACTCACGTGAGCGGCTATGAACGGGCACGAGGGGGTAATAAAAATGCTTTTAGAACGACAAGACGTCAATCCTGACCACCCAGACACCTTTAATGGCCGGACACCACTCTTGTGGGCGGCCAAGAACGGGCACGAGGGGGTAGTAAAGATGCTTTTAGAACGAGAGGTCAATCCCAACCGGGGAGACACTATATGTGGTTGGACACCACTCTCGTTAGCGGCTGGGAGCGGGTATGAGGGGGTAGTAAAGATGCTTTTAGAACGAGGGGAGGTCAATCCCGACCGGCCAAAAATCTGATATAGCCAGATACCACTTTCGTTAGCGGCCAAGCGCGGGCATGAGGGAGTAGTAAAAATACTTTTAAAACGAGAAGGGGTCAATCCTGACCAGGCAAACACTGAATATAGCCAACACCACTCTCGTAAGCGGCTGAGAACGGGCGTAAGGTAGTAAAGATGCTTCCGGAGTGAGAAGAGGTCAATCCTGATCAAGCAGACACCAAATCTAGCCGAACACCACTCTCGTGGGCGGCTGAGGAAGGGCACGAGGGGATGGTAAAGATACTTATGAAACGGGAAGATGTCCGCACCGCTATGCCGGATAACATGAACCAAACCCCACAGTTGCTAGTTCTCTCCGATGGACATGGAGTTGTGAGGATCCCACGGGAGCGGGGCAACGCCAATTGCGCCGCAGCAGATTGCGGTGGCCTGACATCCCTCTTGCCCGCTACTGTGCCTCGAGACGGTGTGTGGTAGATATACAGTTGAGATCTCATAATCCAAATACCGGCATGACAAACTTTGATATCCAACCTGCGCCCCTGCCGGCAATCCACCATGAACGGCCGAAGTTAAGCCTCTAGAGCCCCGTCCCCAGATCCGCAAATAGCGGCCTCTCTACCCAATAGCCCTGGTAGCCCCAGCCTCTTTCAATCTGGCCCTTAAAGCTCTGCTGCCATCAAAGAAAAACAAAGATCTATCCTAGCAACACCTCAAACAGTATTTTATCACTGCCTCTCTTATCCATATTTTCGCTTTAGTCCCTCACGCCCTCCCTTCCTCATCATTAGATGTATTCCTACCCCATAGGTACTTGCCACAGGGGGCCGGTGTAGCCAAGACTCCGTTAATTTAGATCCAAACAGGCTTTAATAAGTTCACCTTTTCTAGTTCTAGCTATTTGCGATTTACCTACTTTGTGATTTTTTCTTCGCTTTTTTCTTCCCTGGAGTTCTGGCCAGACTTGATCCTATTTTCATGTCCTCCATTCTTCATTTTTGCTATCCGTCAAGTCAATATTTTCAATGTATTTTGTGGACAATAGTATATAATACAGTATGACCCATAATGATGTAAGCAATTAAGCAAGAATAGGTGGTAAGCTAGAAACCCCCGCCCTCGATTCGTAAGCAGCTAGTATATCTTCTTCGTGCAATTCTTTCCGCTACTATCGAGCGGTCCCCGGTGGTCCCCCTTACAGCCTATCATACTCCGATACTAGTTCTGCAGGATGCCACCGGGGCAGGTCCCAAATAATTGAGCTACAACTTAACCCTAACGTCCTGGATAATCTTTAATACCGGCGAATGGTCTGGTGGTATCAACAAGATGGCAAGGGCGGCGTCTTTGTGGCGTGGGCTAGTTATGTTAGATTCTATAAATGTACAGATTTCGAGTTGGCTTGCCCTGGTGTGAATATTTGTGGGGTACGATAATAGGTGTAGTCCCGACAGAAATATGGCAAAAACACCAAACTTGAGTATAATCTATAGGTTCCTCATTAACAACTGGCTTTAGACTATGTATAACGGGTGGCAAAGGTTCAAACTCATGGTTTGGATTGGGGAACACATGCGGTGTGATGTTGGATCAGATAAAGGATCGGGAGGTACTAGAAGAGCCTTGGGGATGACACTTCCAATACTGATATTGCATCCCCGGCTGCCGCTATATGTATCTAAGCCTTTTCACATACTAGCTGCTGGTGCGGAAGTAACATCAACTGAGTTTAATTGTGAAAAATTCCTTTGATCTAGCCGGTGTTGAGCTATTGATACGGACCTAACATGCTACCAAAAATTATACAGACAAGGCTCTGAGAAGTCTAGCTGACCACACCCACCTGGCCAGCCCGGCTCTCCTCCACGTCTTATTAGGGAAGCCCACCAACAAAGCCTCCCTCTGAATGAGTGAGATTCCGTGACTGCCAAGTTGGGATGGAGAGACCCAGTGCTTGTTTAGCGCACTCCCGCCATACATATCATACAATTCGATACTTAGCACAAACAAGTACGGTATAGCATGACACTTGGAGCAAAGAAAAAGAAAAAGGCGGTTCAAAACATACAAAATTTTGCAAATCTTTCTTTTAGTTATCGAGATACACACTCTCAACTCAAGTAGTAGCCCCACCCATATTACCCTAGTGTAGCGGTAGTATAAAATACTCTTCCCCATATCTCCCGCGTTCTTCGATATTGGCTAGTTGGATCAAGCAAGACTTACTACACCCCTATACACTATAAAGGAGCTAGGGTCCAGCAGCAAGAAGCAATCTTTCCTAGAGAATTCCGGTGACCACGGTATGGTACTTACTATAATCCTCCTCTTTTTCTATCCTTGCAGATATGATATTGTAAACGGAGTGTTTCTACCTAGTACCAATATTAAGAGCAAGCTACAGTAGCAATTGTGAAAAGGAAAAACTCCACGAAAGCTTCGCTAGGGTATACTCTACAGCCAAGGTGCAGTACTGGCTGGGGAGAAGCTTTACGTCACACCTTTTACTTGTGGAACAAATGTGTCAGGAAAGATGTGCGCTGTGCTCCGGTGCCGATATTGTGAATTCCAAAACACTTTTGAAGCTGAACGAACCTGAAAAAAAATATAAAAAAAACTCGGATATTCTAGATAGCTCGAGTCATAGTAAAAGGAAACAGGAGCCGACTATCGGTAGAGCCCCTTCTAGGTAATATATTGAAGATAAGGACCCTTCTAGGCCTCATTCTGCTAACAAGGCCAACAAAACATCGTCATAAAGCTATCGGAAATTTCATAGGAACTATCCAGGACACTCGAGTTTCTTTTTTTTCTCGCTCGTTTAATTTCTCAACTATATTGTAAATAACAATAGATATTAGGAGGCACGTCCTCCCAGTTCATACAAGATTCTAGCAAAATAGAGGTCATTTTTTCCCACCCTCATCGACCTAAATAAGCAAGGTGTGGCACTCCGGCCTATAGTTGCTTTTACTCCTATATACCAGCGCTATCACCTACCATTTTAAGTCAAGGGGGAACCCACCAAAACCAAGAATTCAACGAGAAAGGGTGATTTCATTTTTGGCAGCGGGCGGCCTCAAACTAGGGCCTGCGATCGTCTCTTCGCTTGTTCCAGCTTTTACGAGTAAACTAACCCAAATAAACCGATAAACCTCCTGAGGATGACCCTTGACTTGACTCTTAATATACCCTGCAGACGAAAGGAATAGCCATGATTGATATGTACACAGTATTCTCACTTCCTCTGTATAGTGACGATTCTACTCTTATGATTCAAGCAGTATCACCTAGTGCCCACAGCTCTGGGTAGTTCAATGGCATCGTCATAGATAATCACTCGTCTACATACTATTGAGACTTTTTGAGGCCCTTATCCGGAGAGCCCCTTTGCCCGTGATTCATCGAGTGACTGATTCAAAAGCACTGACTTGGCTAGAAGGGTAAAGCATCTATTACAAGCCGCTCTAGCTATATTCGGATGGTTTCCTAGTGCCTTCACCCTGCCCTATCATTCCAACTTCACTATTCGTCCCTCCACACAGGCCTATATTAAAGTGCTAGAACACCTTACCTGAAGGCTTCCCAGTGTTTCCGATGGCCAGAAGGAAATTGAAGAAGATCCCATGCACAAAAGATGTTAAGACATGTCTACCTGTAGTCAGATAGCTAGAATTTGTCGGTAAGTTACTCCCCTCAGCGATCACATGTCAGACAATTGTGATGATGTAAGGCCAAACAGGCATCACTGGAGAAACCTGGATCTGGCTGGTAATAATAGATCCTACTGAAAAGCAGGGTATACCAGCCCTTATTTTTCCATAATTACTACCTCTTTTGGCCTTATTTTTTTTCTTTTCGAATCTGCGACTCCTAATCCTCTAGGGTTTCCTCCTATTAAAAATGTCAGGACAATGAGAGCTTGATATCCCAATGTGAATATCAGATATCGGTAAGCAATCGTGATATGAAAGAAGTACTCGAAGCTAATTTTGGTACACTACCGCCCGACCTCATGCTTCATAGTCTCTCTTCCTCTAGCATTCGCCACAAGGCGAGAAGCCCCAGGGGCAGCCCCCAGGCTTGTCCTCAAGACTATGAGTCTAGGTGGGACCAGGCGAAGGGCCTCGAACATCTCTTGGTTGGTTATGTCAGCAATGAAAGAAAAAATAAAGCTAGGTTTGTCGGAGCCTCCAATTCAGCAAGGAAAGATGAGTGGCTGCTGATGGAAAAGAATGGCTAGAGAAACTAGTAGGACACAGTACAGAGGTCTGATTACTTCAGATCTATAGGGTTCTGGGACTTGAACCTACCTCATGAACTAACGCTGCTTCTCGAATCACCGTGTCTTGTTCAGCTCTCTAGACCATGGGATCACATGCTCGTAAGCCCCTAGGTTTTCTCCAGGGTTAAAAACCCTGCCATGATGCCAGTATACCCGATCCTCGTGGGGAGCCTCGAGGGTATTTCCCAAGTCCCCGGGGACCATGAAGCCAACCCTCCGATGCGGCGGGGAGCCTCGTCTTTGGCTCTTGACTTTCTCCCCTACGATCTTAGGGTCGAATAGTGCCCCGGTAGTTGTATACTCTACTCTAAGGGCCAACGGAATGTTAAAAAATTGTGAGGCGTTGTGAGAGCCTAATAAACGTAGTACAGGTACCGGTAGTAAGGAGCTCCAGAGAAGACACATCCGAATTCAATATTGCGCCGGTATTAAAGCTCGTCGTTGATATATAGTGGGACCCCTCTATCCGGGATCTCGATAATCTGGATACCTCGCTGCCCAGCATGGGCCTCTGTGAGTGCCAAAGTTCTCTACACCAAAACCCAGGGTGTAGTCCTGAATCACGGGCTGCCCTCGACAGATTTCTGGGATTTTCGCAGCCCGAGATCGCCGAGTGAGACCATATATTGAGACCTGCGAAAACCTCCGCACCCTAGGCGGGCCTGTGGAAAACCCCCCCCATGTCCTGAACATTCTCCAACGGTCCTCCTAGCGCGGATAGGTCGGTTTTCTCAGCGCAATGAGGCCAGAGATACTTGTAGAGGAGTCTTGATAGCCCTAGAAATTCCCCACAGGAAACTTTAATTTCCTCTCCCACCCTCCCCCCACCCCCCTTCCCCCCAGACACCTAGAAACGCCGCTGCCTCCTCCCCAAACTTCGGCAGACTGCGACAATTTTCACAAGCCGCAACAAGTGAAAAAAGGACAATTACCGCAGAGTAAGCGGCTAGCCGCAGAAGAACGATTCCTCCAACAAAAAAAGAGCGAAGTGGCCACACTGCAGTCCAAAAATCAAGATATGCCCGGACCAAGCCTTCCCCAGCGTATTTGGTATAATCTAGCCCCCCGCCGTTATTTTAGAACGGATAAGAGCTCTGGTGGTACTTTAGGTATTCCTCAATACCGAGAGCATTCATTCAACACTAAGCCAACAACAACCACCACCTCACCTAAACGCTGCTCTTATTGGGGAGAAGTTAGTAAAGACTCATGTGTCGATCTTCGCAGGAAGGTTACTTGTCCTGGGAAAAAGCACGGGGGCATATCTTCCATCATCGCTGGGATAAATACCATATATTTATCAATCCCTGCTCCCAGGCACTCACCCCGGGCAGGGCATGTGTACAGTAGATCACTTGGGCTGCCCGGCCCCAGTGTGGCGTTCCAAAAATCGTTTCCGCACTTTTGGCCACTCATGCCGCCGCAATCAATTACCGGTAGTGAGAGTGTCTAGTTGCTTGTATGCATAGTTTCAGGGCCACTAATAAGAGGGAGCATGCCGAGATGGGTTCTCACTAAGAAAGAGAGAGCAGAGAGCTGGCAAGTGACCCAGTGAGTTAGCTCTTGGTTTAGTGCTAAAAATACCACACATCGCTTTCCACGGTGATCCATGGATTATTTTTACTCTGCATGCCCCCGGATCTGGAGGTTTCAGCTATTGCCATAGCTCCCTAGTGTTATAGACGTAGAGGTGGTTTCGTCGATGCGCAGTTTGTAGTGAGGTTAGGAGGAAGTGATTGAAGTAGGATAGTATCATAGTAGACATAGAACCTTTGCCCTAGAAATTATAAGTGCCGTGGCACGTGAATCACCCTTTGCTCAGCACTCGTGGCAGGTAATAATTACTTGAATAATATAGGGGTTGCCAAAATATACAGCAAAAAGTCAGTACCTATCCACGATCTCTGCTTTTTTTTCCGGCACGGACCCGGGGGTCTGATATCGAACCTCACCACGCCAATCCTAGCAACAAACAGGGCCTCACAACAAATTTTTTGGAGAAAATTTCTCAAAGCAGCTATCTAAAATCGCCTCCTCTTTAATTCTATCGACTGCATATTTTGATAAAGTGAGGATTTGCTAAGGGTAGAAGTGAGGGATTTTGGAAAATAAAAAGCTCATGCCCAGGCAGAAAAAAGTGAACAAGAGGGTCGGTTTTTGGTGTCCGGCACTTTCCTTACCTGCTATCATACAAGTAGGAGGACGCGCCCCAACTCCCCAAACATACGATATTATCTCGGGTTTTCGCCCAGGCAAGGCGTTGCTCAAGGCTCTGTAGTGCTAGGCATCTAAAATGGACATCGTAGTCAACTAAAATCAATCAAAATTAATAACAGATGAGGAAAACTCTCTATAGAACTATCAACTGACTTTTTTTTTTTTTTTTTAGTTGAGTATTAGGCAAGAGGTACGGTCTTGTATAAAGACGCACGGTCACTCACCTACTGTAAGCAAATAAAGTTCTTAGTGCATAGTAATTATATGATTACAATGCGGGGAGCTGCAATTGAGTGCTTGCCACCCAAGCAGGGTCATCGCCTTGGACACCTAAAACCAACCTCGCCTGCTCAGGGTACACATTCATACAAAACCAGTACCTCTTGCTTGATACTCAACTAAAAAATCAGAGTCAATAGGATTGAAGAAGAAGGATTCTCCTGTAGTTCTACCGGGGGCCCTGCTCAATTATTACATTTTCTTTAAAGCGTGTTCTCTGCCAATTTTGACTGTTGGACAAATTGTTTACTGAGTTGGTTTCAGATGCCGGGCGCCATGGAACTCCAAGTAATGCCTTGTCTTGACGAAAAACAGCATAACTATGGATAATAAGGTCATCGACCTTCTTCATCCCATATTTACTAAGCCTTCAGACAGATCAAATCCCTAAAGGATCAATGCCAGTATCCATTGTAGATCATTCAAAAATAGGAGCCTAACTTATAGCGATTACGAAGATGGGCGTTCAATTGCTAGTAATGTAAAATAGAGGGGTACAATGACGGAACACCGAAATACACACCCCGTCCAAATTCACAGTTCCCACTGATTGGGCTGTAGACTAAAATTACTAAAACCTAACCAATCAGTAGCGAACCACAGTATGTTTTTGGATGGGGTGCATTTTTGGGTGTTCGGCGATTGTAGCGGACGTCTCTCCGGGGTAAATATCGGAGCCGGAAAAACTAGCTTGGAATTCTACCCGTAGAGTCGTGTTAATTGGAGAGTTTGGTGGCTCGAGCCAATTGATTTCTGTGTTCCTAACCCCTGTTTTCCGATTTTTTTTCTATATTAAATTTTTATGGAAATCATTATGGACATCTTCTCCTCTTTTTTTCTCTTTCTTTCTTTTATCGATTAGCATCCTAGGGCTTTATGATAACGACACCCCGGAAGAAAAATTTTTGACACCTAGGCCATTGGAGAAAGTAATGATAGAGCAATGTTACTTACTCAAGCTTCAAAAGGGTAAAAGTGTGATGCCCGCTCCCTTTTTATCAGTCACGATGTTTTGTCCGGTCCGAGTGCGAGAACGGTACTCAGACACTAAAAATCAACCCCTTGCCCACTTTATTTTCCCTTAGTAATTCATTACAAAAAGTATCATAGCGCTTTGTTATATTTGCACGCGCGCTCACTTTCCTCAAAAAATCCCCCCCCACCGTTCTCAACCAATACCCGTACTCAATTTACCAAAAAATTAGATGTATATAGAATTGAAGAGGAGTTCCATGGAGAGTGTTTCTCTGAAAACTTCCTTGTTGTCGGGCCTGATCCTTTACAGGATTCGGTCGTGAGGGTCGATTTCCTCCTCCCGGAAGCGTACGGTTAGGGAAATGGGAAAGTAGAGATTTCACATGTTTCCCTTCCGGACATTTCTCGTTCCGGGCTCAGTGGTTTTTTGAGTTTCGCATGTTTCGTGTGGGAGGACGATAGCATGATCTCTCACTCAGAGCGAGAAATCAAAAGCCTTATCATACATATTACTTGTACTTGCAGTTCTCCCAATGCACCGGTAAAGCAAGAAGCCCTACTGTAAATTTCGGCAACCCTCCTTAGCCTATGATATCAGAACCATGGGTGGTGCAGGCATTTACTCGAGTAATCATGGATCTGGGGTCGCCAAGCGAGAACGCGATCAGGGGAAAAACCCCCATCAGGACCCTGAAGTTTCTAGACCTCGGTTCGTCTTTACACGGACTGGGGGCCAAAGACCACCCACCACCCGCACCGGTAGTTGCCAAAGTACGAGTACCTACATGCAGGTTACCTGCTTCATTGAGCAGATCGGGAAGGGACAAACCTGTACACGGGTACAGGGGTAAGTCGGGCGCGGTTCCACGGTTTTTCCAGGTTTATTTCCTATTCTGGGGGTGCGCCCGACTTTTGCCCGCCATACAAA
>Ga0307507_10005477_pt1 | contig 20796 bp, 23 predicted proteins | sample 7_EM_MG_FD_207223 | JGI IMG/M metagenome (GOLD analysis project Ga0307507, IMG submission 207223) | Populus trichocarpa ectomycorrhiza microbial communities from riparian zone in the Pacific Northwest, United States - 7_EM | ecosystem: Host-associated > Plants > Roots > Unclassified | place...
TCCGGCCGCTGCTAATGCTGTGATAGTCACCCCAATTGTTGACAGGGTCCTTATTTCTGTAATCGCAGGGATCAAGCGCAGCTCGATGGATACTGCAGTTGCTCCTGCAGTCTGAGTGGTTGTGGTTGTAGTTAACCTCGAGGACTTTGAATCGAGACATGTCTTCTGGATCGAAATCGGTGAAGTGGGTAAGGGGAGAAGTGTCGCTTTCTGAATCTTCTTGAGTAGGGTCTTGCACAGTATGAGGATAGCTTTTGTCTTCTGTATAAAGGCGTGATAAAGCGTCCGCTAAATAGTTCCATTGTCCTGGCTGGTGTATGATTTTTGCCCTAAACTGGCCTATGTATCCTCGCCACCTAATGTGCTTCTTTGTTGATGTTCTGCTTGTCTTGAGGTACATCAGGGGCTGGTGATCAGTGACTATCGTGAATTCGTTTCCTGCCAGGAGGTGATGGAATGCTGTAAGGGCGTCAACTATCGCCAATGCTTCCATGTCTGTAGTGCCATAGTTCATCTGTGCATTAGAGAACTCCCTACTATGGAGCGCTGCCGGTCTGGCCGTATCAGCTGTTTCTCCTTGTCCTACCCAAGCACCAACTCCTGCATCAGAGGCGTCGGTTATCAGCCATATTGGTAATGCTGATTCATGGTCGATCGGTTCATGATCTGGTTGTGTGCTGCAGCTTGGTTAACATTATCCATGGCGTGGTCATGTGTTGCAGTCCACACAAACTCCTCTGTTCCAGTAAGCGAGGTCAGGGGTGCTGTGATCGATGCCAAGTCTGGTATAAATTGGCTAATGTAATTGACAACTCCGAGAAATTCCTGTAATTGTTTCTTGTTCTTGGGAGTAGTCCATGCTTCAATTCTCGCGATCTTCTCCGGTGATGCTCTCAACCCCTGATCGTCAATGATATGTCCTAAAACATCCATGCTTGCGGCAAAGAATTCCGACTTCTTTCTGCTTGCGTAAAACCGGGATTGTTTTAGCTTATCGCACACCATTGCGATGTGTTTCAGGTGGTCTTGTTCTGTATCGGAATATATGAGAATATCGTCAATATAAACCGACATGAATTTTCCTATGTATTCAGCGAATAAATCAGACATTATTCGCATGAATGTTCCTGGTGCATTCATGTCTCCTGGTAGCATTACTTTGCTAACGAAACATCCAAAAGGTGATTTGAAACCGTTCTTATCGACAGCCTTGGGCTCCACCCTGGTCTGGAAGTAGGCATCACTGAGGTCAATCTTGCTTCGGTATCTCGCTCTTCCTAGCGAGTTTAGGATGATTCTTTGATTTGGAATCGTTTCATCGTCTTTGATGGTTATCTCATTCCTTGCTGCGAGATCGACCAGTGGTCTCATTCTGATTTTATCTTTCTTATCTTGAGCGAAGATGGGTGCTGCTCCATGAACTGCTTTCCGTTCAATAATCCCCTGTTCGACCTTCTCGTTTATCCATAAACTCATGTCCTTCCCCCATCTTTCTGCAATTGAGTAAGTTGGTAAGTTCCATAGTTCCTTTCCTGGCATGAGACGGATTTCGTGGTTTATCTTTCTAAGTGGAGGCAGTCCTTCTGGTATGGCTTCTGGGAACACCTCTGGGTGTTGGCTCATTACATCTTCTGTAGTGACGACTGCTGCTCTGATATGTCCACTGGTAGGTGTGCAGTTGATCCTAATTCCAAACATGGGGAAGTCAATTGCTAACCCACCGCATTCGATTATGGCTCCTTGTTGTTTTAGGAATGGCATTCCTATGAGGGCGTCGTACTTCGCTAGATTTCCAACTAGCATTTTTTTTCCTTTTGTGTGCTGTTTCCCTACCCCTAGGGCAACAGTACACTCTTTGTTGCTCTCGGATCGTGATCCCTTCATGGCCATAAGTATCTTGGTTGTTCACTTCATTTCTATGCATGGTATACCGTGGGTAATGACGAAAGCCGCACTAATAAGGTTTGCTCCTATCGTTGCTGTATCAAACAGAACTTTTACTTCCTTTCCATTAATGAACATAGTACCTTCAAGTGCATGGAGTGCCTTGATCCTGGTGGGGCGAGTGGTTTTTGTAGCCACATAGCTCTCAATTTCCAGGGCATTGATGTATACCTCATCGTATTCGCAGAGTTTTATTGCTAGATTGGATGAAGCTTCCTTCTTGACCTTCGCCTTTCCTTTGTCCTTCTTGCTTGGGCAATCTTTTGCCATATGTCCCACACCACCACAAGTAAAACAGGCTCCTTTCTTCCTTTGTTCTTTCTTCTTGGCAGAGTTGCCATCGTTATTGAACTTTTTCTTAGGTTTGTGATCTATCTTCTTGTTGGTGGATTCCTTAGGTTGTTTATCATACCGTTCCTTGCCATACGCTCCTGTACTTCGATGGACCGAGTCTAGTCTTTCTGCCATAGCAATAACAGTGTTGATATCCTCGTCTCCAGTCTACTGGATTTCCACGTCTTGCCGGAGTCTTGGGTGCATACTGGTAAAGAATTGTTGTATGAACGCGTAGTCACTTATAGTGTCTTCTGGTAGCCGTGATCTATGCATGAGTAGATTTGTAGCTATGATAGATATCTTCTGGACTTGTCCATTCCACGATTGCCTGATGCTGTGGAACTTCTGATAGGTATCGTCCTTATGCTTGGATGATTGGAATTGTTCCCCGAGATAGGTTACTAGTAGGTCTCTTGTGAGGTTTTCTCCAAATAGGTCTGCTGCTTGGAATGCCGCTTCTTGGGCTCGTCCTTCTGTATAGAGAATCCAGTAGTTTCCTGATCCTGCAGGATTCTGGGATACATTGTGCAATCGTAGGTAGAGTTGGACTGAGTTGTACCATCTATCAAATGCCTCTGGTTTGAGGTCTTCACCATCACCTGTAAACTTCTTGGGTGATGGGACCTTGATGCTAAGCCTTGGTAAAGGCTCTGGTGCTGGTTCAGGACCTGGTCCGCCAGCTCCTTCACCATGGTCAGACATGTTGTCTGAGTCGCTGCTTGAGCTGTCTGGATCGCCTGCCGGTGCCGCTACTGGGGCTTTGCTGGTTAATCCTTATTGTGGAGACTCAGGGAACCCTCCGGAGGTGACTGTTGCTGCCTTTGCTAGTTCTGTTGCTGACTCCGCTAGATCTCGTTGAGCGCTATCTCTGGCTAGTTGCCTAGCTGTTTCGTCTATTGAAAACTGTTCCTTTGTAGGTGGTTTGACAAATCGTCCCTGTTGGTCTCTAGCTCGTTGTTGAACCTTCTTCTTGGGAGGTCTGCTCCCGCTGGGTTACTGGTGATCTTCACTCCTGATAACTTGTTGAAGTTAAAAAAATGTAACCGCCTCCAGGGTGGTGGCGGGAATCGATAGGGTAACGATACTATCGCTATACCAAAGTGCGATATATAACGAGACCAAGTACCGGAGGCTCAGACTAAGTTGTTGTAACAAACTACTTACTATATCGCAACTACCAAGTAGTTCCTAATAGCTAAGAGTGTTTGGTCTTATTGGATTCTCGAAGCGAACTGAAGAAGTAACTGTTCAACCAAGTATATTGAAAACTCTGGCTGTCGAAGTCTGCTCTCTCTAAGTCCGGAGAATAGCAGGTCCTAAATACACTTGTCAGGCTTACCGGAGCCTTGTAAACAATAACCATAAAGACTCCCAAAACGGTAGCCTTGAAACGTTACATAAAACATATCAAGGATCACACGATACCTTGACACAATAACTAAAACATACTTAGTATCAAACGATGCTCGAAACCAAACATAAAACATCATGAGTATCAAACTCAATCATAAAACATACTGAGTATCAAACGATACTCGAAACCAAACATAAAACATCATGAGTATCAAACTCAATCATAAAACATACTGAGTATCAAACGATACGCGAAACCAAACATTAACCTGTACCGGTTACAACACGGCGGACTGTCTACCGCACCGTGAACCGGGCGCGCGAGCTCCACCACTTTGGTTCTAGACCTAGAACGGGTTGTCAGAAGAAGCTAAATGGTCAAATTATACGCTGTTTACTTCGTCTTGTGAGAGGTTTTCCTAATATATACTTTCGTGATCTCATTGAGGTCAGTGGTACCAATGTGTGCATCAATACAGTCCGGCGCGCTCTTGGGACCAATCTACGTCGCAAATGGAGACGTTGTAACAGGATTCGCCTACAGGACAGGGATGTGAGAGAAAGGCTACGAATTGCACGTAATTATTGTCAGAGGGACCAAGAATTGCTGGAGATATGGGAGATTATTAGCTTCCCTTATAATGCATCAGCAAAATGTAAAAACCACTCCTGGTCCACCAAGGGGGGGTATGGTCCCCCTGGTCCTCCTGGTCCCCGCTGATCCACCCTGATTCACATTTTCACTAAAATTTCGAAAAGTGTGGATCAGAGCGGATCGGTGTGGACCAGGTGGACCACAGAGACCACGACCCCCCTCGGTGGACCAGGAGCATTCAGGACCACCTTGGACCACGCTCCGACATTTCCCTGATGTGGTCCTCACTAAAACTTCCTTTATGGTATCTATAGCGATGAGTCTTCCATACAAAACTCACCCAATTGTCCCGATGGTAGGATTTTTCGACTTCCAAAGGATAAACAAAAGGAGTGGGCTGTCAATGAGAGCGAACATGTCAAGTCTTGCCTCTCATTTATGGTCGGGAGGGCTATCTGGATCAGTGGGCGGTCAGAACTACAGGTTATGGAACGAGACGAGGACTCTCCAAAGAACGGCTACAGTGCTCGCTTCTATATTAAGATCCTGGAGGAAGGTTTATTGCCTCATTATACTCGTGGAAGGTTTTGTTTGCAAGACAATGCGAGAATTCATATTGCAAAGATCACCAAAGTGTGGTTGGAATCGCATGAAATCTGGGTTGCTAAACACCCTCCACACAGCCCTGATTTAAACCCAGTCGAGCACGTTTGGAAGGCCATGAAGAGTATCCTCCAAAGGGACCATAGATACTTGAAAGATCTCAAGGATAATACTGAGAGTAGGGTGATTTTCATTATGGCTCTGAAGGCAGCGTGGTGGGCAGTCCCGCAGGGGCTAATTGACGGCTTGATCAATTCAACGCCCAGTTACTACCACTCAGTACGAAGAAATCGCGGCTGGTACACGAAGTATTGATCACTATGGCAATAGCTCTTAGGCTATATTTTTATTGTATTTTTAGCTTTATTTTTGGTGGTGCAATTGATTGTTGAAGTCGCGGCTGAATTACGTTGTAATGGGGTGGGCGGCGTTGGTGTACAGACTTATTTATCGTAGCTTTACCAACATATGAAATAATTGTTATGACCACTGAGCAAACTTAAAAAAATATGGGCGTGGGAAGAACAGAACATGTACTCAAGCAACTAATTACATCAAAAGAGGCAAGGTATTGAGATCCGCCACTCAGATAGTGTAATAGGATGACAGAGCGTAACCAAGGGGTGCCACTGGGGGCAAACTTACGATGGACGAAGGGGCAGCAGGGTGCTAGCCGAGTGAGTGGATGCTCACTGTAATTGAGCAAGGGGATGAAACCGTATTGGGAGGATGAGAGGTAGACCCAACAACTGTAGAAACTAGCAGTAACCATGAGGGTGACTGATTGGGTAGCCTCTAAAGATGAAGAAGAGAAAGGAGAAATCAACTAAGGCCTATTGAAAAGGATTGTCCTACTGTGAACGGTAGTCTCAGCTGTCGGTACTAACATGGGCGAGTGGCTGCATCAGGAAAATGTCAGAGTGTGGTCCACGGTGGTCCTGAACGCTCCTGGTCCACCAAGGGGGGTTGTGGTCCCCGTGGTCCACCTAGTCCACTCAGATCCATTCTGATCCACACTTTTTGAAATTTTACTGAAAATGTGGACCAGGGTGGATCAGGGTGGACCAGGAGGACCAGGGGGACCATAACCCCCCTTGGTGGACTAGGACTGGATTTTACATTTTGCTGATGCTGTTGTGGACTATGGAAGTGTTAGGTGAGGTATTAAAGACGTTTGCGGAGAAGCATGGGAAGGTAGCTGTGAGGCCTTTAAACCCAAAGCCGCCAAAGCCCAAGAACATGATGAGGGAAACAGAGAGGAAGGGGGGGGTGCAGCTTACTGAGCGTGCGAGGGTGGCAGGCGGTCACGATAAATTCTCATGGTATTGAGATTTCAATCGCCGGGTGTGTAGAGGACATGGTTCACTACCCAAATCCCAAGTCCCGAGTGTACCCTTAGATCAGGGTTCTTCCCTCAACCCTAACTCTGTGTGACTCATACTCCACTGCACATAACTCATGACTCATCGTGAGTTATTGTGCGAAATCCGTCAGCTAACTCCTATGAGGCAACTGCGCATCATAGCTAAATCAATCCAAAGCCATAATCCAAGTCATTCGCCCAGAGAGGGTAACAGGCGCCAAACCCCTGCTTTACAACTATTAGTCATGTGCGAAATAGATAAGCCACATGACCAAAAACATAGGTCATGTCACTAAACAACCAATAACAATAAACCACTGACATGCTATTACCTTGGCATGTGACAACCTATGAGTCAACTAATCTCATAGTGTAAAAGATAACAAACCGATGACTAATAACTATTAGTAATGAGAAATCTGCTTGCCTAGTCACTGTTTGTGACACAACAGTCCATAAGAGATGCCTAAAATTCTGAATACTCAATAGGAAAGCACATGTTAAATCCTAAAACAATAATAAACACTCTGAAATATCTCCTAGCTGTAATAATGTAAGCGGTGTTCAGGTAGAGCTGAAAGACAAACTAGGTTTAATAATACACTGTAGTGTCATTTAATATACTAGGAAATTTAACTAGAATTTCAACAAAAGCCTTCCGACAGGTTAGACAATACTGCCTTAAGCTTTTGGGAGAAGGGCGTATCGCGCATTACTAGAGATATCACAGTTCTAGTGGCGCGACTTACCTACATGAGAGGTTTTAGGTATGTGAATACCAGAGGTCTCAGAATGTGAGACATTCTCTTCCTTCCCTTTACCTGTCCTACAGCACACCGTGGATTGAAGGAGAATATTCCCACTGGCTCCCAGGCATTGAGAATATTCTTGGCAGTCAATACAAGCCTTCGGGCTCGCCTTAAAATTCTCCTTTTTCTTTTAGAAAACTTTTATTAGGTAAGCCTATCGAGGGAATACTAACGGTAAGAACTCCCCTTTATTTCTGCCTCCATGCTCCTTCTGAATAAAGTCATCCTACCTATTACCATAGTGGTGCTGTCATGGGCTAAAAAGCCAAACATCTAGGGGTTGAAGCAGGGGGGTGGAGTGGGCCGGCAAGCAAAATGGAATAATCTTTCCATTCAAGCAAAAATCAAAAAACTCTCAATTAAAGTCGGAGGTGTAGCCGTCTAGTATAAGTAGCTGCTACTCATTGCCTGTATTATTAACCAGTTAGAAAATAGATAAGTCTGAGTAGATAGCATATACTAATAACCTAATAGAAAAGACTTACCTCACCCGGGTTTGAATATCAAATATTTTCCTCAACTACTGTAGTTTCAGCCCCTATTGCTCCACCCCTTCTCTGACACACCCAAGCTAGTCACATCATCTCTTTTCAACCTCGCATACCCTCCCATTTAGTGGGCCTGCTCTTTGTTAATTATCATTGAGTGTAGTACCCGGCAATCTCCTAACATAGTCCCACTCACGGTTCCCAAGTCCTTTGAACAATTCTGGGTCTTTTGACTCACTGCAGACCCTTTTTGCAGATCACTTTGCAACGCAAAGCCACCTCAACCATAAAACCCTTTTCATCCTTATGTAAGTATTAGATTGCGATATATTGTCAAATTTTATTAGATTTTGGAGCTAGATACAAAATTAATAGTTACTAATACATGGAGTAGCTTACATTAGGAAAATGTTGGAGGGTGGTCCACTCCGTTCCGCTTTGACCCACACTTTTTCAAATTTTACCAAAGGTTTGGACCAGGATCGATCAGGGGGGACAAGGAGGACAAGGGGGACTATAACCTCCCTTGTTGGACCAGAAGTGGTTTTTACATTTTGCTGATGTATTATCATTATACCTTATTGAAATAGTCTTTAAAGACAACAGGATCATTGGCCAGAGCCCTTGGACAATCCAGGAGGGCACTTAGCTTTGTAGTCAAGTTGGGATACTAGTTTAGGAAGTAGGTTATCCAATTTTTCCCCAAAGCCCAGTCCTTAACCCACCAAGCTACGATCGTCTCAGCCATGCTCTTCATAAGGGCTATCTGGACAGGATGTCCCCAATCATTTAAGCGTTCACTCTATGGTATGATGGATTGTTCTTTATCCTCCGTCAAGACCTGAAGCTTGAGAAGGCCTACCTTGTGGGATACCCTACCCTGTAGCCTTCCACGTAAGGTAGAGTAGGCAACTCCATGCTTCTCAGCAGAGACATGGTTAGAGGGCTCATCACTATGCTGGTAGTGATATATCGCCTTCTGGAGGGTCGCTTCGGCTTCGCTCTTCTTCCTCTCCTTAATAACTGGCATTGCTGAAAATTTAATGTCTTTTTGTTGAGAATAGCAATCTCCACACCCTCCCTAATGTGAGCAGGGTAGGGTTCAACCGTCGGCTTGGTGCCGAGCTAGATCCCTGTGAGGAGCGGCATCGGAGGGAAAGGCGTTAGCCATCTCATTATTTCTAAATTCTAATTTCTGGATTATACCTCAAGAACAATACTGTCACAAACGGTGACTAAGCAAGGCAGACTCTCACATGACTAATAAATTATTAGTCATCGGTTGGTTATCTTTCACACTATGAGATCAGTTGACTCATAGGTTTTCACATGATGACGCAATAGCGTGTCATTGGTTTATTGTTATTGGTTGATATTTGACATGACGCACGATTGTGGTCATGTGGTTTAGGTATTTCGCACATGACTCATAGTTATGAGTGATGGGTTGCGCGCATGTGACCCCGCTAGGGCACATGACTTGTTTTATGAGTTTGGATTGGTTGCGAGATAGGGCGCAGCTGACCCGGACGAGTCAGCTGATGGATTTCACACTATGACTCACTATGAGTCATGAGTCGCGTGACGCGAGGGTATGAGTCAAGCAGGGTTAGGGTTGAGGGAAGAACCCCTATAGAAGGGCACCCTCGGGGCATGAGATTTGGGTTGGTGGCATTCGGCTACCACCCTCCCTCAGTGAAGACCGCGAATGGGGTAGTCCTTGACAAACCCGGAAAAGCCTCCTATGACTCCCCCGCCTCCTTCCGTATTATAGTCCTCCTTAAAACCATCTCAAAGATCCTTGAACGAGTTACGACGGGAAGGTTATCCGCCATTGCCAGATCCAGGGGCCAGCTCCACCAAAATCAATGCGGCTCCCTCCCGGGACTCAGCTCCTCCGACGCCTGCCTCACTCTCATCCACGAAGTGAGAACCCTCCAGAGACCCAAGCTGAAGGTCTCCACTCTCTTCCTCGACATCAAAGCCGGCTTCGACAACGTCAACGCCTCCACCCTCAGAGCGAGGCTCCTAGCCTCCCAAGTACCCTCCTATATGGTCGACTGGGTCTCCTCCTTCCTGTCAGAAAGGACGTGTACCTTGGTGTTCCAAGGATCCCCCAACCTCTCCTCACCAGTCTCAGTGGGCACCCCCAAGGTTCCCCAATCTCCCCCCTACTCTTCCTGATATATGTTTCCCCCCTACCCATGACAATCCCCAAAGGGCTAATGGTCTCCTACGTCGACGACTTCTCGATCACAGTGGCCTCCCCGACCTACAGGGACAACATCCGCAAGTTGGAAAGACACTTCATCACGGTCGCTGCGAGAGGCCGGGACATAGGCGTCTCCTTCTCGGTCCCAAAAACTGAGCTCATCCACTGGCAAACTCCGAGCCAGAGGTCCCCCCCCTCACTGGCCCCCATTGGCCTGGAAGGACACCTCTTCCAACCATCCAAGGTCGTAAGCTGGCTAGGGTACTGGTTCACCCCTGCCCTTAACACCACCCACCACTTGAGACACAGATTATCCATAGCCCAGTGTATTTTCTCCTTTGTCAAACGCCTATCCTCTCCTGGTGCCGGCGTTAAACCTTTCCTATGCCACCGCATTGCCAATGGCCTCCTCCTCCCCGTACTCACGTATGGGGCCGACCTCCTCCCTCCAAACTCCTCCGTGCTCAGAGGCATGAACGGCTTCTGGCACAGGGTCCAGCGATGGACAACAAACAACTTCTTCTCCACACCCACATCCATACTCTCTCGCGAGGCCTGTCTCCCTCCGGTCATCTCATACTGCAGATACAGGAGACGCCTGGCCGCCCTCTGGGTGGCCTGCGCCCCTCCATACGCCAACCCAGCCTCCGCTAGGCTCCCGCAGTCCTTCCCCTCTCTCTCCTCTTTCAGGGCCCAAGACTCGTCCTGGCACCTGACAGTAGGATTATCCTCCGTCTACCTCCCGGTGAGCTGGAAAACCAACACTCCCTCGCCACCGATAAGGAAGCACCTCCCAGTCGACACCCTCGCGCACCTCACCCTACCCCTACAAGGGGGCATCTCACTCCTACCTCTTGTCCTACACGCCCCTCCCCCTCTCGGGACAAACATCCCCCCCCCCGAGCTCATTAAAAGAGCGTACCAAGCCCTGCGAACCCGTGCCAGAAATATGCTCCTCCAAGACTGGGCCACCGATGCGCCCACTCCCCCATACTACGACTTCCCCCCCTCGTTCACCCCACACCCGTTTATGGGTCTAGGGAAGTTTGTGGCGGGAAGGATACATCAAATGCGAGCGGCGCAAAGCTACCTAGCCGCACATACCTCATGGTTCGACGAGAACCCAGACCCGACCTGCCCCCGGTGCGGAATGGAACCAGAAACCTTCACGCATGGCCTCCTCACCTGCCCCGCCCACCAAAGGGCCCGAGACCTCCTGCTGAGAGATGTCTCCTCCCTGGCACACGACGCAACAACTTGGTCCGACCCCCTCCTCGTACGAGCACTAAGCGAGTACATCACAGACACGAAAACCGGGTTCCCCCCGGATATGATTGCCGACCACTAGTTCACACCCCCCCTCCCCCTTTCCCCCTGACTGAAACATGGTTCCCCGCGGAGGTTTCTTTTGGCCTTTGTTTTTGAGGAGAGTGCGTGTTTTTGATTTTTTCTTCTTTTGACTTTCCTTGCAAAAAGCGCTTAGAGCGAGAAGTAGTTCTAGTACTGTATTTTTCCTATATTTTGCTTCCGTAGGGAACGAGAGGCACGTGGTTTTGGCCTAGTAGCTTTCAGTAAAAACGCGGAGGACTAGGGATATGGCTTCCTTTGTTATATGTTTTGATTTATAGGTTTTGTTCTTTCCATAGCTAGTGCTGCACGAAGCTTCTTGTACCTAAAAACAATGAACGCATGATAAAAAAAAAAAAAAAAAGGCATGAGATTTGGGTCCACCCCCAGACCCCCTCAGCTAACCAGGACTCTCGCCCCGCCTTCCGTAACTCCCCCTAACCAGTCGGGTTCGTCCCGGAAATGATTAAAAAACCTCACTACATCTCACGCCAAGGACTGGCTCCGGCGATCAACCTCACCCTCGTTCAGCACAACAGCCTGGGTAGCTGGGATGTGTTTCTTTCCTTATTTTCCTCCCTAGCGGAAGGCCCCCCCATCGACATCGTCCTCTTACAGGACCCCCCCTCCTCCAAGAGTTTCCTCCCCAGCTTTTCGGGGTTTAAATCCTTTGCTCCTCCCGTGAGTAGACCTCGCGTGGCCTGCTACTTAGCTACGCAATTCTTGCCAATGTTTGCGACACTACCTTTTTTTCCTCCAGAAACGGACGACTTTATGGCAATAGATGTTTTTACACCACAAGGGTGTTTCGGCACCAACTCCCCTCGCTTCAGAATTGGCAACTCATAGGCAAGGCCTCTTTCGCCTCACCCCCACTCGGTCTCCCCCGAGTCCTCCCTCGCGGACCTCCAGTACCCCTACCTAGTCGCAGGTGACTTCAACATCCATAACGCAGCAACCGACCCCGCCCGGCTTCTCTCCATGAAAGAAGAAAAGGAGTCCGCCCCCTACTTTGATCGAGCCGCCGACCTAGGCTTCACTCTCCTTAACACCCCAGGCATATACACCCGGTTTCCCTTCACCGGGACCCACAGACCGAGCGTCATCGGCCTGGCCTTCGCCAAACCCCACATGTTCCCCGCCTTCCGCTCCTGGGACGCGTCCTCTCTCCCCTCTACGGGTTCCGACCACGCCCCTATCCTAATCTCCCTTCGCCCCCCTTCCCCTCACAATGATAGACCCAGACCCCGCTGGCAAGAGGTGGATTGGCCAAACCTTGAAGACAGACTCAAGAGCTGGCTGGTCCCCCCTCCCCCCGACAACCCCTCCCCAAATCAGCTCGACCTAGGGTTCTCCTCAGCTCTCTCCGCACTTACGACAACAGTCGAAGAAAACACACCCCGTTCTCGCCCCTCCCGGAAGTCCAAGGCTTGGTGGACTCCCCTCCTCACTACCCTCCGGAAAGAATTCGCCAAAGCCACCCGCAGGGCCAAGAAGCTTCGATCCCCAAATTCCTATGCCATAGCAAGCCAGTCCAAGCTCGGCTACTTCAAAGCCATAAAAAGAGCCAAGGCCTCCTACTGGGCCGACTTCCTTGCGAAGCCCTCCCCGAACAACATCTGGACCGCCAAACAACTGGTCGCCCCAAGAAAGACCCCTAGATTCCCCTCCCTCCCCGATGCCACAGACCCAGTCGCAATCAACAATGCGCTCTTGAACCACTTCTTCCCCCCCAAGGAGCCCCTGCCCTGTAGGGGCCGCCTGGCAAGGAATCCCTCCGCCAACCCCCTCACCAAAGAGGAAATCAAACTCGCTCTCGCCAAGAGCTCCCCCTCCTCTGCCCCAGGCCCCGACGGGGTCCCCTACTCCGTATGGAAGAGGATAAACCTCATCAACCCGGCGATCATCCTCGAACTTCTCTCCCCCCTAGTGGCGTTCGGGTACCACCCCCCCGCCCTGAAAACCGCCAATGTAGTAGTGCTGGACAAGCCTGGCAAGGCCTCCTACGACTCCCCCGCCTCCTTTCGAATCATCGTCCTCCTCAAAACCATTTCCAAAATTCTGGAACGGGTAATGACAGTCAGACTGTCTGCCATCGCCAAGTCCAAAGGCCTCCTCCACCCGAAACAGTGCGGCTCCCTCCCGGGACTTAGTGCCGCCGACGCCTGCCTCACACTCATGCACGAGGTTAAGACCCTCCAAAGACCCAGACTGAAGGTCTCCACCCTCTTCCGGGACATCAAAGCCAGCTTCGACAACGTCAACGCCACCACCCTCAGGGCGAAACTCCTTGCTTGTCACGTACCCTCCTACATGGTTGACTGGGTATCTTCATTCCTGTCAGAAAGAACCTGCACACTGGTCTTCCAAGGATCCCCCAACCTCTCCTCCCCAGTTTCCGTCGGCACCCCCTAGGGGTCCCCCATCTCCCCCCTCCTCTTCCTCCTCTACGTCGCCCCGCTCCACATGCCGGTACCTAGCGGCCTCATGGTCTCCTACGTCGACGACTTCTCAATCACGGTGGCCTCCCCCTCTTACAGAAGCAACGTCCGCCAACTATAGGATCTCTTTTCCACCAGATCCGCAAGGGGCCGGGACATAGGCGTGTCCTTCTCGGTCCCCAAAACAGAACTCATCCACTGGCGGACCCCGAGCCAAAGGACCCCCCTCTCGTCGACTCCTATTGAGCTAGAAGGCCACCTCTTCCACCCTTCCGAGGTCGTTAGATGGCTTGGATACTGGTTCACTCCCGCCCTCTCCCCCACGCACCACTTCAGGCACAGACTCTCCCAGGCCCAGGCTCTTTTTTCCTTCGTCAAACGCCTTTCCTCTCCGGGGGCGGGCGTCCATCCCTTCCTATGCCACCGCATCGCCACCGGCCTCCTGTGCCCCATACTTACGTATGGGGCCAACCTCCTCACTCCGACCTACACCGCCCTCAGAAGCATGAACAGCTTCTGGCACAGAGTCCAGAGATGGACGACAAACTGCTTCTTCTCCACCCCCACTTCCATCCTAGCCCGCGAGGCTTACCTCCCCCCAATTGTCTCATACTGCAGGTACAGGAGACGCTTGACCGCCCTCAGGGTCGGCGGCGCCCCCCGTATGCCAACCCCGCCGCAGCCAGGCTCCCGGCGTCCTTCCCCTCCCTCTCCTCCTTCAGGGCCCAGGACTCGTCCAGGCACCTAACGACGGGCCTCGCCTCTGTTTACCTCCCGCTTCACTGGCGGACAATGGTTCCCTCTCCACCCCAAAGACGCCGCCTCCCGGTCGACGCCCTTGCTCACCTCACCTCCCCCTGCAGGCGGGCCTCTCACACCTCCCGCTTGTCCTACACACCTCCCCCCCCCCTGGGACGAACATCCCCCGCCGGACTTCATGAAAAAGACCTACCAGGCGCTTCGCGCCCAAGCGAGGAACATGCTCCTTCAGGACTGGGCCTCCGATGCCCCCACTCCCTTCTACTACGAGTACCCTCCCTCCCTCACCCCGCACCCCTTCATGGGCCTAGGAAAGTTCCTAGCGGGGAGGATCCACCAGATGCGAGTAGGGAAGAGCTACCTAGTCGCACACCCCTCCTGGTTCGAAGACGACCCGAACCCCACCTGCCCCCGTTGCGGAACCGAACCCGAGACCTCCCACCACGCCATCCTCTCCTGCCCTGCCCGGGCAAGGGTCCGTGACCTCCTGCTGAAAGATGTCACCTCCCTCGGACAGGACGCCGCCTTGTGGTCCGATCCCCACCTGATACCAGCCTTGGGCGAGTACATCACCGATACCAGTACCGGCTTTCCCCCTGACATGACCCCATGACTATTGTTTTTCCTTCCCCCCCTCCCCCCCGTCCTGAGACCAGACCGAACCTGCCCGTAGGGAGATGTATTTTCTGTAGGGTACCGTTGGTGTAGTTTTCTTCCTTTAGTTACTCTCCTTGCAAAAAACGCTTGGACGAGAAAGGTAGTCTGTAACATTAAAAACTTGGTTATATTTTGTTTCCGGGAGGAACGTTAGCCGAGTGGTTTTAGGCTAGTAGTATTTTCAGTCAGCGCCGAGGTTTTGAAGTTTGGTTTCTTTTGTTGTTTGTTTTGCTTTATGGGTTTTGTTCTTTCTATAGCTAGCGCTGCACGAAGCTTCTTGTACCTAAAAACAATGAACGCATGATAAAAAAAAAAGAAAAAAAGGCATGAGATTTGGGTTCTTCACGCAACCATCTAAGTTCTTTCATACAATATAATTTCAATCAAAACACAATCTTTATTATACTTCCACGAACCAAGACCTGACGGTCTTATATGAGCCTAGCGATCACACTTGCTAGATAGGAGTCAACGGACTTAGCTATCGCAACAGCTATCGGGCATAGAGGGAACGATCATTAGAAGACTATCGGTTACCTGCTGCAAGTATCACCCGGGAAGGAGAGGATTGTAACAAATACTCACTAACTGCAATAAAATAGAAGGGCTCGTGTGGATAACTGTTTCCGGATACACCTCTAGAGACATTATAAAATTTTAGCGCAATTTGTTTTACTGTATCCCTTAGACTGCTGAAACATTCAGGCCCATTTGAAATGTTGAACACTAACCCTTTAAGGAAATGATCCACTTCATGTGATATCAATTCCACAGAGAGTTGAAGCCAAATACCTAAAGTAACAATTCCCATATTGCTTATCCCATTAACTATAAAACACCCGCAAAACTCGATGAATACTTTAAAGCTAGACCAAGTTCATCAAAATTGATCTTAAGTGACCCCACGAAAAATTCGACAATTCTAATATCTCAGGATCCGGGTCCCCGATATCTATGCTTCTCAGCATGCGCATCCCTCTGTCAAGCAATATAGGACATGAAACATGCCAAAAAAAAAAGCAAATGAAAACAACAACCCACTACCAAGTACAAAATTGATGAAACCAGTAAAGTAAGATGACCATACCCGTATATCTATATAACCAGCTCACCGTTCACTGTAAATGAAACTCTATCCTTTTTTCCCATTCAAAACCCATGAATGAGACTATGTCCCATGGTTAGAGGTGTCTTGATGGTCGGGAACCCTGTGGATATTGTGAAAAAGAAAAATACAATCTTGACATAAGGTAACATTACACTCACGACAACCTAGATTAACCGATTTAACCTTAGCTACTGCTAATAGAACTTGCGATCGCTGCCAGTGACAAAGAATGCATAGTGTGCGAGTTGGGCGTTGTTCCAATCTATGGGTACCTGGCAGGGGAAAGCTGACCGGAGTAGGTTGGGTCAAGTTCTTTGATGGAAAAGGGCCAGTGCTGTCCCGAGCATGGGAGATATAGGTAACTTTGGGTACAGGCAGATTTGGAACATATGAAGAGGAGAAAGAATAAGGAGATGGAGTGGTGGGTAAGGGCAATTGCTCACTAAGGCGGATGCCATCTAGTATGAGTTGATCGGCCACTGTAGAGCGGAAGTTAAAGTGTTCGCTTTGTAGGTGCCGGTTGGGATTCATGGTTGGTTGAATCCTATAGACATTAACTAGTGATGTATCTAGTAACCAATAAAATAGTTGAAACCAATTTCGACGACTGGGTTGCTGGGTAGAGTAATAGGACCTCAACTGGTCCGCGATATCGACTCCTCCTATATTGTAATTGTAGTTATCAATGAACTCAGGAATGGGGAGAACTTTGCGGGTTTCTTTTTTAAAAACAGCACGCACTGTAGCTGCATTCGTGCTTGTTATCTTAGGCCTACGGCAAAGTCTTTCCACCTCTTTCCTAATATCATGCTAGCTTGTCATGAATAGAACTGAGCTGTTATCTTGCCAAATCAGACAACAGACATTTCCAACAACCTCTCCACTTATATGGCCCAATGGAAGGACCTTCTTTGCTTCTTGCTTCTCAATTTTTAGGGAACTAGGAAACCCCGCACTATCCACCCGAGTAGTCCCTGCTGCACCAATTCCCAAGACTAGCAATTCTTCAAAAAGCGGAACATTGGTAAAGTAGTTATCTAGCATTAGATTCCAGCGGAGCCCAGAGGGAAGTAATTGACTAAGATAAAAAACGCCTCTTGAGGTTGGTGTAAGACTAGTGGCTATAGGCAAAACAGTAGCGGAAGAAACAGCCGAGGAAGAGAGCTCTGCAATTTCCTGTGTCGAAGAGTACCAATGAAAGCCATAGGTATATCCATGGTCACATAGAGCAAAGATCTTGTAGCCTTCCTTGATAGGCTTATTCCGAATCTTTAAAGTATGTCTACTTCGGCCGCAAAATCTTACTACTATTTCATCAATGGCAACTTTGGTAGCTGGTAGATAGCATTGTCGAAATCGCTGCTGAAGAAGGGTTCCCAAAGGTTCCACTCTCTAATACCAGTGCTTTAAATCCAACTCAACTCTAGGATCAGATACATGCAGGTATTGTTTAAGCTGTTGGAAATGATTTAAAGACATCCAATTTCGGGGTACTCGATATGGAGGTTTGGCTAAGCGTTCTCGATATCGCTGTAGTGGTCGCTTGGATATTTTCCGCCAACCATTTTGTCTTTTCCTTGACCAATACAATGGGACCATTGCCTCTTTATACAATCCCATCTTTATTGTTAAACCAATAAAGACTTTCAGTTCAGCTGCTGTAATTTCCTTCCACCGGCGCTCCGCCCCGAGTCTATTTGGCCGGCCTTTCTGACTCTGCGAAGTCTGGTTTTCCTTCTTCCCTCTGGCATATAAATTGGTATTTGTTGCTAGGTGCTCGAATACTGTGCTATCCCAGAATAGTGAACATGAGTTGAATGGGTCCGCAGGCATATTCTCTGGGAGTAGAGCCTAATTTACTCTATTTTTAGCTTTTCTGAATATCCACCGCTTTTACTAATTCCACATAGCTCTAGTTTTCTCCTTTCATACATCTGCATAATTCTCAGTAAGAGAGTATCCACTTACTACAGCTTCATGAGATGGAAATAGAACCTCCATGGCATGATAATTCGGGATTCCTGGCAAATCCGCTGCCAAAATCTGCTGCTTCTTCCTGCCTTTCGGGACTTTGCCCCCAACTTCAGGTGGGCCCGGGGTAGATTGTACTAGAATGGGCAGAGGCGTGGGAGGTGGGGGAGGTGGGAGAGGCGGGAGAGACTGGAGAGGTGGGGGAGGCGGGGGAGGCGGGGGAGGCGGGAGAGGCTGGAGAGGGGGGAGAGGTGGGGATGTGGTTCTGGTCGACATGGCAGCTGCGAGAGGAGGGATCTCACTTGGGGTTAGCCGACTATATGAGAGAGTGCTAGTATTCCATTCCGAATGGAGGATATCGGAAACCGAAGTGCATGCTTGCTTTCCTTTTCTTGCAGTCTTAGGCAGTTTTGATTGGTGTCCACTCTCATTGAGTGGAAGGTCACCAAGTGGTTTTCGTTTCGGAGGCATCTTCAATTCCAGAATCAAAATGGTGTTTTAAATTTGACTGATGGTGATACTTTGGAACCTGTGTTACTGGGAAACAGCCTACCTGAATGATGAGTTGATGTTGATCAAAATGCTGATCTACTACTCTATGAGGCTAGTGTTCAACATTTTAAACGGGCCTGAATGTTTTAGCAGTCTAAGGGATAGTGGAATGAGAAGGCAAGTGTAGCGCTTTCCAAGGCTAGCAGTAAGGGTATTCAAAGTTAATAACCGTGACTTTTCATTCACAGTTTTCATCGCGACCACATGTTGCACTAAGGATAAATTGACCAATGGAATTAGTTAACGGAAACCGGCAGTAGAAATAACCCTGAGGACCCATATGTGTAGCCAACAGTTGAAGTGTGCGCTTCCTTGCCTGAGTCCTTTTTCCCTCCACGGCAGCAACTCCTCACTGTCCGTTCCGTGTTTAAAGAATATATATATTCTTCCGATATAAGCCCCTGCATATCTAACTAACATACAAATAATCGTACCTAATGCCTCAGACAAGCCTTAAGCAACTTGTATCCTCCGACGCCACAGAATTTGACTCCATTGTGTTAGTATAAGAGAAGATCAGGTAATTGGAAATAAGTTCAGAAGAAAAACAGCCCAGAGGGGATTGAAAAAAGTGGAAAACACAGATCAGAACTGAAGGAACTACAGAGAAAATCGAAAAGAAAGAAAAAACAATAGAGGAAAGGTTTATCAGATAGGATTGGGTATAGGACCGCGCAAGTTATTGTGTCGCCTATCCATATGATAGTGTATTATTGGGGAGTAGCGGATCGCAAACATAGACTGAAGGTTGAAAACGGACCTACCCGTTCAAAAGGTGGACCTTCAACTCTACCTTTGAAGGTGCACTAGCCGCTATTGGTTGACCACCCCCACTAAGCGTATTCAAAGTTAATAACTGCCATTTTACGTCGAGAGTTTTCATTCTGATCACATGTTGCACTAAGGGTAAATTGACTAATAGAATTGATCAATGGAAACCAAAGGTAGAGTTAACTCTGAGGACACCGTACTCGAGTATACAACATATAACCTGGTGAAGGTATTCAAAGTTGCTGCCCCTTTGAAAAATGAATTTTATGTTAGGGTATTGCGATCTTTGAATCGGCATAGAATCCACATAGCGGCTATTTAAGTCCATTGTGCTACTATAGTATGAGAGAAAATCAGGAAGCAAGCAGCAAAAATAATTGGGAAGAAAAAATGAAAAACAAAGTGAGAGAGACAAGAAGAATTTAAGCGGAAGAGGAATAGGAAAACAAGGAAGGAGAAATTAGAGGAAAAGTTCATCAGGTAGGGTTGGTTGTAGGGCGGAGAGATAGATTGTGTAGGTTGGAGATCGTGTGTGATGTTGGAGAGCAGCATAGACATCAACCGAAGGTTGAAAACTGACCTCAAGGCATCCATCCAAAACGTGAACCTTCAACTATGCATTTAAAAGTGGACTAGCCTTTGTTGGCTGGCCGTCCCCACTAGTGCTAGTAAGGGTATTCAAAGTTACTGACCCAGAATTTACGTCGAAAACGGCGTTGGAAATCGGAGTACACTAGTGGGGACTGCCGGTCAAAAAAGGCTAGTCCACCTTCGAATGCATAGTTGAAGGTTCACGTTTTGGACAGATGCCTTGAGGTCAGTTTTCAACCTTCGGTTGATGTCTACTTGAGTATTCCGCTCTCCAACACCACACACAACCTCTAACCCACACAATCTCTAACCCACACAACCTATTTCTTCGCCCTACAATCAATCCTATGATACCTGATAAAAATTTCCTCTATTTTTTCCTTCCTTGTTTTCCTGTTCCTCTTCTACTTAAATTCTTGTCTCTCTTTGTTTTTTATTTTTTTCTCCCAATTATTTTTGCCGCTTGCTTCTTGATTTTCTCTCATACTAGCACAATGGACTTAAATAGCTGCTATGCGGATTCAAAGATCACAGAAAATTCATTTTTCAAAGGGGGCAGCAACCTTGAATACCTTTGCAAGGTTATGTGTTGTATGGTGTCCTCAGAGTTAATTATATCTTCGGTTTTGATTGATCAATTCCATTGGTCAATTTACTCTTAGTGCAACATGTGATCGGAGTGAAAACTCTCGACGTAAAGTGGCAGTTATTAACTTTGAATACCCTTAGGGCCTGTTCGGCAAAAATGGAAGAAGTGGCAACCATTCCGTTGTGAAATGGTTTGACTTGGAGAAATAGTTGTCACGAACGGTCAACCATTTCTACAAGGCAACCATTCACTTGCCTTTGGTATGAAACGGAATGGTTGCTATGTTGTGCCAAACGGCCGTTCCGTT
>Ga0307507_10005478_pt1 | contig 20790 bp, 18 predicted proteins | sample 7_EM_MG_FD_207223 | JGI IMG/M metagenome (GOLD analysis project Ga0307507, IMG submission 207223) | Populus trichocarpa ectomycorrhiza microbial communities from riparian zone in the Pacific Northwest, United States - 7_EM | ecosystem: Host-associated > Plants > Roots > Unclassified | place...
GTAGGGCCCATGGGAGACGGAATATCTGACAGGGGAATGAGTCCCTGCTATCCTGTATATTAATCAGCTTCATAGCCCTAGGGCTCTATAAGCTTAATGATATATAATAATAATAATAATCAATAGTCGGCGAAAGCGGCTTGTCACTTCGACTGTAGACGGTGAGCATATCTGAACTCCAACCAGAGCCCCAGGTACGCATTGGGCAGCCGTGATAGCGAAAGTCGTCCCAGGTGCAGAAGAGTTCTGCAGATAGCCACCAAAGCTTCCTGCTGCAATCTCATTTTCTACTTTCTTAGCCAGTATAATTTCTAAACTAGTGTAAAACAAACCTTCAATTCCAAGGGAAACATGTTCCAAGCAGATCGCTTCAGAAGTCTGAACCTCTTCCATAGACCATACCGCATTCAATCCATTCATCGGAATAATTCTATCATCACAGACCAGGATTGGGAAGCTGAATGGAGCCTGGGCGAGAACGGGATATATTACTCCTGCCTCCGGGAAACCAAAGATTAATGTTGGTTTAACCTGGCCCCCATAGTTGCCGAAACCAGCAAAGATGCCATAGGCACCTTCACGGTTGTTTTCCTGAAGAACATGAGTTATGTAAGAGTATATCTCAGCCGGATCATAGACTATACCCGGTGGGAGGGGCCGGATATCGGGTCCACTCATGCCGTGATGCATCTCGGGCTGGTAATTTTTCTGTTACACTCTTTTTTGAGCTCGGTCTTCGGGGATTAGTGCCAAGTTCCTAGTTTAATAAACATTGATAAGCCTCAGACCTCAGACCCGCTTTTAGAGATTTGAAACAAAGGGCATCTGATTCTGGCTTGACATACCACAAGGTCTTGGTGACCTTGGGTGAGATATTAAGGCTCATTGGCCAGAAGCGGGTGGAGGAACGGGTAAGAACTGGTTTGTTAGACAAATAAGCAAAAAATAATACCAAGATAGAACTGGTGATACGCAGATCTGAAATCAACCTACAAGAGGAAAGACAAATGTGTAAAGAGAATTTTAATAAGTTAAGAAAAATTCCAACGGGATTCTGGGCAAAGGAGGGTGGGATGGCGGAGGCAATGGTATTTTTCTGTAAGGAACCACCCCTCTGACGAGGTTGTGGTGGGCTTGGCGTTCATGACTACTCACCTAGATGCCCGAGCCAAGACCAACCCAAAAGTACATGAAGCATTATCCACATCTAACCTAAGGTATTAAAAACCGCCAAATGTTCCACAATCCCAAAAGCCAAACTTTCAAACGATCGAGAAGGGGCCCCCAAATCTCAAAGCAATGTACTCGAGTACTTCTCAAACCCCCTCCTATTCCTCCTCCCCACTCCCCCTTTAAACCCAGAAACTATGCCTCGACCATCACAAAATCAACATCATAATAAACGACCTCCCCGCACTCAAGACTCCTGTAAAATTCACCTGTAGCCCCATCAGATCACTGCCTATTGGTGCTGCCGCCTAAACATACGATTAGTACTGCCTTATCTTCTCCACCGCAGACATTTGCGAGTCGAAATGCCCTGTTTTATAAAGTGCCACTTTAGGGGGTGCTTGTGGTGCCGCTGGGACCGAAGCACACCAGTGGGCTAACCGAGTTAACTACTAACATATGTCCTTTTTCTTCTTTTTCAGCCTTCTGGGTAGGGAGGCGCTAACTGGGAACAGGCACTGATGTTTGCTATCTTGAGACCGACTGCGTGCTGGGTGCACAAGGCACTCCAGCTATCACCTGACAAGGAAGTTTTTCAGAGGGTCCCGGTGGGGAGCATTCAGGCGGGAATTAGAATACGGTGCAGGCTGCGGGCAATCAGCCAAAGGTGGTTTATCAGAATGCTAGTATCGAGCTTGGAACCGGGAGTGTCGGGTAGAGCTATAGCAGCCAGCCAGTTAAGCTTATTTTTATTCATTATTTGTATGGTGCCCTTTTGAAGGTTATACTCAGGTAGTCGTGGTTTCATAAATTATCACTCGCTTGCCTTAGTATAGGGTTCGAACGGTAAAGTACAGTAAGTTACTATACGATACGATACAGTAACGTACGGTAAACTTACCAGGCACCGTTTAGCGACCGTCATAAGGCTTCAGATCTTGATCTTGGATCTTGGTGCGATGCGGATATCTTGCCAAGAATGCCTGGCCAGGCTGATACTTTGGGGGGGATTGATTACTTCAACTTGACGTAAACATATACAATGAAAGACAGGATCACCTAACATCAGAACTCAAGGGGGGAGATGCCGTTTTCCGGTATCTTAACTTCCTAGTTTAATTTACGGTAATTTACCGTATGGTATCAATCATGTAAGGTACGGTAACGTACTGTTGAGGGAAAAATTACGCGCTCAAGTTTATTCTTAGTAGTTGCCTGTATTTAGTTAGGGTTTCTTAAGGTGGTGATGGTTGACGAGAATGACGGTTATGTGAGGTATCGTGGATGAAAATTTTTCATCAGAGCTAAATTTTTCGCCAACTCAACTGTATATAAAGGGCCCCTTGAGGCACTCAGGAGGAACCATCCGATTGGCGAGTGTTGAGAGTGCAACATCCACGGATCACTACGACTTTTTTACGGGAATTGAATTGAATTTACTTTACTTCTTTTGCGCTTTACTTTTCTTTGTGCCCTTTCTTCTTTCACTGGCTCACAAACTATACTTGATCTACCTAAGTGTACTATTCTTTTACCCTCTTATACATCTTTAAGAGAAAACGAGTTGAACCCCTACTTCTTGGGGTACTCAGGAAGAGTAGCTACATTTTTGTAGTGATAAGTAATACCTGTGCTAAGTACGGAAAAGAAAACCCTGCACACATTTTTTTTTTCGTTTTTCAGTACCGTATTATTCGAACACTAAGGCACATACTCTCTTCTCCTACAGGGGTTCCAAACACTCACTCACTCGTAGCGTGTTGTGCCAGGATCTTCAGGAAGGGCATCAAGTAGCCCTCCTAGTGTAGCAATTGTATATATATATACATTCACTGACCCATATCTCGCATACAGATATTGTTAGAGCCCCCCTACCAGGGCCCATCTGCCGAAGTGAAACATACGCTACTGCGAGGGATAAGGCTACGATTAGCTTATGCAAAGTGGAATCAGACCAAGCACTATAGCCATGAAAGACGAGAGGCGATAGGTGCTATGAATGAGCAGGAGGGTGCAGGTGTGGATGTCTTTCCCTAAGTGGAGCAGAACAAACAAACCTTATCTCCTGGACTGCTGAAACCGTGGAAAGTTTTGTGCCGCCCCTGTCAGTGTCTAAGACAGGATTTAGGGACAAGGAATTCGAGAAGGTTCCCAGAAGGACGCTAACTAATGGTCTGTAGTTAGCTTAAGTCATGCACGGTGAGCCAAAATTTAGTCTATAGTCGGGTAACTCTTGCTGCCCAGAGCAGTATTTAAGGGTTGTTTCCAGTCGGTTAGGACCAACCATCTTTTTCCCCCCACCAACCGCCTGAGAAACAAGACAACACACACTCCTGGTTCTCTTACCTTACAGGACAAAATGCCAATCACGAAATACCTCTCTTCCCCATTTCGTTACCAATCCCCCATCCTTTCTTACAAATTCCGTTACCAGGCCCCCATTGTCATGAACAAACACCGTATCAAACTAAATCGTCTTTTTGTCACCAGTCCAGTAAATAATTCTTATCATCCGCTCATCATGTTAACTCGCTAATACAGTACCATAGGTTGCGTATGCAGATGATGAGACCGATGCTGGTGGAAATGAGAGCAAAGGCGGTGCCAGAAAGAAAGCTGATCATCAAGGTGGAACTGGTATATCTGTTGAAAATTTTCACACCCTTGATAAGGTAAGCCTATCCCTCTATCATACTAATAGATTAACCAATTTACAAATTTTTAGAATGTTGCCATTCTCGACTGGAAGATTGATCGCGTCCAAGGAGATGTCAAGAATCTCGGGAGAAAAGCAGACAAACTTTTGTTTTCAATCATCGGAGCCGTCATTCTGATGGGCGGTTTTGATCTTTACCGCGATGAGAGAAACTGGACTAGAGCCCACAAAGATGAATAGACCACGATGCCCCTCCGCCTGGTAAGCGATCACACTATTATTTTTTTTACATTGGTTTCATGAATTATTAGATTAACCATGATCCTAGATGGTAAAATTTAGATGAGGTGCTCTTTTGTGGTTGTTTTTCTTTCAAACAATAGACTAGGAAAAAGGGGTGTTTGTCGTTTCATTCATGTAGATAAAAATTAATACCCCGTGGGGCTTCTCTGCTCCACATTTCTACTTGCCTCTACCAGAAAGTGTAACATCATTAAAGTGTAACTGACTCGGACTTTCTTCCTATTCCATCCGATGTCCTCCGCTTCGTTCTTCTTAGCTCGAACTACTACCCGCAGCAACATACTCTAATTCCCTTTCTACAGTACCCCGAACATAGTTAAATAGCGCCTCTACCCGCCCTACCTACCTTCTTAGCGCCATATTTTTCTTTATCCTGTCTACTTATTGGCGGTTCGGACTGTTGGCCCTATAGGATGAGACAGTGCTTTCACGGGTCCCTCTAGGGCCGCAGGTTATGTCAGGTGATAGCTGGGACGAGGCGGGATGAGGGGGGAGGTGGGAGAGCCGGTGGGGGTGATACTGTAAGGACTTTCAATTGTAGACAAGTTAAAAGTGGAGGAGTTGAGAATAGATTTGATGATGGCCCAAAATTTTACCAAGTAAAGCGAAGTAGTACATCTAAACGAGAGTAATTCGTATTGAAGTGATTAAGGAGCTGTAAGGTAGCTCGAGCAAACAAAGGAAAGGAAAAGAGAAAGGAAAATTTTGTGTCCCATGAGTGGATACGCTATGTGATGCCGGATCCGAAAAAACGCTATCGGTACTCAAAAACATGTACAAAACTCTCTGATTTGATAGATCATGCAAAAAAAAAAGACTTAACTCTACTTCGGTCTGCTCATACACACTACCACACTTGAGCGCTATTATCTTCAAGCAGGTGCCTTGGTTATCACAACTCTCTTTTCTTGATTGGCTCATATAGCTATCACAAACTATCACTCGTCTAATTTTTGGGCTAGATTATAGTAATGCGTGATCGTTTGGACGGAGAAGTGGTAATAGTTAACGGTCAGGATTATTGATTAGTAAAATCGTATCCATATGAATAACAAAAAAGATGTAGCTCAGTTATGTGGTAAGATGATTCGGTCCCATCGTCGCCGCGAGGATCCCTCGATACCCACAATACGAAATCAAGAAAACAAAGATCTTCTAAGAAACGACGTAGGAAGAACAAAAAAAGGAAGAAAAGAGAGAAAACTTGCTAGTCCTAACTAGGACGTAGCTTGAAGGGAGGTAGCAACCCGAAAGAAGCATTAGGGAGAAAGAAAGAAACCATATACGGACAGGGATGTTGAAAACACCCGCACTTGAATAATATTATGTTTGTGCTGTAGCCTATTATTCCTGCATGGCCGAGCTCAGAGGCGTGCTAGGGCGGTGTTCGGCCTAATTGATCCGGCTTGACGGGGTTGACCTCGCGCACCTCGCGCCGTCAGAGTAGTATTTTCGTCACTCCTCCGTGCCCATTGAAATAAGCACAGGAGAGTGGCGTTTGGCCACTATGGTCTGGTCTGTCGGGGTCGACGTCGTCCCGTCGGAGTAGCATTTTCACCACTCCCTGGTGCCCATTCCAAGCAGCACCCCAGAGTGGCGTTTGGCCGTCGTAATTTTGTTTGTCCGGATCGACTTCGCAACGTCCGAGCAACATCTTCACCACTCCTTCGTGCCCATTGAAAACAGCACAAGAGAGTGGCGTTATGCCATCATCATTTGGTTTGTCGGGGTTGACGTCGTCACGTTTGAGTAATGCTTTCACCACGCCCTCATGCCCATTCTCAGCAGCAGCCCAGAGTGGTGTTATGCCATCATCATTTGGTTTGTCGGGGTCGATGTGGTCCAGCCCGAGTAATTTTTTCACCACATCCTCATGCCCGTTGTCAGCGGCACCCCAGAGTGGCGTTTGGCCCAGCTGATCTGGTTTGTTGGGATTGATGTCGTCCCGTTTGAGCAACACCTCCACCACTCCCTCGTGCCCATTTTGAGCAGCCCATAACAGAGGTGTATTACCAACGCAGTCTCCCTGGTTAATGTCACAGCCTTCCATCTCTACCCGACAAGCTACGATCTCAACAATCCCGAACAAGGATGCGCAGTGCAATCCACTAAACAGGGAGAGATTATCGGAATCAATATCATAGCCGTACAGTTCATCTGCTTCCAAGAGGATTTTAGTGGACATGTGGTTATTGTAGTTGTTAAATAACTTTAGCGCAAGTAACTTCGCATAACCAGCGAGCTCCCTTCTTGCGTGTATTCCCCAATACAGAGAAGAATATTCGAGAAAGGGCGTAGTTTGGAGATCAGAATCGGGACTGGTCGAAAGAGCCTTGACCTGCTGAGAATTCAGATAGCTTAAGCAGGTTTCTGCCATTGTGGAGTGGACTGAGCAGAAAAGCTCGGGATGGGCCCGGAGGTACCCTTGAATAGTAAAGTGGGTTAACCGGGCAGTGGAACCCTCCTCGTCTACGGTAACAAGTCCTTGACAACAGGCTAGCAATGCCCCAATTGAAGGAATATTGCTGGCATCGAGATTCGGTGACCCTATTTTGACTGCTAGAGAGTGGCATAGTTCATCGACCTTCAAGGGACGCTCCGAATGAGAAATCCACATCAAAGCAGCCATGCCGAGCCTCGCTTTCTCCCCACCCTCTCCTTTAATCCGATGCAACGTCGCACTATAAGCATCTCCCAGCCTCACGTCATCAGTAATTACGCCGAGTTTTTGCCGCCGGCCACTGATCGTAAGTTCTTGCAGGATGGCATCGATATTCAGCGAGACGAGTAGGAATCTGGATATGTATCTGTTGTGGATAACTCGAGGAAACTTCCCTAGAGCCATCACTTCTACCTACATCTCGGAAATATCATCAGTAATTTTCTTCAGGATGTCTGCCTCTAGACTACTATCCATGGCCTCTGGATCCGTGTCCTCGCCTAGCCTAGTATGAAGAAATCTAGTAATATCAGCTCTCTTGGGACTTATTGATAGACTCGTTACTTTTCCAGCAAGACGCATGCCGATCTCGGGTCGAATTTGCGGCCTTCCGGTGAGGAATAGTCGAGTGCTAGAAGACTTCTGGAGAACTTGGTTAAGCGAAACAAGAAGTTTGACTCGATTTCCTGGCGCGCATTCGTCGAGGGCATCGATGCATATGAACGTGCGTCTTTCTGAAGAGGGAATCTGCAGCATCTTCACAATACCGGTAACTTGTGGTCTCCGTCCACCAATCACCTTTTTCTAGTCTTTGTAGGCTTGCGCAATGTCTTCCGATATCTTTTCTATTCCGCTTACAACCTGCTTGAGCAGAGCACCCAGCACACTTGTCGGCGACTGTTCCTTTTGAGAGGCGAAGTCAAAGTAAAAACATGCAACGGCGATATTTTGTCCTCTCGCCCGATCGCGCAAGCTATCTATCACTAATGAGCTAACATCGCAGCCTGTCAGCACTTACTCTTTTTCTCCCCTTCCTAGGGGTTCGTCCTTACCTAATAAAAGTCTTTCCAACCCCAAATCTCCATCGCAAACAAAACTGGGTTATCTGATTCACTTCTCCCACTGCCCACGTACCAGCTTCTGAATTCCTGGGTTTGTAAGAGCCATTCCCCTACATTTTCGACTCGGCGGCCTTGGATATCCTGATGATGTAACGTGGGATCTAATAGGGACAGCCAGGCTAGGATATCAGATCGGTTATCGGGGCTAGTAAAGTTACCCGACACGTTAATCGTGTTTGAGGCGCCGGTATCGTTACAGAAATATTGTGACATTTTCTGTTTTCGCTGGTTAGGATATTGTAGATGATGGGTAATTAATGGAGTTGGTCGGTGACTACAATTCCTAGGCGCTGAAAAAAAGCGAGATGTTTTTGTGGGGACGTCATCAATGCCTTGGGACTATCCAATACTAGCCGACTAGCAATTTCTCTCTTAATACCGGTAGTGCAAGCTCCTTGAGACTTGGAGAGAGCCGGAAGAGATTTTCTCCCTTTACTAACTTACACTAACACCTAGCCCATAGCAATGGTGAGGGCCAGCAATGAGCTTTCTTTTATGTTTTCAACCGGATGGGGGATATCGGGAGATTCATTTCTTATTTCCTCCTTTTTTACTAGCCTTCCCTGCTTTTATTTTTTCTTCCCGGCTTACTGGGGATCTGATTAGCTAGGTTTTTGGATAATCATGCTTTCTTTTAGTGTTCTAAGGCCCTTTCTAGGGTTACAGCCCATTTAGCGTGGATGGGGGCCCGCTCTCGGTGGGTGATGGGGGAACTGTAATGTTGGGTTGTGGAATAGGCCAGCGGGTTTATTAGATGAGCTAGGCGCTCCCACGTTTTTGGAGGAACCCTCCTGTCTAAAATCTAGGAGTGATATACCATGAACCTTGACAACCCCCTCTAGCTTGTCATGCCTCGACCTTTATCGCACAGTTGGACAGTATCGAGTTCCTACAGTATATGAGTAGGATAGGATGTTAGTACTTTATGCGGTGCGAAAAAAGGGGAGTATATGAGTAGAAGAAGACGTCCGAGTTAAATGTATATACGATAAGGGGGATGTGTGATCTGGACAGAACGCCTCAGAAGAGTTGGCGACTTTATTGTTGGAAATCAGTTGTTGCCGCCCGGCATGCTCTATATAGAGTTTTCTTGGTTTGTGAAAGTTGAGGGTTCTGGCAATGCCTCTTCTGATGGATTTTTCGGATGCATAAACCGCATTGCTGAATGCGAGTGGGTGAAACGGACTGCACGGAAAGCTGTGGGGAATGGGAGTCTCTACTACAGATTTATTTTGTCCCAGGGTTTTGGAGACTGTTCTTTTTTTTTTTTATCGCAGTGGTAAGCAAGGGAATGGGGACATGCATGGAGGAAAAAGGATATGTCTGGTGATCGATGGAAGGACAAGGATGGTTTTATGTTTCATACATACCATACTCATGCCTTTTCTGCTAATTCAGAGGTAACGATTGGAGAAAGAAAGTTGTGAGCTATCCACACCACTGCAATTCAGTACCGTGTTTGATACTGTGCAGCATTTATAGCGTAAACTCATATAATTGGCCGCATTAATACTGCAAACCGGCCCAGAAATGCCCAGTGGACCATGGTATGTCTATCCCTATTACGTCCGACCCCACCAACGCCATGGGATTTGGGTCGATGGATAAGTCACGGCGATAGATGATCTGCGGGCATAGCATTCAGAAAGCTTGTAATTGAAGGGAGAGAAAAGCGGTCAAGGTTTGAGAGATGGAGCCGGGCACCCAAGAAGGCTAGGCTGCGGGCGCCCCGGCAAATCAATTAGGGATGTTGGGAGATGTAGCATTTCCTTTGTTTTAAGAACCCTAGGAAGCAATATACCCGCGGCAGTCAAACTTCAATGGAGGCTAAATCTCTCCGGAGCCGTCAGAGTGGAACTGTCCCCCTCATGTCAATTCTCGAAAGCTCGGGGGATCTGTGTTTGACTGCGCCGTCTTGTGTATTGTGGTTTACGTCTCCCTTCTCTAGAGACATCCACACCATATCCTCCTTCCCCTCTTAGCAGCCCTCAAGAGTGGCGTTTAGGGGCAGCACCATCTAGGATCGGGGCTGGCACCTTTACGCGCCAGAAGCAGCTCTCCTACTCTCGCTAATCTCTCCCCTGCAGCAATCATGAGTGGTATCTGGCCGTGTATGCGGACATTTTGCATTGAAGTCTTCCGGTGCTAGTAGTTGCTTCAAAAAACCAGGTGCCCACCATTAGCGGCCCGACTGAGAGATATTTTTCCCCGTGCATTTTGCCTGATAAGTTTGATATCTCCCTGTGATACTCCGGGCACTGCGGATAAAAACTGTGGAACTACTCTCTCGTGGAGTTCGAGGTGTAGGCACATTAGAGCAAAGGGATGTTCTTAGAACTGCGCAAAGTTTGCCAGGATATTACTACGATAGACCCCGCAGCCCAGCAGCACTTGCACAGACTTCCGAGAAGCGGCACGGGTGAGGTCTATGGGGGCTATTGGAAAACCAAGATTCTGTTCCTCACCCCGCGGGCAGCGAGGGTTCAATAGACCTTTCCCAGCCGAGGCTTCCAAGTTATCTCGGCGCCCTTCTAAAAAGATCCGGAAATATTGACATTCACCATAAACGACCCCCTGACGATCACTCTCACTTGCACTATTACAATATCGCACTACTAAACTTCACTCTCGGTTCACCCTTTTTAGCTCTTTGTCTTTCTTGTATATATTAATCTTCCACACCCCGGCTAGCTACCTACGCTTGGTTACTAATGTTAGTGTATCATAATTTTAATGAATTTATTGAAAAAATGACTGGTATCGATTTATGGAGTGACGGATTGTGAATGTTGGTCACGGGAATTCGAGTGAACTGCCCTATGGGGTCAATACATAACCTATCGCCGCAACGCTTTGGAACTGATGCTGAAAAAGTGATTTATGAGTCGTAACTGCTTTTTTTAGATGGAGTGACCAGGATGTTGACCCAAATTTACTCCTTTCTCCAAAGTTAGTGAATTGGGGATCTATCTTGTATGCCACGAACGTGAGTTATGTTTTAAGTAACCCTGTTGGGATGCTTACCTTCGATGAGAGCACGCGGGTGTTATCCGGATATGTTTAAACAAAGACACGAACCCAGCATTTGGACCCAACAATAGATAGCAGAAACTTTTATTCCTCTAGAAAAATACCCCAAGCCCCCAGGTCAAAAATGTTTATCTCGTTGAAAGACTTTTCAGGACAAAAACGCATTCTTAAATTATAGAGCCCGAGAAGCCCTCAGCGAGGCTTGGCATTAAAAGAAGTGCACGTTCAGTACGAATAAACCGTGAATATTTGCCAACCCTCGCTGAGTGCGCTGCCTTGCGGACTGCTGGGATTTCCAATCCAGAATGGAATTTGGGTGTCCCATGAGTGGATACACATACTACTACCAATTAGGGCTCCCCTGGTCTACAAGGAAGTTAAAGCACGGGGTGCCCATCATATTCACATAAGATACTCCTCAAAAGACTAAGGTGGAATCACGAAGTATCACTCATCTCACCTCCCGCTGTCCCTATTTGAAACACCAGCACGCCTGTTACTACTAGAGACTCTAAAATGGAGGGATATTGCAATCCTGGTGGGTGCATTATCAGTCACAAAATAATGAGAAATAGAAGGAGTAGCAAGAGTGGTGGTCCACGCTTATGGGCCCAGAGTATGTGAAACTCAATTTTAAGACACCTCGGTAACAAATTTACGGGAACAGAAGTTTTCGCGCGACACCACAGTCGTATGGTATTGCTACTGGTTGTCTAGCATCAATATCAACACCCAGCAGTCCTCCGAACACCTAACCCCCCGTGAATTAGCCTTTGTCATTGAACTTATCCAAGCAGTTTACGGCAAGGTGGTCATCGACACCCTCCGCCAGCTCAGTCGACAATCCCTGATTTTGATACTAGAGCCCGGCCAGGCAACCTCTACCCCGGGGTTAGCCCACGCACTGAACAGGCAATTTCGCCTCGTGGAAATTGCCATATCTCCCTTCTTTCCTGAGTAAGCCTACAACAGAAACTTAGATTACCTATTTCCTCTGGTCGAAGAAAATCATACACGATGGGAATACACATATACACACATCATACACCCGCCTAAAGCTATATACCGATTTTCTTATCTTGTCGAGTCAGAATCGGCTAGGATCTGATGTGCACCAGAATTGAACTTAGGATCTTCTATCGTAATCATCCCTATGATTCACCCTCTATCCCAGAAAATAGAGGTATTTTACAACGCGACGGCTCAGGCTCACCTTCTAAATGCTTTACATCATACGTAGTTGGCACGGTGGTGAGCAAGGGATTGAATTCTAGAGGGCCGGGGGTTGAAGGGAAGGAATTCCTTGATGATATATTCTGGAGGGACCCTGGGAGGATAGAGAGGGGAAGAAATCGGATACGATAGTTAGACGCAGATTTCAAGAAGGGTGTAAGTTAGTTCCCGGTTATTCCATCGCTATGGTTACTAGAAGGGATATGCGAATTAAAAATAAATTATCCCTCCCTCTTCACCTTCACTATCCCCTTAGCAACACGAATGGATGGTGCAAGAGTGTACATAGAATAGAATGAACCCAACTCAGCCATCGCCAATGCCACTGCACATGTCTTGAGTCCCCGAAGCACTTCCTCCATAGCAAAGGAGAGAATACAACTAAAAATGTTTCTTCTAAATGACGAAAACGGGAGAAACGAACTCATCAGCGGCGCGCCAGAAGCACAAGGAAACATCAACAGTGACCTCGAAAAGCTGCTGTAGTACCCTCCTCTGCCGCCCACATATTATGACCTAACCTCCTATCATAGAGGTGCCGAACGAAACTTCCTTCTCAGGTTCGGAATACACTGCATGTTTTGCCCGTCTCTCCATCATTCTTTTCATCCTTCCCTCTTTAAACCGCTGTCGGTGTGCAAAATATTCTACCAGCCCCTCCCGGTTCTTGACTTTAGCCAGAAGTTTATCTTGCTGATGCGGCGAGTCGAGAACCAGATATTGTTCCATATAGCTCAGGTCCGTATACGGCGGGGTGGGCCTTCTATGCGGCTTATCCATACTACCCACAACAAAATAGAGACACGAGTCTATAAACTGCGGGATGGTTGGAATGAAGACAGGAAATGTGATCGCTTGGTCCGGCGTGAATTTGATGTTTTCATCAGTAAGAAGAAAAGGAGGAGTGCGGGGTCCGGCACTGCGGTCTGGGGCATTCGGATGGAATTCGGACTCCACCAATGCGCTGTTCCAGTTGATAACATGTGGGACTTGGATCTTCTCGGTGTCGACTGTTATGTGGTAGGAGTCCTCATGGCAGAGCCTAAGGTACCACTTGTCATAGCGCCACTTCAATTCTCTGACGGAGCAATGCTCCACTCGGTCACCCCTAATACCAGACCCTAGCATCATAGATTCATCGACCTCCAGCCACTCACCAGTTCGGACCAAGGCTTGGTATATGAATGCCGCTTGAGAGGCCCGCACCAGGATATCCAACGTCTAACAGCCACATTAGCTATCCGAACTGCCTGCCATGAGGAAATGTAAGCCGCGCATACAGTTCCTGAACTCTCTTGAACTCCCATCCATCGTAGTGCATAATGTCCAACCATGATGAAGGGATGATCGCAGGCCCCTAGGACCGAAAAAATAGACTCCACAGAAGCGGTACTTTCTAACCACAATTCAGTCATTGAACTGTGGGCTATCCACGCTGTGGGCAATGGTGAGTGTCAGAATTTTGGCGCCCACAGTTAATCTTGGAGGCTTTTGTAGGTGAGGATAGCGGAGATAGTGGGGGGTTGTCGCGTGCGGATAACTAGTATTACTAGACCGGTTATAAATGCGTATATAAAAATGTACACGTGTCTCAGAGCGAAGCATTGGCACCCTGCTCTACCGATATATTACTAGGGGAGAAAATACATTCACACTTTTTAGGTGTTAGAGCTGACTAAAAAATTAATGTGAATGTATTTTCGCCCACTAGTTTGCACAACCCCCCCTCAAACCCTTCTCCTCCCCCCGACATCGCCCAATTTGTCTTCCATTCTCCCACATCTTCCGAACAGCTCCCTTGATCCCTTCTTAAAACAGTTTCCCTTGACGCCCAGGTCTAGTTCCTTCCTGTCGCCCAATTTCCCTTCTATCTAATGCCCCCTAACAGACCTTCCAAGTGGCTCTCCAAACGCTCCTGCTTCACCAAACTCCCGGACCACACACACCCCACTCTCTCCCCAACCCTAACGCCTCCAACATCAATCTCCTTTCCCCGCCAAGCTGCTACCCCGGTAGTATAGGCACCAAAGCTTCGTTATTGTCAACAAGTATTAGCTTCCTTCAGTTGGGTGCAGCTCATGCAAGTATCAGAACACTTCAGGGTCTCGATTTCCAAGGCCCCTGCTCACAGTAATGCCAGCGTCCGGGCAGCCCACTAGACACCTACCAGGCTCCTGTCCCGGGCATTCCGGCCGGTCGTGTGTCTCAGCCTATAGGGCAAGAGCGTCTATCCCTTGGAAAAAACCGCCGTCTAAGGGGGTGACGATAGGTCCCCTCAATCCCCTGCCGATAGGTAACTCCCAGATGGTACCTATAGGGCCTGCCCATCCGTCCAGTAGCGCCCCTTAGGGTGCAGCCGTCAGTCCTTCCTGCCCTGAAGACGGACGGACTGGGTTCACAGCCCAATCGCGATGTCAAGGTCAGCTCCCGTTTTATTCGCCGTGATAGTTACAAAGCGTGAGCTAATTTAGAGTGAACAGGAACTTGAGAGAATTGCTAATTCAATCCTTAAGCATAACCAAGGTCACTGCATCGGAAAAGCAAACCCATCAAAACCGAACCCAGCATTCCAAGTAGCGTTTACCGATAAACATTTCGACCTGGAATCCCTAACCGATTATGGGATAGTCCCACCCTGGGTGGCTATGTTGGAAACCAGTTGATACCGTCGGCATGTCCTAGTTGGAGTTTTCATTGTTTTGCACAAGCGTAGAATATGGGGAAATTTGTCTATCGATGGAGGGGTAGGAGTACGGACAGTCGGAGGAACGCATGAAGGCTACGGAGATGGAAGGGTCCGGTATTTAAACCGAAAGCGAGGGAGAGCGGAAGCCCTCGTTATGCACCCCTTTGTTAAGGACTATACAGAATGTTTCTTTTGTTATCACGAGGGCAAACAAGAGATTAGGAACATGTGTAGAAAAAAGCGAACATGAGTGATTCAAAAGCATCGTTACAACCTCCTCATGCCCTCTCCCAGTTGCTCAGGTGGGAACCGTGTCTCCCCGTGCAATCGGCTGCATTAACATCCCATTTCTTCATCTCCAATACAGCAGAAATTATCCCCACGATCCCGAGCAACCCTACTCCATGGAGTCCGGTGGATTCGGTAGGTCCTCTAAAGCTACAAGAATAAGGGCCCGCACATATTAAATACCTTTTCCCAAATCATTTTCACAATATCTGCAGGTGAAGCTTTGCTCACTGCCTCCGGCTCGGCATCCCCATCTAACTTTAACTTAGATGATTCCTAATATCATCCGTGTTAGGGCTAATGAATATCACAACCACCTTAGGGAAAATACCTAAGAATATCTTCCCTATGCCCAGCCCCCAAGGAGGAATATTCTCATCCTAGGGGATGCCCGAATAGTATTCTTGGTGACTCGGGAATCTCCGGCAGGTGCTCCGGTTAGCATTCTTCCCAGGTATCGATACAGATGAAAACTCGGGGTAGCGAAGCCATAGCAATCCCCAACATTCCCATAAGATCCCCAAGCCGCAAGCCTCTGCGATCAAACTCCATTTTCCCTTCTTGAAACTCCTGTCGTAGATAATTTGGGATGTCCCGCGTGCCTCCTAGCTGTTGGGAATAGCGCCAATAATGTTAGCGATTATCTATTCTTACCGGAAAACCATGTCCCACTACAAGCCTACTACCGCGATATCTTCCTTCTCCGCCTGACCACACAGCCTGTCAATCATCAAGAAACTAGCATTTCCAACCGTTAGCCGTACCCGCTTCTCCCAAAAAGCCCCGCCCCTTACCCGAGACATACCTTGTCCACCCCCGGATTCCCGTAGCAAAATAAGACAGCTTTACCGGCTCCATCCTCACCGTCTTCTCACTCTCGAAACTCGCCTATTTCCAAAAGCCAATCTCCAGCACCGTAGAATCAGTCGGTGCGCACGCCTTGATGCCTATTATTCGACTCCAGCGGAGAGAGCCAGCATGTGCAATCTAGGCCACGATGTTTTATCTAAAATATTGGTCCAGTATAGAAATAGTAGAGCAATATGTAGGGGTATTGGGGGAGTAGGGTTGGAGAAAAGCATGGCAGAGTGATTTGCTGTGGGACAACCACTACCCAATCATCTTTCATTAGCCAGGTTGTATCACTAAGATAAGATATATGTCACAAACACTTCCGCTAAATGACTGTTGACTTGGCGGAAAATAGAAATTTCCATTCGTGTACAGCATCCCAACCCGCCATAGCATCCCTTTAGCGACATTTATACCCTGCCATTGTTCCCCGATGTACCACCTAAGCCACAGGAGAGCTTCCCTCGCCATCCCCCCTCCCCATTCCCTGGCGAAGGTACTTTTCCTTAAAGCGCCTCCTTAACAAATCAGGCCTTGGGACTACCGCCCTTGCAGCATCAACTGAGATAGTCCCAGCGATGATACCCTTACGCAACTCCAGAACCCTCAGCCTGCCCGACCGCCCATACTGCTTCAGGTAGAAGTCCATGAAAAATTTATCTCCAAGTGACACCACTATTCCTTTGAGCTCTGGCCGTTTCCCTAGAAGTTCCGCCATAATTGCATATTGGTACCTGAAGAGTAATGAGTTATCTCTAACGGATACTAGTGCGTCGATTGTCCAAATTAGGGCTGTGCACCAGATCCCCACTGTTAGTAACCATAGCTCATGCAGTCTACAAGTTACAGGCATTTAGAACCCGAACAGAGTCCGAATTTTGTATGGGCGGTCAGATACGCACAGACAATTTGCCATAAAAAGATTTTATCACTGTGTTCGGTTCTATATGCCTGTAACTTGTACAATATTTAATAGACTTGTGGATTGTGGATTACCTTCGAGATAGGCTAGGAAACGCGGGAATCGATAAGGATGAGGGAACGGGAGGAAGGTCGTATCTGGATTAATTTCCAGGTGCCAGCAGCTGGCAGGAGAGAGCACCACATTGTCTGAGGAGGACGGGAATTGTAGTCGGCGAGCGACCCAGCCCCCAGGTTTGCCCAAGACTGGCATGCAAGCCAGCCGGCCAGGATGGAAGTCTATGTCGCGAAAGCCTTTGTCGTGAAGAACGAAAAGCGCCAAGTCAAATTGCTCGTCGGAAATCGCGAGGTCGAGATCAGCAAGGACGAGATCCGATCCGAAGATAATTACGGCCGCATTTCCAACAATGCAGTGTTTTATTCCGGCTCTTTCGAGGATGCCAGCAGGAACAAAAGGCGATATTCTAGCAGGGCGGTGGGACTCGGCGCTGATAGGTGAAGACATTTTCGAAGGGCGGCAAGAACTAAGGATGGAAGGTGTTGTCGAAACGAGAGGTTAACTTTACATCACCGGTGCAGGGACAGTCACAAACAAAACCTCCCTAATGCGGCATTATTCCCGCACTAAATTAAGAGAAATTTTAGCTCCCACCAAAAAACCTTTCCCCACCTCTTCGGTAAGATAGGGTTAAGGTTTGCTTGATAAAGTGCGTCAACTACGCCGTTGCGGGCGATGTCCGTCCCAACTTCAGCCGCACTGAATTACAAAAAAGGAACCTTAGAGTCGACCGAGCGGGTGATCGAGAACAAACCCATTACACCAATTCCACAATCTCCGCTATCGATAGCGGTTCGTTGAAATCTCTAAGGATGGATCGATTCCTCCCCCACCCAGACTATGCCGAAGACCAGCCCTACTCGCACATTATTCTCACCACCCATGTCCTACATCGTGGGGCCAACCTCGGGGCGGCCCTCGGAGCTCTCTATGGTGGGGCTCGATTTGTGCTTTCTGCTCACGCCCGCAAGTCACCACTAGCAGCCTCTGTGATCCGGGGTGCCGGTGTTGGAGTTGTTGCAGCCACTGGCCTTGCCGCGGTAGCGCTTTCGTGGAGGATGTATGGGAGGCAGAAAATCGAGTGGCAAGACCGATCATGGAGGTTGCTCGAGAATAAACCTCAGAACAAAATCGATGAATGGAGTGCTTCGGGAGCACTTGTAGGTGGGGTATTAGGGGGTGTGAAGAAGGGCCTGGGCTGGAGAGGTGCCACAGGGGGTGCGGGGATCGGAAGTGTCGTTGGAATTGTTGGCTGGGTCGCTTATAATAAATTGAGAGGGAAGGAAGAGCAAGCCAAAGCTGCAGGAAATTCGGAGAAGGGGATTGTCACATCATGAAATTTTTCTTTCCCAGATCTTCCTGTTTTCATAATTTGTCTTATTCCATGTTTCTTTATCCTTTAAGACGGGTACCGGCCCCTTTTTCGTGCGCAGAAATCGAACCTAGCTCTCTTTCGGCTTCCCAAAATCACGTGCACTTATTAACATTGCTATCGTATTAGCCCTCCTTTCTACGATACTTTCCCAACTCCCCTTACCTTCTTACCCCAACGGACCCAACTAACCCGAGTTATGGTTCGCCGACCCAAGTTAGATCAGTCCCGCTCAATTTCGACCCTGTCTAGCCCATTAGAAGGCTTGAATTGGGCACGTTTGACTAAAAAGGGAGGGATTTGGATGGGAGTTAGGAATCACATATACGGCGGAAGGCCTCCCTGAACCGGTGCATTGATAATTGTATAACAGAACAACGCTGTGATATCAGATCCACGACCTATTATAATCGCGTTCAGAGCATTGTTGCTAATTTCCAAGATAGAAATCACCAGTCAAGAAATCTGCTACTGTAAACTCACGAGGGGTCACTCGCACAGCAAACAAATAAATCCTTTGGCGCTTCTAGGAAGTCGTGTACATACCCTCGGGAATCCCTGGTGTCCCACAACCTGTTTAAGTTCACCCAGCACACTGGCCACGGGCTGCTCCTTTTTGGGCAGCGAAGTCACAATAAAAATAGGCAATGGGAGAGTTTCCTTTCGCTAGTCAGGCCAGACAGGTACAGATAGCCAGTGAACTACCTCCTAGGCCGGCAAAACACCAAAGATTTCTTATCGCCTTTACAAGTATCAGCTTCTAAGACATAGAGGCCTAGGGAGGGCTTGACCCCACCTCAAAGTCCTTAGTGATTATCAGCATAGGTGTGGTCATAGGTTAATATTACGGTAACTATGGTCTGAAGTTTACACACCTACGAAATTTTGATTATCCACAAAAGTTGCACATTTAGCTCTGTCTCAAACACCAACTAGGGTAGCACAAAATCTTCAATATCCTACAGGTCCAAGAGATAGTTACCCCGCGGAGGATCAACAATGCATTCTTCTATACTTGTACGGGGCGGAAGATTCCGCTTTATGTAGGGCTTTCCCATTCCGGGATCAAAAGTTGTCTCACCAGATTCGCCTTGACAACCACTCAACATTTGGGATTTGTTGGCTCAGAACTAATCTCAAACAGCATCGACTCAGTGGATTCGTATATTTTTTATGTCTTATACTAGGCTCCGGTGGAGAAGTCCGCGACCGGATTTCCGGCCCTTCATCCGCTATCATATACGGTAATTATTCAACACATTGAAAGAATTGATATTATGTCAAATGGGAGGCATTTTTCTCGTTCAGGTTGCTTGAACTGTTCGAGGGAAGGGGCTAACTTATGGAATAGGTGATTGTGAGTTGATGGGATCCAGGGGCTAAGGAGAAGTGGGGTTCGTGCTCAGCCTTCCAGGTAGCAAGACTTTCACTGCTGTACCGGTATTTGATAGAATATGGCAAAGATTGGAAAGAAGACTGGTTTCTAGTAGCTCGTGAATACTCTTCCAAACTAGGTCCTCGTATGTTTGCAATGGCACACCAATGGCGATTGCGGTGATGTTTGATATACGAACTGCATCTCTCCATAATAATACTCACCGGCACTCAAATCGCCAGATCGGAGGTTCTTTTCTCTAGTGCGTCTCCAAAGAAGCAAAGTTCCAGTCCGGTGATCTAAAAGTATAATACTGTTTCACCTCCCCTCTTTCAGGCGATTCCTTGAAGCGAGAGTAGGCACGTATCTCCAACCAGTCGATCTCCATCACAAACAGGAAAAACCAAACCAATTACAAACAGCCCACAGAGCAAATTTATTCAAGTAATCTGTAAAACACAAGAGACAATGATAGAAAACGAAAAGCCAGCATCCGCGCCTAACAAATTCTCCGCAACGCAGTGCCGCCCTCTCTGTCGCGGGTCTGTTGTCTTTGCTCCGTCATCGTCTGTCTTGTGGTGTCTGGGCTGCCTGAGTCTGTGTCCGACGATCATGATGCCCGCAGGTGGATGTTCCCGGTTGGAGACAACCTAAAAATTCCTCTTAGCAAAATCGAGCAAAGGGAGGATAATATTCCTCAATCGGAAAACAACAGAAAATTACACTACCGGCACCGGTAGCTCTTCTCCCAGGACAAAGAAATTGTTGGCAAAAACCTGTGCATACCCGAGAGCCAATACGATGTACTCGGGCAAACAGGTAAGTGATGGGGCTGACAGAGAGTGGGTGTCCTGAGAGCATATCTCTGCCTAGCATCAATAACAGTAAAGTCTCGGGCCACCCATGCCCTGTCCGTCTCATCATTTACCTGTATATCCGGGTATAGTCACCCTATTTTCTAGCACTTCTAGCCTGAGACAAGCATTCCCGTAGCACAACTGTTTGGGCCCAGGCAAGATCTTTGCCACTGCCAGTGCGCCAAAAAGCACATCGACTCCCCCACTCGACAAAGGGCCTCGTACAAGTACTCGAGTAGATGTTCAAGAGAACATCCAAGATACCGTAAAAACCCGCTGTATCCACTATCGGGGATCGGGGCCTTGGCCTTCGCAATCCGAGACAAAACACACTGTGAAGGAATAGTGCTTTCCACACAAAGTATAGCTTGGAGAGGCGGAGCTTGCTAGATCTCATTAACTGGTATTCGTTATTTTGTTAACCTGCC
>Ga0307507_10005479_pt1 | contig 20783 bp, 5 predicted proteins | sample 7_EM_MG_FD_207223 | JGI IMG/M metagenome (GOLD analysis project Ga0307507, IMG submission 207223) | Populus trichocarpa ectomycorrhiza microbial communities from riparian zone in the Pacific Northwest, United States - 7_EM | ecosystem: Host-associated > Plants > Roots > Unclassified | place...
AATAATCTATTCTGGGAAGCCCTTTGCCCTAAGGATATATAGGAGACGCTTATAGGGTATATTATTATAGGCGCCGCTAATATCTAGGCTAAGTATTAATACTATAAAGTCCTTTCGCATAGCCCATACAGTTTTAATAGTAGCAGCGAGTAGTGTAAGTGCTGATAGTATTAAGCGATTCTTTCTTACCCCTATTTGGCTTTATAGTAGTAGGGCGTGTTCCTCTACCGTATCTGCTATATGGTCCGCTATAACCTTTTTTAAGATCTTGCTTAGGGTGTTTTCTAAGGCAATAGGGCGGTAGCTTCCTAGGATTAAGTAGTCTACTTTACCTTCTTTTTATAAGATAACTGTTGTTATGGATCTTCTAAGTCGCAGGTAGTAGCCTATTGCAAAGTATACTCTGGCTACGTCTGTAAGCTAAGGTGCTATAAGTGGTCCATAGGTCTTTAGGGCTTTGTTTAGAATCCCATCTAGTCCTAGTACTATATTATTTAAAAGGCGGCTAATAGTTCTAGCCATTTCTTTAGTTATTATATCGCTGTTAACCCTTAGGCAAGTCACCGGTGTTTTACTAGTAATATCGCTAAGGTCTACTAGAGCCAGTTAAGGGAAAAATCTTTTTATAAGGATCTTTGCCTTTTTATTATTATTGCTTGTGGCCTATAGTTCGCCTACTCTTTATAGGGGTAGTAGGTATAGATCTTCTACTAGGCGTCCTGCCTTTTTCTTTACCCATTTTGCTATGGTCTAAAGGCCCTTATTATAGGGGAGACTCGGGTTAGTAGTATATTTGTTTATAAACTATCTCCAGTTATTCCTTACTTCTTTTCTTAGGGTATTCTTTAGCTGGTTTCTTATATCTTTATATCGTCTCTCGTCCTTAGAATTATAGCTGCTTATATATTTCCTCCTTGCTCGTCATTGGCCGGCTATAAGGGCCGCGCACTATGCGGACTATACGTATCGCGTATAGGGGCCCGGTTTTAAAATTGGGTAGTGCTCTTTTAGCTTACTTTTAATTGCTATCTAGATCCTTTCTAGTCTTTAATTAATTTTTTTAGGGGTAGCTAATAAGCCTCGCTTGTTTGGTATTGGGTGGATTTCTTCTAGGTCTTAGAGTTATTGTTTAATTATATTAAGGAAGCTATTTACGTTAAGCTTCCTTATTACGTATCTTTTGCTATTTGGTTGCGCCTTAATGTCCAGATCTAGTTATATCTAGATAGGGATATGGTCTAAGGTAAATACCTATTCTTCTTTAGGGGAGCACCTTTTAAGTCTCTAGTATAGGTTTTCGTCCATAATTATAAGGTTAATTGTACTTTTAGCAGTGCCCTATTACCATATAATTACACCTGGGGGGGTAGCTAGCTTAAGGCCCCCGTTATCTATAGCTCTTAGTAGGCACTCTACCTGTTAATTAGTAGCAACATAGATGCCCCCCCACTATAGGTGGTGGAGGTTTATATCTTCTAGTAAAATAGACTCTACGTGTTTAGTTTCTAGCAAGCTTATTATAGATATAATGTTCTCTGTCTATGCTACCCCTTTAACCCTAGGGTTATAGACATTAATGATTTATACTAGTCCCCTATATATCTAGATGGTTATAACTACAATATCTAGGTTAACTACCTACTATGACTATAAGGTAAGGCTGATATTTTTGCTAATTATAAAGCATACGCGTATGGCTGCTTTTGGTTTATACAGGAGCTAGAATCCTTAGGGGCAGTATATCAATTATATATAGGTATTATAATACGGCTCTTATATGGCAAGAATATGGTGTTTCTCTAGGTCTAGACTATTTAGTAGGGGCCTTACTAGACGGTGGTTCGTATTGCCGCAGTTATACTATATAATGGTCAAGTAGCGGACCCCTAGTGGGGGTCCTTCGCCTTTCCTTTACTCCTCACTTCTTCCGTTTCCACTTTCTTTAAAATATTTAGAACTTCTATCTCCTATGTTTACTCCCTGGCCACTACTTATTTTATATAGAGCTTTCCATTTCTATATTTTATATTCCTACTAGCCTTTCTAAATCTAAGTCTGTTATTGCCTCTGGTTCTTCCCCCATTCTCGCCAATTAGCTATATGCCCCTTATAAGCTAGCTGCGTGTGTTGTATTTGCCGCGTTAAATCTAATTCTTAATTATCCCGGCCTTAAACTTGCTGTAGCCGTCTATAGGGGTCTTCCTACTAGGCGTCCTCTCCCTTATGTCCCATATATCCCTTATATCCCTATTTAGTCTAGTAATGTCGCACAGCGTCGCTTTTGGCCTATTAAGGCTTGGGATAGCTGGCTTAGCCCTCTAGTATTAAAGGTAGGAAACGCTAGGAAGACACCTGCGTCCCCCTAGCTTATCGCCTATTGTTTCTATTTATATAACCTAGCGTACAGTTATTCCCGTAGCTATTAAGCCCTTTCCTTTCGTCTCCTATATTTAATGCAGTCTTCTCTCTCCCACGCCTTATATATGCTTCGGTAACAGTTCACGCATTTTATTTAGTCTTAATTTGTATATTGTCTTATATTATAGGGGCCTGCATAGTAGCCGCAGCACACCTGTGCTGCGTATGTGGATTAGGGATGTCCCTATTATATATAGCAATAACATCGTTCTAGGCGTAGTCTGTGGTTGTAGAGCCTTGTGTTATATATAAGGCCATTTATAATTATTCCTTTTTGGATAAGGAGTTTTTGCATTCCTAGTATATATACGCTGATGATAAGGGAGCTATACATTCGTCTATTATCTCCCTAGTAAGTCTCTGGCGCCCCTTATATCCTCTTATTGTTCTCATTATATACTTGGTTTGTATTTTCCTGTTAAAGCTATTAGATCCGGGTAATTATAAGTCCTAGTATAAGGCGTTCCGTTTGTTTTACTATCTCCTATATAGTTGCTATATTGTCCACCTAGCGTCCCCTTTCTACCCTAAGGCTTATGGGAACCGACAGGACTTTAACTGGGTAATCTTTATAAAGCACTTTTATACTAATACGCTCTTCTAGCCTGTCCCCTACCCTTATAGCCCGTTCCTTTACCTATTGGTCCTTTAAGGTGACTCTAATGTCTCCACTCCTAAGGTGTCGGACTGTGACGGCGTTGTGGATCTCCTTACAAATCTTTATAAGAACTTCTATTTCTAATTATCCCCTAAGTTCCTCTGCCTTTTCTGTATTTGGTCGTATTGTAATTATATACCCAGTTATTGTCTTTAGGGGGGTAGGTTCCCTGTACTATAGGAGCGCAGCTATGGCGGCCTAGGTGCGGTTTGCCTGTGGGGGGGGTAGGTAGTTATATAGTAGAGTTTAACATGCCTGCTTATCTAGGCCTCTACCCTAGTTTTCTAGTATTTAGTTCCAGTTACCTAGGCCTAAAGGCCTAGGGGGCTTTCTATAAGCAGTTAGCTGCCACTACTAATTAACAGGGGGTTTTACCATTCTTTTGGATATCTTATAATGGGGTTAACCCAAGTACTAAACTGCCCCCTAGCGGTCTATATAAGAATCTCCTCCTAGAGTTGGTATGCTTTTATATGGCTTAGGAGCCTTCTATAGCCTCTAGTTTTACGCCTTTCTTCATTATTTCTGCCGGTATGGGTATAAGCTGCCACTTCTAGGGGTTGTAACTCCCTTCTTATATACCTACTGGCGTAATCCTATAAGGGCGTTATGGCTGCATCCTATAATATGGAAGCCTTGGGTACCTTCTACAGTTAAGGCCTAGACTAAAAGCCTCCCCTACCTAAGTAACTCCTGTTTGCTCCTTAAGTATACCTTACTGGCGTACCGCCCTAGAGGCGAACGGTTTTGTCTATTAGTATACCAATACGCGCATCCGTTCTCTTAAGCTATGTAGCAGTCTCTCTAGCTAGGACATAATCCTACCTGCCTACTAGGTACACTAAGGGTTAGGGCCTAGCTAAGGGGTAAGGTCCTTAGAGCTAGCGGTAGCTACTACGCACTACGCCCTATAGGAGGCTAGTAGTAATATAGGGGCGTAACACCCTATACTGCTACTAGTTCCCATTTCGCGTTGCCTGTAAGAGTCTCCTTATAATAGGCCGACCGTGTCTTATAGGAGAGGGGCCGTAGAGATACTAGGTCCCCTACTAGACAACCTACTCTCCCCTCTCCTACTAACTAAGCTTATATCCCCCCCTTTTATAAGCTGGCCTATATCTCTAACTGTCGAGTCCTTATCCGACTGGCCTGTGTTTCCCCTATAGCCTCCCCTATATATATGTATTAGGTTACAAGCACCACGCCTATTAAGACCCTCCTATAAGTCACCTTATATATATACGCATTAGGTTACGTGTACCACGCCTATTAAGACCCTCCTATAAGTCGCCTATAAGTCAACTATAGGTTAACTGTAAGTTGACTATAAGTCAAACGCTATAGGGCCGTTAAAGCTAGCCTATGTTTCCGCTGCCTAGAGCTTTGCCCGTGTTTCCACCTTATTAAGCCGTCTGGTTGCCGTTACGTTGCCATTATATCGCTATCGCTGTACTAGGTCGCGCGCACTACGCCTATTAAAACCCTCTTCTAAGTTACCTAAGTGTACTGGATACCAGATAGGCCCTTATAAAGGGGCCTTAATAAGTTCTCTAGGCAGGGCCTTAATAAGTTCTTCGCGGTGGCCTTAAGGCCTTAATAAGTTTTATATAAAGTATCTATAACGCGTTAACCTTAATAAGTTCTTATAAAAGGAGGATCCCTACGCCCTTATTATATATACTTTGTGATCTTAGAGCTAGTGCAAGCCTAAGGGTGTCCTGTTATACGCCTAGGACGCGTCCACGTTGACTAGCTAGATAAGGCCAGTTTTGGGCCTAGCTGCGAGCTAGGTAGTTATATATTGGGCGGTTTTTATATCCTAGTTTCCCTTGCTAGGCCTCCTTAGATGGTAGAATAAGAGCTCTAAGCGGAGGCAGTAAGGCTCCTGGTGTTGTTAAGGGCGATGCTTTATACGCGTCGCGGGCCCATCACCATAGAGTCGAACGACAGCGCTGTACGCGCTGCGACGGCTCTTTACTATCGCCTCTGCACTTGGCCATTAATAGGAATAGGATTCCAGATAATATTTCCACCCGCGGCGACGTGGACGCGTGCAGTAGGGCTTCGCGGGTGGTTAACTAGAATTATAACTATATTATATCCGTTACGGTCTATAAGCAGCTTATAGAAATCTATAGAGATATACTGCTAGGGGCGTTCTAGTATTAGAAGTGGTTTTAATAGTCTTAAGGTCTTATCCTAGGGGATTATAAATCTATAACAGCCATTATAGTTCTATATATAACGGTTAATATTTATAACTATTTTAGGCTAGTAGTAATGGTTACTAATAATCTTATAAGTTTTATTCTTTTTAAAGTAGGTTGTAGAGACCTAGGTATATACTTTAGCAATAATCTAAGTTTGTAAGTTCTATTCCTCTACTAATACTAGCCATTCGCGATACTTAAGAAGTCCATTTTTAAGGGACTATTGTAACGGGCTTGTACAAATCCTTCTGAACCGAAGCTTGTAGATTGCTACTATATAAGAATACTAAGCTAAGGAGAAGAAGGAGAACAAGACTGTTGGAGGCTAATAAGATATAAGGGGTTGCTAAGGCGCTAGTAGTAGACAAGCCAATAGTAGGTGAGCTAATAGTAAGAAACAGTAAGAAATAGTACCAGATAGTATGCGACAATATGGCAGGTGGCAGAATATGGTAGAACTTGGCAGAATTTAGCAGGTGACACGCCCTAGCACCGTTATATTACCCCCCCCTTCCCAAAAAAGCCTGCCCTTAGGCTTTGTCTAAGTTCTTTATTGTTATTTAAACTATTATAGTTATCTAACCCCTCTTCCTAGCATTTAATCCAGCTGTCTAACTTGCGTAGTAGTCTAGGGAGGTCTAGGTAGGCTAGGTGGAAATCTTATAGCTTATAGGGAGAGTACTTAAAATTAGATATAGGGTACCATTCTAGATCTTTGTTATAACCTACTTAGCTTATACGGTATTTTAAGTACTATAGTCCTTCTTAACTGCTAAGATCTCTTTAACTTTCTATTCTTTGTCCTCTGCAATCTAAATTAGCGGTAGGGGGTTGTTATACTATCTAGGTAATAGGTCGTCTACGGCCTTCCGTAGTCGGTCTAAAAAAAAAATAGAGTGGATTTTTATTAACTCTGGTAGCTTAACCTTAAAAGAGTGCCCTACCTTCTTAAGGATCTTATAGGGGCTAGCTATTTAGTGGTCTAGCTTATAGCTTGGCCTCTAGGTCTTCCAGTTCTTTATTAATACCCATATCTTATCTCCTACGTGGAAGTCTACCTTATAATAATATTGGTTTACGTTGGCCTCTTTCTTCTCTTATACCTTTTTTATAATTGCTTAGGCAGTCTCCTAGGCTCTATATATTCTCTTAGTAAATGCCTGGGCCTTTTTATAGCCAAGGCATTTACGGGCTGTTATGGGTCCTATAGGCCTATCCTAATTAAAGGATATTTATGGTTTATATCCGTAGAGTAACTTAAATAGTAATATCCCTATACTATTATAAGGGAGCGTAAGCTGTGCGTAGTCCATTATAGGCAGCAATTCCAACTAGTTGTCCTAGTAGTAGCTAATAAAGGGGCGGAGTCGCTAGTTAAGATAATAGTTTATAATCTTAGTTTAGCCGTTAGTTTAAGGGTAGAATGCGGTAGAGAGCTTAATTTAGATTTTAAGGATGCGGTAGAATTTGTCCCTAAAGTCCAATATAAATTAGGGTCTATAGTTAGAGACAATTAATTTAGGAGCGCTATATATTTAGTAGATATTGTTAACATATATATAGGCCATATCCTTTACAGTTATAGTCTTAAAGTAAGGGAGGGAAATAGCTTGCTTACTAAGTTAGTTAACTACTATAAAGGCCATATTATAGCCGTGTTTATCCTTTAGGAATAATTTAAAGTCTATTATAATATGTTGCTAAAGGCGTTTAGGGACTAGTAGTGGTTACAGCTATCTAGGAGTTTAGTCTTTAGGGGTATTTACGCGTTTATAAGCATAATAATTTCTAATAAATTGTTCTATATTAGATAGGAGTCCTCGCTAATAGTAATAGGGCGATAGTAGTTAGTGGGTTTTATCTTAACTAGGGTGCGCCATAGAGACTTAACAGTAGGCTTTATAGATTAGCTCTATTTGTAGGTTGTTAACATCTAGAACTATAAGTTGTTCTTAGTATAGAAGTAGCCCGTCTTCCATTTCTAAATTAGGGTTACCTCCCATAGCTTAATCGCGGAGGGCTTTTAGGGACTTGGCTATACGGTTCGCGGTTAGGATGCGGTTAATTAGTCCTATTAATTTATCCAGGATCTCTCCTTCTATAGGCGCCAGCTTGTTTTATTTGGGGCTTAGTTCCTTAAGGATATATAGGTTAAGCTGTTCGGGGTAGAGGAGGGTATATATCTAGTGCTAAGCCTTTAGCTTATTCTGTAGTCCCATATCCTATTCTCTCTAGGTAAGGGTGTTAGCTTTAGAATTTTGCCTACTAGGGTAGTATATAATCGTAAAAAAGAATTGGGAGAGTATTTTAGCCTACCTAGCCTGTTAACTGGTAAGCTACTTTATTATTATAAAATACTTAAGGGCTTTATAATCTGTATAGACCTTAATCTAAAAGTCTGTGCTTTTAAGCTCTACGCGCTACTAGGATAATAATTATATAATAGCTAACATTTCCTTATTATATACCTCGTAGTTATACTTAGCTAGGGCTATTGTTTTTAAGAAGAATGTAATAGGGTACTATTCGCCGTCTAGGTATAGCTATAAAAGGATCCCTACTACTACCCCGTTAGAGGCATCCGTTTCCAGCATTAATTTAAGGTCTAGGTTATAGTGACAAAGGATTAGGGAGGAAATAAGTCGGTCCTTTAACTCCTTAAAGGCTTTTATACAGTTATTATTAAAGATAAAAGACGTATTGTTCTTAGTTAGTCGTATAAGAGACTTAGCTATAACTCTATAGTTACGTATAAATTAATGGTAGAAATTATAAAAGCTAAGAAAGGACTGGATGCCTTTTATAGTATAAGAGGGTTTCTAGTTACAGATTGCCTTAACCTTCTCTAGGTTAACTTTAATCCCTTTTATACTAACAATAAACTTAAGGTACTTTGTGCGTTTTACTCCAAATATATATTTTTTAATATTAACTTATAGGCCTATATTTTGCAGTCTCTCTAGGACCTTCTTAATATAAACTTAGTGCTTAAGTTTGTTGTCTAAGTATATAAGAATGTTATCTAGGTATGCCGTGTAGAATTTATTAAGGTAGTTAAAAAGAACATCATTTATATACCGTTGGTACGTGGCTAGCCTATTTATTAGTCTAAAAGGAAGAACTTTATACTTATAAGAACCTTAACGGGTACGGAATATTATTAGATTCTCTAATATAGGGTCTATCCTAATTTGGTAGAAAGCTTGGCGGATATTAAGCTTAGTAAAGATCTTGGCTTAGCTTAGATATATAAAGGTCTCATTAATTAGGGGGAGGGGGTAGCGGTCTTTCTAAGTAATAGTGTTTAGTTTCTAATAGTTAATATAGAAATAAAGGCCCTTATTAGGTTTCTTTATAAATAAAATAGGGGAAGTAAAAGGGGCCTAACTAGGTTCAATAAACCCCTTATAGAGGTTATTAATTAAGTACTACTTAGTTGCTTTTAGTTCCTCTATAGTTTGCTAGTAAAGGGGGCTATAGCCTAGAGAGTTGTCAGTCTTTAGTTAAATCTTATGGTTATAAGTTTAGTGGGGGGGCAGTATATCTAAGGGTGCTTTTAAAAACGCGTCTTTATAGTCTAAGAGGTACCTAGGGAGGAGGCGTTTAACTAGCTCCTTATTAGTTTCCTCTACTAGCCCTTCTTCCTTTTTGTTAATAATCTGGTTAATTTTATATAAGCTGGTTATAAAGACCTTATTGTCCTTCTAATATATATTAAAGTGGAAACCTATAGCGCTAATTACCGCGATATCTACTATGGGGGGTCGTGTAATAGTAGGGGTGTCCATGGCCTGGGGGGCCTTTGGCCTATTAGCGTGGTCTTTACTCTTTTAGCTCTTATTGCATCTTTTAAAGGTTATCCTTTACGTCCTATTAGTATATCCTCTTCCCTATTAGCTGGATCTTTATAATTTAGAAGTTGTCTACATTACTGTCTGTTTTACTTCTATAAGTAAAGTCCTCCTTAACTGTAGTCCTTTAAGGGAGTATCCTTATTGGTATAGAGTTCCTACCGGCCTTGTGGCGGGCGTCTTCTTAAGTAAAGGCTAGGTCACGGTCCCTAACATCCTGCTAGTAAATAGGGTTAGCCTTCGCGGTTAATGTCTTATAGTTAGTACGGATTTCTCTAATAAAGAAGGGTAATTTTGGTCTATTCTTTAGCTAGATAAACTATCTTTATTAAACGTTTAGCCAAATATTAAAATAGAACATCCATTTTTAGTTAAGGATTATATTATAGGACCCTAGGTCTAGGATATAGAAGGGGATACCAAACTGGTATTGTCTGTTAATAGCGATATATAGCTTTAAGATATGGGTAACCGGCTTACTAGCTTAGCCGTTATAGCCTTTTACTTAAATAGGCTTCTCTAGTTAGGTAGTATTTATATTTAAGAACTTAGTAACGTTATTTATATAAATAGTATTTATAAAGGCAAAGCCATTTACTCTAGTGTTAATAAGGGCAGTTATATTAACTCTATATTTATTTTAAGATACTATATATAAAACTGTAAAGTGTTTTCTACCTATTAGCTAACTTAGATTAATCTCTTTAAGATTAATAGGATACCCTAGGGGGAGTCTTTCCCTAGGGTTCTTCTTTTCCTAACTTATTAGACATTTCTTCTTCCTTTATTTCCTTAATATTACCCATATCCTTTAGCTCTAGGCAGGACGTGGTAAAGTAACTATTCTTTCCGCAATTAAAGCATGTAACTATGGCAGGGTCAATTAGGGTATTGCGACAAGTATTGGCTAAAGGCGTAGTATATAGCGATTTGGATGAGGCTTATGGGTAGGTAGTTATAACTGCTTTTAGTATAAGGGCGGTTATAGTTTATCTTTCAACGCTAGCTCCTATTAGTGTAGTGGATAGGTTTTAGTTGTTATAGGATCTCTTTAGTCAATCAGAATAAACATTAATTTATTTTAGTTCTAAATCTAGTAACAAATATTGGGTTATAAGTCTTTAGTAGGTTAGTAGGTTGTCCAAGGCTACCGCAATCTTCTCTTATAGTTGGATTGTTAGTTTGTTATATAGGTCTAAATAGTGGTTCTTAAGGGAAACTTAGCCTTCGCCTACTAGGTATAAGAATTGGGTCTAAAACTTAGCAAAGGATTGGTTTAATTTTATTATTAGGCGGTTATAGTCATAACGGGCATCCCGTACTTTATTTAGATTAATATAAATAGTAGCTAGATACTGTATTATCTTATTAACAGATATAAACTAAATAGGTAACTTGTCCTTAAACTTGGCCTAGAGGTGTTACTAAGCATCCCTAATAGTTTAACCAAAGAGGTAGAGCATTTTAGCTTCTTTAGAGGGGAAATAGTTTTAGTTAATATAGAGCTTTCCTTATACTTAGATCCTCCAATTTTTAAAGGTAGGGTCTATCCCATTAGATAGCGGTTAAGGGTTAGAGAGCTTAACAGACTTTAATTATTTTATTATCGTGTCCATACTCTCTGGTATATCGCATTTAGTTAAGTAAATGGGTTAACTAAGGCTTTATAAAGGGGAGGCTGGGCTATTTTATAAGGTAGTAAGGCTTTCCAGAATCTCCTTTAGAGTCTCTTATATACTTTAGGCTTAAAGATAATCAACCTTCTAATTAACTGCAAGGGCACGAATCTGCTCGTGTATATCTATAACGTTATTATTGTATTTGATTTCTGATCCTAATTAGATCTTATATTCCTCTCAGGTAGAGGTAGGTCTTTTAAATAAGCTTACTTTAGGTACCATTGTTGGCTTCCTAAGGGTTGTTAAAATTGTATAATTCGGTTTTAATTCCGGTGTTCTTTTGGGGGTTAGGTTAAGTATAGTCTAGCCTATAAGGTGGGATATTATTAGGGCCTTTTTAGGCGTGGTAGTGTAAGTTTTTTTAATGTCTAAGTATAACGTATTAACTCGTCGTTGCAGACAAAGGTCTTCTTTTAGGGTGGGATATTATTAAGGCCTTCCTAGGCGATGTAGAGAGAGCTTAGTATAATATAACGGGCTTGTATAAATGCTTCTAAACCGAAGCTTGTAGATTGCTACTATATAAGAATACTAAGCTAAGGAGAAGAAGGAGAAGAAGACTGTTAGAGGCTAATAAAATGCAAGGGGTCGCCAAGGCGCTAGTAGTAGACGAGCCAATAGTAGGCGAGCTAATAGTAAGAAACAGTAAGAAACAGTACCAGATAGCATGCGATAATATAGCAGGTAGTAGAATATAGCAGAACTTGGTAGAATTTAGTAGGTAACGTGCCCTAGCACCGTCACAACTATAGGCTTATAGCATCCTTTATCTTTTTACGGTACTCCTATAAAGAAGGGGCCGTACGGTTTATCTATAGTAGTTTATTAATAAGGTTAAGTTCTATCGGGTTAATAGGATATATCTTAGCGTCTAAAAAGTCTATATCTAGCTCTACCTATATTTAGGGGTTAAGGTACTCTAGTTATAATAGCGTCTAGGTCTGTAATAAGATCTCTATAGCTATTTAGTTATCTAAGTCCTATCTACACCTTATAAGGGCGTCCGCCTGGTTTATAGAGCCTTACCTATATATAATTAAGAAGGCCGTCAAAATCGGACTCTGCACCTGTACGTGGTGACGGCTACGAACCTGGTCTTTGAAGTTCAGATCTAGAGCCAACACAGAGACGTCACACAGCGTGCGGACAGGACCTGGTGGTGGTTATAGGCGTTAAGGGCGGTGGTAAAAAATTTTCGGATGGTGAGATCTTGAAAACCACTACTGTTGGCCCTCTATAGTACGACGACTACTACACTGTTCTCCTATCTAGGACACCTATACAATCTAATATGGATGCGCAGTTTTTGATAATATCCCTAAAAAAAAAACCCTAATAGAAAGCATTAACGACCTCATATTAATAAACGGATAAGCGCGAATAAATAAACGAACGAGTAAATATACGGCCCCTCTTAACCCCCAGGGCGATTGCCCGCGGAGTATGCGGTTACTTGCCATTATCTACTAAGTATTTAGCAGCCTGGATTATAACCTACGGTTTTCCCTGTCTTCTTTTAACGGAGTAGTAACTCTTAGAAAGGGCCTAGCTAGGGCCTAAACATAAAAGATACCTAAAATACAATATCCCACTTACTTGGTATTACAGTAGTTAATAGATGAATCCCCCTTACGCCTTTAATGGCCCTAGGGGGGGGGGAGGCATGGCGTATATGGTAATAGTTAATAAAAGATAGCATACGGGGGGTGGTTAAGATATGGGACACAACTATAAATATACAGCAATTAATTAGCAAGGCCTAGCTAGGACGTAGTAAACCCTAGCTCTGGATAAGCTAGAGAAGGAAATAGTGGTTCCTAAGGAGTTTAAAGCATCTAAGGAGGAGGACGTAGCTGCAGGCCCGCAGGGCCGTGGCTACGTGCAGGCATAGCAATTCGGGGTTTTTCATCCTACTAAGGTGGCTTATAGGGTTTTTCCTCCCCCAACTACAGGGTTTTCTTCCTGTAAATTACAAGTTTTCCCCCTATGACGGAGTAGTCTGCGTGGGCCAGATAGGATCCGTATCAGACATTAATTAAAGAGTTACTACTATATAATTAAGAAGTTAAACTAAGATAGGATATCCGCCTGTAACGGGCGCTCCTAAAAGGTATATATTAGATAAGATAGATAAAGGTTTTACTAATGTCCCACTAATGTCTTAAAGGAGACATAGTTAGATAGATAAGGGGTAAATGGTTTTACTAGTGTCTTAGAAGGATTATATAGGGAGCTGGTTCTCCTCTAGAGAAGAACTAGCAATTAGTCTCTAAATAGCAGAGGTTAAAAAGCATTTGTCCTTTATATATAAAGCTTATTCTACCTTTTACTTACCTTTTACTTACCTATAACTCTTATTCTATACTATTAATTAGATAATTATATATTCCGGTTAGACTAGCCTCTTACAATTTTAATCGCTTATAATTCTTTACAGAAGGAACGTATGGCTATTAATTAACGATAATGGGCCATACCTCCTTACCCCCTAAAATAACGCCCTTACTATAAGAGTATGATAAAATCTCCCTAGAGGAGCATATCCCCTCTACTTATAAAGGAGTAGACTAGGAAGCTATAGCTAGTCCGTCTAACCTTCTAAGACCCTTAGGAACGATCACCGCTAGAAAGTTATTAGAGTGGTTACTACGCGAGACCCTATAAAAAATAAAGGAGTTAGAGATATGATTAAGATAAGTATATTAAGACTACTAAGGATAATTGTAAGGACAATTAGGAGAAGTATAGACACCTTAGATATAAAGCGGACTTAAAGGGGTAATGCTATACTATACTGTAATATTAGAAAAACCTAAATTCTGTATAAAGGAACCTAATAAGTATAATGGTAATAGTCTCTAAAACTATAATTATTTTATCCGTTAATACAAAACCAAGTTTTGGCTAGACCTAAAATGTTACTTTAATAAGTATAATTAGACACTAATTACTTCTACCTTCCTGCGTAGCACTATTAAGAGTTTATAGATACGCTATAAGAAGAAACTTACTATACCCCTTAAATTTAGCAAACTTAAGTCTTAGTTAGTTAATTAGATCTAAGACCCTACTAATTAAGGGATGGATTATAACTAGTAATACTATAATACTAAACAGTAAGAAGGCTAGAGTGTAGTCTAGTTTATAAACTACTTAGAAGAGCTAGAAGATAATATACCCTACTTAGACCTATAGGATAACGCTATATAACTTTACTAGCTACTTACCAAGTTATAACCTAAGATTTAATAGGCTATATAGGAGAAGGGCAAAATTCCTACCTCTTAAGAAAAGCTTATCTCTAAAGCTACTTAGATTAAGAATGCTAAAAGAGACTATTTAGGCAAGTAAAAGGAATAAGACGCTAATAATAAAGAGCGTAGAACTAGACCTAGCTTTAATAAAAGGGGTAGATTCTGACCTAACTACTCTATAGAAGGATAATATAAGTAGGCTTTACAACCTTAGAGTAACGCTAGTTAACCCCAGAATGATAATAGGGAGAAACTATAGAACTAAGAGTTATATAGCTATTATTACTGCGGCAAGAAAGGCTATATATAGCGCTTCTGCTAGTAGAAAAAGTAAGAGTTGGCTTAATTGGGAAAAGAGGGAGCCTAGTGGACCTTTACTTCCTTATACTAGACTAGGAAAAGAGGAAGGGAGTAAGCTATTATATAGTTATTCCCATCTCTATTTAAGTTAATAATAAATAGGTAATGTAAGACTGCCTTATAAACAGCGGTGTGACTATAGGGTTTATTTCTTAATTACTAGTAAAAGAATTAGATTTAGACCTTAGTGGCTTATAGGTATGCACTATTTAAAATATTAGAGGCTACTAGATTCCGTACTATAGGGAATAAACTTTTTTTGTGGCTAGCTAGGACTATAATGGTCTATAGGATATATAGGATATGCGCTTCTACGCCATAGAAATTAAGGGGTATAACCTTATTTTAGGATACCCATAGCTTTAACAAGTTAATCCAGATATTAATTGGCCTTTAGCCTTATATTAATACCAGAAGTCTTAACCGCGCATTATAGTTAAAGATTAAAAGACTTTCTTAAACCATGTATAAGAGGAAGGGTGGGCGTATACTATATATGCCACTCTTAATACTAAAAATGGGGATATAGGGTATTTATTTTTGGATATCCGGCTATACATAGTTAAGGAACTAGAGATTCCATAGAAATATATAGACTTAGAGGATATTTCTAATAAAGAGGCTATACAAACCTTACCTAATTCTATATTAGTTAAGTATAAAATAGATATAGAGGATAAGTAACCTCCTTTTAGACTACTATATAACCTATTAGAAAATAAGCTGGCGGTATTATATTAATATATAGTGGACAATCTTTAGAAAGGATGGATTTGGCCTTCTATAGGCCTAGTAGGGGCACCAATTATATTTATACCCAAGAAGGATAGGACCCTATGTCTTTATATTAACTATTAGGCGCTTAACAGGATTACTATAAAAAATTGCTACCTGCTACCCTTAATAGGGGAGCTTATTAACAGACTGTTAGGCGTAAAGATATTTACAAAATTAGATTTAAAAGATATATACTATTAAATCCAGATTAAAGCCAGTAATAAATAGAAAACGGCGTTCTAAATATAGTACGGCCACTTTAAGTACCCAGTAATGCTATTTAGGCTTACTAATATACTGGTAATATTTCAGGCCTATATTAATAAGGTATTATTAGGCCTATTAGACATGATATATATAGTCTACCTTAATAATATTATAGTCTACTCTAATAACTACAAAGTATATACGCACCACGTGTAAATGGTACTAGAAAGACTGCAGGAATATAAGCTCTATATAAACCTAAAAAAATGTATATTTTATACTACTAGCATTAATTTTCTAGGTTTTATTGTTAGTATTAATAGAGTATTAATAGAGAAAAGCTAGGTAGACGCTATTAGGGAATAGCCCTACCCTATAATATTTAGAGAAGTGTAGGTTTTTTTAGCTATAGCAAACTTCTACTAAACGTTTATTATATACTATACGCAAGTAGTATTCTTAATTACTAATTTACTAAAGGGATCTAAGAATAGTAAGAAGCTAGGACCCTTTATATTTAGGGAAGCCGCTAAGTAGGCTATAGACTGGTTAAAAGATTTTTTTATAACGGCGCTAATCCTAATACACTTCTATTAGGAGTAATATATATACCTTAAAATAGATACATCTGGCTTCGCCCTAAGGTTAATCATATCTTAATTAAAAGACGGAAAATGGCATCCTATAGTGTTTTAGTTAAGAAAAACAACCCCTATAAAATAATATTATATAATATATAACTAGGAGCTGCTCGCGATAGTCGCAGTAATAAAGCACCAGCGATATTATTATATAGAAAGCAATTATCCCATTAAAGTCCTTATAGACTGTAACAATCTATAATACTTTATAACTATAAAGGTATTAAGCGGTTAATAAGCTAGATAGGTAGAGGCACTATTATTGTTACGAAGTTCAAATAGAGCAGTTCATTGATGAAATGGGTTGATTGATTAATGATGGCTTGGGGCCCCTAAGCTAAGATAAAAAGATTTACAATACACATGCTCCGTGCACGTGACTCATGCATATAACCCACGCCTTTAGAGAATACAGATTATCTAACACATCCCCTTAACTTCAAGCTCCTTAAGTTCAAAGCTAACCACCTTCTCATATCCGTTAATAAGTCAATTAAACCATAATCTCATCTAAATCCTTCCATCTTGCCCTATTGTTCCACTTAGGTAGCTAAATCCTTATTATATACTACCTTTATAAGCACCCTTTTTATATATATACCTATAGCTTTAAATCCCTTAGGCCTTTTGCACTTAAATAGGTACTAACAGTTAGGAAGAGTATATCCCCTTATATCGCATGCCAGGCATTAGGTTCTTCAACTTCTTAAAAGACATCTCTTTAGTCAAATTTGTCCCTACCCTTTTTCGGCTATAAAATAAGCTATTCCCTCTTCCCTTTTAGACTTTAGTAGCAATAGAGATATCCTCTTTAGACTCTCCTTTAAAGTCTATATTAAATACACTCCCTCTAGTAATTAAGGATGGTACAACTTTTAAGAGGTTTGTGAATGCTTCTTATAGCTCTATTACTACTTTACGGTATTCTAATAAGTAAGCCTTTTAGGTATTATCTGCCTATTTAGTGTACAGAATAAAATAGGTTTCGCTTATAGGTCATATTATATTTATAAGGTCCATTAGCTAGATCCCATTAATTATCTATAGAAGTTTATACTTCTCTGCCATCTTTATTACATACTCCTATTAGTTAAGCCACTAGGTGATTTTTGTCTGCTTAAGTCCCTTAAGTAATTCTATATATTGCAGCTATACCTTCCTTATTATAAAGGTCTTTATAGGCTTATATCACGGAGTGGGTATAAGTGGTGATAATATATAGCGAAGTAGATATTATTAAGCTATGTATATAAACTGTGTAATAAAGTTAAGACGTTGCGTAAGGAAAGAAAGTAAGGAAACGGGAAGAAAAGGGTATATATCGTTAACTTGGTTGCTTGGTTAATATGTGCACAGAGCAGAATAGGCTTTAAGTTATAGTCCTAGCAGAACTTAGCAGAATTCGGCGGAATATAGTAGAGGATGGCAGATTGCCTTAGATTGCTATTACGTGCCTTAATTAACTGAGTCGTTAATATAGAGGTCGAGACGGTAGAAACAGGTGGACGTGTGTAAGGTGTTACGGAGGTGTCCCATAACAGTACCCCCCCTTTAAACTCAAGCTTCTGCAAGATAGGGCTGTGGTAGTTCTAGGTAGAGTTTATAAAAGTCTTCTATGGCTTGTATAAGTCCTATAGAGTTAACAGGTTCCCATAAGGGCTTAGTAAAGCCTCTCCATTTCGTAAGGTATATATATTTGCGTTTCCGTTTATCGTACTTAATATTATTAACTCTTTCAACGAGGTACTTATCCTTACTATCTACTTTAACTGGTGGGGGAGGGTCTTAAATCTGTCTAGGCAGGGCGTCTGATATAGGGGCGGCAGGGTGGAGGACTGACGTATGGAATACGGGGTAGATTTTAACCATATTAGGGAGCTTCAGTTGGTAGGTATAAGGAGAGATAACTTTTTCAACCTTATAAGGGCCGGCGTTCTTCTAATTAAGTTTCTTAGTAGGTCGTTTTGTATTTAGATTTCTTATATCTAGCCAGATAAAGTTACTAATTTAATAGGCTGGTGCTGGGGTTCGGTTCTTATTTGCTGCGGCTTTATAAACAAATTGGGCCTATATCATTTCGTTAGTAAGGAACTCTTATAGTTCTTTTATCTTCTTTATAAATTTATTTGCTTCTGCAACTTATAAGGCTTAATAAGCTAGGCAAGGAATATTACTAAAGGGTTTAAAACCTATTCGCGGACGCTGGCTATAGTTGGCTAAGAATAGGGAGACCTTTATGGTTTCCAAAACGGAGTTATTTATGGTAAACTCGGCAAATATAAGCCAGTCCATTTAGTCGTCCTGCAAATATAACATATATATTTAAATATATTGTTCTATTATAGCATTTGCATATTCCGTTTAACCGTCCGTTTCTAGGTAGTATGCTATAGATAATAGTACTTTAATACGGAGTTAGGTAGTTAGTTCTTCCTAAAACATAGAGATAAACTATCTGCCTTTATTAGAGATAATCATTTTAGGGAGTCTATAGAGTTTCTATACGTGGTTTAGGAACAGTTGGGTAATGGCAGGTGTTAATATATTAGGACAGGCAATTAAGTGTCTTATTTTGGATAGTTGGTCTATAACTACTATAATATTTATATAGCCTTTACTTACAGGGAGATTAATAACAAAGTTAATTAAGATATCCTTCTATCTTTGGTCCGGAACAAGCAGTGGCTTTAGAAAGCCGTTGTACTTCTTATGCAAGGCTTTAGCTCGTCAGTAGGTATAACAGCTAGAGATATACCTTCGTGTTATATCGTGTATATTTAGCTAGTAGTACTCCCGTTGGAGCAGCTCTAGGGTTTTTCCTTAGCCTGGGTGGCCGGCTACTAGTAGATTGTGTACGTGTTTAAGGAGCTTAGGCTTAAGTTTGTTGTGGTTAGGTATAACTAGGCGGTTTTAGTAGTATAAGCGGTCTCCGCGAGCTTTATATTTACTTAGAGAGATCTTTTTAGAGCGTCTAACGCCATCTTAAATTAACTTAAGTGTCTCTTAGATAAACTCGTTATTTGGGTATTTATTAACTATAATCTGCTTAATTAATTAATTAGTTATTTTAAGGACGTATATCATAAGGTCTTTAGCTAGGGGATTAAATAATTTAGGGCGAAGCAGCGTTTAATTGCGGTAGGCGCGCGCTTCTTTCTATGCTGTTATGTCTTATAAACGTCGAGTTAGGGTATTAGGTTTTTAACTTTAAACGCCTAGGCGGTACGTAATTAAGAATTAGAAATAAGATAGATATTCTAACTAGCAGGCTTAATAATAACTTAGCTGTTTTATAGTCGTAAAGTACTATAGATTTTTATAGTTACTAAGAACCTTAATTGGAAATCTGGCGCCTTTTAGTTTGGGTCGCCATTATTTAAAATATCTAATAATGGCTAATAATTCCTTATTATAGATCTTGTAGTTATATTTAGCTAAACTTAATTATTTTAAGAAGTATGCTACTGGATATAGTACTCCTTCTTTATTATACTAAGACAGAATACCTCTAGTAACATAGCTAGATAAATTAGCTTCTATAACACTCTTTTAGTTTAGGTTAAAGTGTTAGAGTATAGGTGCAGTAGTAAATATAACTTTTAGATACGTAAAGGCCTTTTTGTATTCCTTATTAAAGATAAAGGCTTTATCCTTTTATATTAGAGCTATAAAGGGTAAAACTAGGGCGGAGAAGTTATTAATAAACCATTGGTAGAAATTAGCAAATCCTATAAAGGCTCTTACATCCTTAACGTTCTTAGGTTCTTGCCAGTTTATAATTACTTTAATCTTCTTTAGGTCCATTTATATGCCATTTATAAAGATAATAAGTCTAAGGTATAGAACTTCTGTTTTATAGAACTTGTATTTATCGATATCTAATTATAGGCTAGCTCTATATAGGGCTTCTAGGATAAGGTTAATATGTTTCTTATATTTAGCTAGGTTATTGCTATATACTAGAATGTCGTTAATATAAATAGTATAGAAAACGTCTAGATAAGGTTGTAGGGTATTATTTATAAAGTGTTGGAATGAACTTAGGGCATTTATAAGGCCGAACGGCGTTACTAAGTATTTAAATAGTCCATATCTAGTACGGAATGCGGTAAGCTATTTATCTCCTTTTATAATACAGAGGCGGTTAAACACGTGGATAAGGTTAAGTTTTGTATAATAGCGAGCCTTACTTAATTAGTTTAATGTCTCTTAAATTAACAGGAGCGGGTATTAATTTTTAATAGTAATAGCGTTAAGAGCTTGGTAGTCTATATAAAAGTATAGACCACTGCTAGGTTTCTTAACAAAGATTATAGGTATAGCTATAGGCGAAGAGCTTGCTCTAATAAATCCTTTATTTAGGTATTTGTCTAAGTACTTCCGCAGCACTTAGAGTTTGTTTTGGGATATTTTGTATAAGGGTCTAAATCCTGGTTGTTTTCCTTCTTTAAGTACGATCTTATGGTTGTATACATCGGCAAAATATGGTACCCTTTCAATGGCCTCAATGGTTGGTGGTTAACGCAATTAGCGCGCAGTTGAGGTCATTTAGCAACTCGACCGACTAGCCTATGTCGTGTTTTTTTAACACGCAGCCTACGCGCAGCCTGCGCGCAACCTACGCGCAACCTGCCAGTAATCTACGCATTTGGCAACTATAATTATATTTACCTCTTTTATACTAATAACATATTTTAAATAAATAAAAGCTACTTTAAAGCTATTTAT
>Ga0307507_10005480_pt1 | contig 20780 bp, 4 predicted proteins | sample 7_EM_MG_FD_207223 | JGI IMG/M metagenome (GOLD analysis project Ga0307507, IMG submission 207223) | Populus trichocarpa ectomycorrhiza microbial communities from riparian zone in the Pacific Northwest, United States - 7_EM | ecosystem: Host-associated > Plants > Roots > Unclassified | place...
TTATTAAAATTTATTATTAAGTGGTTGTTAAGATATTAAAGTGTGATTTTTCCATTTTTTGGTGTGTTTTTGAAGTGATCAGCTCACCCGTTTGACCAGCTCACCCGTGAAATACGTTAATAATATTCTTAGTTTATATCTATAGTTCACCTTAAAGGGTAATATGCCTATCCCGTTTTATAGTATTATATTATATATAAACTATATAACTGGTAATAACGATACCCAATTATTTTATACGTAATTAATATAATGCCTTAGATACTATTCTAATATCTAGTTTAGTCTCTCTGTTTAGCCGTCCATTTATAGGTAATATACTATTAATATTGCCGCTTAAACACCTTATTCCGCTAAGAATACGTCCTAAAATACTACTATAAATTTTAAATCTCTATCTAATATAATTTTTATTAGTGCTCTATATCTTATAAATACTTTCTTAATATAGATTCTAGCTATATCCTCTACTAAGATTTCTTCTATGTATACTATAAAGTAGCCCTACTTAGTTAAATTGTCTACTATTACTAGGATTATATTATAATCCTATTTAATAATAGGGTTCTTTAATTTTAGTAATTTTATAATAAAGTCCTATAATATAACCTCCTATAATCTTTTTAGTATTTTAATAGGTTATAGCCCTCCATACAGCTTATGCCTTATTAGTTTATTTCTTTAGCAATCTAAATATTCTTTTATAACTTCCCTTGCTAGTCCCTAGATTCCTTAAATAATATATTCCTCTTAAAGTCTTAATACTGGGCCTATAGCTCTGTTGTATCCCTAAGTTATTCCCTTATAGAATTTACTAACAAATTCTTTTGCTATTAACTTTGGTATATATATAGCCTCTTAATGCTTATACTGCTCTAAGTCTAAATCCTTATCTTATACTTCTTAGATTTTCTATAACTACTTACTCTCTAGCGTTTTATAGGTCTTTTCTTCTCTAGTTACTACAATCTTAAGATAATTATATCTAATTAATCCATCTTTGTCTTTGCGTAACATTGCCCCTAATAGTTTTTTTTTATTTTATAGCTCTACCTTTCTACTAAGTATATCTACTCTTGCGTTTTTAGTGCCCTTAGTATACTAAATTTTAAAGTAATATTCTATAAGCATTTCTACCTATTTAACCTATCTATAATTAAGTTCCTTTATTATTAGGAACCCTATTAGGTTCTTATCCCTTAACACAGCAGGGTCTTTAGAGGAAGTAATCTATGTGCAAACACCAGTATTATAACAACGCGTATATCTACATATAATTCAATCATTAATTACACCACCATTATGCCTTCCAATCGTGTTAGAATTGATATAGACCTTGTTTAGAAGACTTAATACAACGTTCCCCTAAATAAGATGGCGAAAACAGCTCCCCCTAAACCCTGGCCGTTGCCCGAATTTAAACCTCTCCATATTGACGATTAGGACGACCATAGCTTACCAAATTTACCCCCCAATATTAATACACACGATCCTTTTAAGTTATTCAGTCTCTTCTTTACAGATAAGATTATAGATAAGCTTGTAGAATGGATAAATAAGCATATAGAGCTCTACCCACCAAATAAGGAAATAGAACACCTACGCGTATAGTAGCCTACATGCAAGCAGGAACTCTATACGTACTTTGCAGTGCAGATTTATATAGGCGTTGCTATAAAATTGTGCATTAAGGACTACTGGAAGGATTTAACAACACATAGCTCTGAGTATATTGTCAAAAAAATATATAGGACTTAAGAGATTCTAGCAGCTTAATCGTTACTTTTAAGCCTTACCACCATGGCCAAAGTCTGATAAAACACCTAAAACTATATTTAACAGAGTGCATAAGCTTGCTAAGCACCTCTGGCTTACTTATAGGAAGCTCTATAAGCCTAGAACTGTTGCAAGGTTTAAATAGAGCAGTTTATTAATGAAATGGGTTGATTAATTGATGATCTTGACTTAATTAATAATTAATGCTTCTTAACTTAATCTGGGGCCCCTGGGGCTCTATAAAGAGATTTACAATGCACGTGCCCCGTACACGTGACTCGTGCACGTGTCCTACGCCTTAGAGAATATAGATTATCTAATACACCCCCTTAGCTTCAAGCTCTTTGAGGTTAAAGCTAACCACCTTCTTGTATCCGTCAATGAGTTAATTAAACCGTAATCTTATCTAAATCCTTCCGTCTTGCTCTAATACTGTCCCTTAGGTCCTTTAGTTGCTTCTCCTTATTTAGCCGCTCCTTAATATCCACTATTCCGATTATATTAACAAAGCCTTAAAACCTCTACTTGGGTAGGGCCTTTATAAGTCCATTAGCAATCATCTCCTTTATTGCTATCTATTAAAATCATACTTATCTTATTGCGTATTCCTAACGTAGCCAGTGTTAATAGATGTTAATATATTAGAGTTTTATAATTAGCTTTACCATATCTTCTATAATTAGTTAGAGCATCTAGGTGTTGTTACATTTAATAATTAAGGACTCATTTAGTTATAATATTATTGCTTTAAACAACCTACTAATAAAGATAGCTTCCTTTACTATCTGTGATAGGGCTAATAACTTAGCTTCTGTGCTTAACGTCGTAACTATACCCTACTTATTTGCTCTTTAGGCAATCAGCCCCCTAAATAGCTTTATAATATATCCTTATAAGCTCTTTCTATTAATGGAGTTGTCTGCGGGTAATGCGTCGCTAGCATAGATAAATAACTGCGCTTTACTTCTACCGTCTCTCCCATTATCTTGTCCTTTGTCGCGTATTCCTTTATTTCTCCCTCTACCGTTTATTCCTTCCTTATCTCCTCTATAGCAGATTGCTCTACTTCTCGTGCTATATAGGTACTAGATTACTCTATCTGCCGCTTAGTAGTGCTCTTAGCTTAGGTTCTAATTGAACCTTACCAGCTATAATACTACAAAAGCAATATCTGGACGCATTATAGTGGCTATATAGAGTACTAAACCCATTTTTCTCTAATATAGCATTATAGAAGCTGGTAGGGATTTAGGACGGACTAATAGGTCTATATTAGGGGATAGACGCGTTAGACAGATTAATTAGTAATTAGTAGGGAGGAGTTCCGATTCTGCTATAGGAGTATCTAGAAGACGCCCTTTAAGATCTATCTTATACTAGTTAGCTATTTTCTTAATATAGGCTTCCTGGGATAGCCGCGGGAGCCTCTAGCTACGATTGCGTAGCATATGGATTTCTAGGAACCGTTTTAGCTCGCTAAGGGTACTCATCTAGTATTCCTTGCTTAGCTCCTTAATTCTGTCTTAAGCTTTCTTCTTATCTGTCTTTTAGTAGCAGAAGACAATATTATTAATATAGAAGAAGGCAACTATTTCATCTTTTAGCATAATATACGGCTCCTAGGATACCTCTTTAAAACCCAATTCTATTAGTAAGCTTATAAGATTCTTCTGCTATAATAGTGGTAATCGTTATAGTCTATAGAGGGCTTTTCTTAAGCGCAGTACTTTATCTATCTTTCCTTTATTAAACCCTGGTGGTAGCTTTATATAGACAACCTTATTAAGATCGCAATGGAAAAACGCATTAACTATATCTATCTATGTCGTCTCTAGGTTGAATTTTACGGTGATCGCTATAAGGGTTAGAAGGTCGTACTAGCTAATATAGTAGCTCTTATAGATAGGTCTCCTTAGGCCTATTAATTTCCACATACTACTAAATATGCCTTGCATTTCTGGAGGAATCTATACTTGTCTATCTTATAGACGAATACCTATATTAAGCTAAGGACCTACTATCCCTTTGCGTGCTTCTTATCTGTTTCTTAAAACGACCTTATTTGATAATGAGATTGAAGATGGGCTTATTAAGCCTTTTAGAACTAATCTTAAAGAGGATGCGTATTAAGGTCGCAGATTAACTAAGGTAGTGGAGGTAAGTTCTTCCTATGTAATCTAATATTACGTATTCTGCCTAATTTTAGCTTGCTGTTATTAAGTCGACTATTAAGGTTAAACTTCCTTCCTGCTAAGAAGGCGCCTTAACAGGCTGATGTGATCCTTTCAATAATAAAGTCTTTAAACCTATTATTGTAGGCTTTCTTAAACAAGTCTTTAACTAAGTTATTAAATACCCCCTAAGTATAAAACCTATCTCCTACTCAGTTAATAGTATCCTAATTAGTATCTGACTTTATAGGATACTTAACGTAAAAGGTATATAGAGATTCTTTATCTTCTTCTATTAGAGGTGGTGTATAATACGCATCTTTAAAAGCTCTTGTAAGCTTAAGATCTGCTAACTTATTAAAGGCTTAAACTGGATTATTATTAATGTTATCGTCTTCCTCTTAAATTAATGGTTTAAATACTTTGTTATTATCTTCTAGAAGAACCTTGTTCTTAGTTAGGGTATTAGGGAGTTAAATCTTCTTAATTAGCGTATCTAATTCGGCGTGTAGATCCTTTAAGATATCTATTTGCTTACCGTTAAAGAACGTCTTTTTATTAAAGATAACGTCCCTAGTAGAGATAATAATACCCTTATATGGGATCTAGATCCTATAGATATTAGTAAAGTTGTAGCCGACAAGGTAGCTAATATGGGCTTGCGGATCTAGTTTACTTAGCCTTTTCTTCTTTAGCTGGGCGTCGTTATTATCGTGTACGCCCTACAGCCGTAGGCTTTTAGGTGCGCCAGTTGTGGTTTTTTTAATCTCCTATTTATTAGGTAGGTATGGAACCTCTTATATAGCAATTTCTATCTATTGCTTTCTTATGGCGTTTAATCTTAAAGGTAGACTGCATAGTTAACTATCTTTTTCTATAAATTATGTGGTAAATTAGTAGCAATTCTTATTATATGTCCTTTCTCAATAATTACACCCCCTAAGTATTTAGCGGTACTATTTTGTGCTTAGGTATATAGCGCTAAAGGCTTAAATATAATCCCTTAAGTCTGTAGCCATTTAAGGGTTCTTCTTCTCCCTAGCTTATTGTCTGATCTAATGGTGTTAACTTTAAAGTTATACCTTAGATGAATCCATTAGATGAAATCTTTAAGCACTTATAGTGTCTCCTTCTCCTTACTATGCGTTTTTATAAAATATAGGAAGGATCTTCCTAAGAAGGTGTTATAGATAAGCATAATTTGTATAAATCTGGTATGCACTTCCTTAAGGTTAGTCTAGTTAATATAGAGGTTAAGACAGGGTTTATTAATTTTCTGTTCTAAGAACCTTCTTAAGACCTAATACTTAATTTTAGCAAGACTGTAGTATTAACATTCTGTTGTCTTAGGGCCTTAAAGCTTAACTCCTAGGGTGTTAATACCTAAATAATAAAGGCTTATAGGTCCTAGATAACCTAGACGCAGATACTATAGTTATACATTACCTTTTAAATCTAGACAAACGTTTCTTAACAATACTTTACGCTTCCATTAGCGGCGTAGCAGTTAGCTTATATTGAACGCTAATAGACTTCCTAGTTAAACATATTTAATAGTCTATTATCTATAATATTCTTCTATTTAATATAGGATTGTGTTATCCTTCCAAACTAGAAGATTGTTGTCTCCTTTATTGTCCTAGTAGTACCTTTATTTTTAAAGTAGATGGAACAACACTAGATTTGTATTAAAGTCCGTATAAAAGGCAACGTCCTTAAGATGTAGGATTCCCTTGCTTTTGTCTGGTTTTGTAACTTAGATAGTAACATCGCCGTAACCTAGTATAGGCACTTCTAAGCTTCCGGCAATAATATATTTATGTCTTAAAGCTTTCCTAAAGTTATAAAAATGAGAGAGATTATTAAAGATGTGGAGAGTGGTTCCTAAGTTAAGAATGGTTAATAGCTTTAATGGATGGTGTTAACTGGTGTAAAACGATTCTAGAAATATTACATTAGCTTCTCCTTTAATCTTCCTAACTGTTTTCTAACTTTCGTCCTATTGTTATTAAGCTTTATTAATATTTAATTCCTTAAGCTTAAGTCATTCCACTTAGGTAGCTAGATCCTTATTATACTCTACCTTTTTATACACCTTTTTTATATATATACCCTTAGCATTAAATCCCTTAGGCCTCTTACACTTAAATAGATACTAATAGTCAAGAAGGGTATATCCCCTTATATCACATGCCAGGCATTTTAGGTTCTTTAACTTCTTAAAAAACATCTCTTTAGTTAAATTTATCCCTGCCCTTTTTTAACTGTAAAATAAGCTATTCTCTCTTCCCTTTTAGATTTTAGTAGTAATAAAGATATCCTCTTTAGACTCTCCTATAAAGTCTATATTAAATACACTCCCTCTAGTAGTTAAGGATGGTATAACTTTTAAGAGGTTTGTAAATGCTTCCCATAGCTCTATTACTACTTTATAGTATTCTGATAAGTAAGCCTTTTTGGTATTATTTGCCTGTTTAATGTATATAACAAAATAGGTTTCGCTTATAGGTCATATTGCATTTATAAGATCTATTAGCCAAATCCTATTAGTTATCTATAAAAGACTATACTTCTCTGCCATCTTTATTATATACTCCTATTAGTTAAGCCACTGGGTAATTTTTACCTGCTTAAGTCTCTTAAGTAATTCTATATACTGTAATTATACCTTCCTTATTATAAAGTTCTTTAAGGGCTTAGTGTCTTCTTTTAAACGAATTAGCTATTCTTTGACTATAAGGGAAGGGTTAAGCAGTAGCTTCTTCTAAATTAATACTATAGATGTAATCTAGGTGCGTATTTATTATAGATACTCTTCCTGTTTTAGGAAGTACTTTATATCTTAGTTATAGTATTATCTGCTATTCTTGTATACTCTCTATTAATTTGTTAAGAGCTATATATATAAGGTTGTATTCTTGTTAAAATCTATAACCTTTAGATAAGGTGGTTTTTTAAGTAGACCTTCTTAAGGTGCCTTTGTGGCTGGGTTAATATAGGCCTAAATTTACTAATCTATAAGGGCTTAGAGTTGCTATAGCTATTATTCCCAGTCTTCTAGCTTATTAAGGATAATTGTTATTAACAAACTTGTTAGTAGAGTTATTTAACTAATAGGCAAGTAAGGAATTAAAATGGTATTTTGTTGTTAGGATTATCCTTATTATTAGGATTGTCCTATAATAATTAAGGTAGGATTTCTCATAGAATCTTGTGGAATCTCGTGGAATCTTGTGTTAGAATTATCCTATAACAATTAAGGTAGGATTTCTGTCAGAGTCTACGTCTTAATAATAAGGTATCAGAGTCTAACAATAAGGTAGAATTTCTTTAAACGATTAAGTAATAGCTAAATAGCTTCTTAAGTTGGCGGACTAGGCTTATAACTGTCACGAAGTTTAAATAGAGCAGTTTATTAATAAAATAGGTTAATTTATTAATAATCTTAACTTAATTAATTGTTACGGCGCTGGTGGAAAACGGTGAATTGTGGTGGTGGATTGTGGTGGATAATCGCAGACAGTTTCTTACTGTTTTAGACAGTCGCAGTTACGTAACTAGACGATCATATAAAACCTTAAGCGGCGCTACCCTTCTTCTTTCTTCCTTTCTCTAGCTTTAAATCCTTGTTTATAGACTACCAATTATATAGGCTTGCGCGTCCCTCTTACCGTATACATGCCTTAATTAACTAGGTCGCTAACATTATTTAAAGCTTATTACTACTCTTTCTTCCTAAAAAAGAACTTAAATATATCTATAAGACTATAAATAGAACAAGGATACAGAATAGGACCCTAAGGATATTACTAAAACTAAAAGAATATAAATAGAACGCGAAACCTAAGATATAGGATATATATAGACCAGAACCCTAAAAAATAAATAAACACCGGAAATTACCTAGTACCCCTACTACTATGCTAAGAAATACAGTAGCTAGCAAAGCCGCTACAGGACCTATAAATACCTCTAATAGTAAAACAGTCGCCGTCTTAACCCCCTAGGAAGAGCTTATAGTAGCTAATACTAAAATCAAACAGCTTTAAGAGCTGCTTGAAACTAGAGATACCCCTACGCCTAGTAATAGGTTATTAGATACCTAGAGGCTTGCTATAGTCCTTAAGGCCCTAGCCTAATATATAGTATTAGCATTATCGCGATCTATAAAGGTTATAGACCCCCTATTGCTTACAGACGGAACTAACCCTATATTTAATAACTGGAAGCTTTAACTACAGGATAAGCTTAAAGTTAATATGGACTACTTTCCTAATACCTAAGCTAAAATGGCATATATCTTTGGCCGCACTAGCGGTAATATATAGATATACCTACGTCCGCGATATACCTAGGACTTAGCAAACCCCTTCCTCTCTAAAAAAGAGATAATTAACTACCTATCTTTTATTTATAAGGACCCCTTTAAAGTATAGAACGCCTAGCTTAATTATAAAAGCCTAAATATAAAAACAATAGAGACCTTCTTAGCCTTTTAGACCCGCTTTCTACACCTAGCTAGATAGGCTTAAATCCCCTAGGAAGATCTAATACCAGACCTTTTTAACAAGCTTACCCTAGACCTAAAGCACGCTGTACTACTAGTTTATACTATTGTATAGACGCTTAAGGAACTTACGGACTAATGCCTAGCTATTAACTAGGGCCTCTATTAGATTAAGGCATATGCTAAACGGTATAAAACTAGAAGCTCTGCTAACCAGAATACAAGTACTATAAGAACGGGCCGCAGCGCCCTAGTAAGATCTGCAACCCCTATAGTACCGGCCGTATAGCCCGCCGCTAGTTTAGCAGCTAGCTATACAGCTAGTCCTACTATAGGTCTAGCGAATACTTGGCTAATATATAGCAACCCCTGTATATAGGCCCTTAGTAATTAGGGAGCTTACTTCTTTTATAGCCAGAAGGGCTATATTGTAAAGGATTGCCTAATAAATATAAAAGTAGGTAAGGTTCTGTTAATCTAGGAGGATAGTATAAAGTTAGAAAAAGAGGAACCCTAGAGGAAGACTCCTCTTTAAGATTAAAAGGGATTAATATGTCACATATTAATCTAGATCGGCTGGTTAGTAGAAGAAGCTATACTATCCCTTATACTTTATTCCGTAATAGATATTAAGTTTTAACCTCTGCCTTAGCTAACTCTAGAGTAAATACCTTTGCCTTAGTAGATACCCAGTATACTATAAAGCTAGCTGACTTTTTAAATGCCTCTATTAAAGAACTGCCTAAACTAATTCCTATTTGCGGGTATAACGGATAGATAGGGCTACCTATTACGACTATCTTATAAATTTACCTCCATGTTAATAGATAAAGGCAGTATAACGTCCCCTTGCTTATTATAGACCTAGGAAGCCACGATATAATTTTAAGAAGAAAATGGTTAGTGTCACAGGACCACCCCGTGACACCTTACACACGTCTACCTGTTTCCACCGTCTCGACCTCTATATTAACGACTTAGTTAATCAAGGCACGTAATGGCAATCTAAGGCAATTTGCCATCATGTGACGGCAATCTGAGGCAATTTGCTATTATGTAACGGCAATCTACAGCAATCTGCCATCCTCTACTATATTCCGCTAAATTCTGCTAAGTTCCGCTAGGACCACAACCTAAAGCCTATTCTGCCCTATATACGTATTAACTAAGCAACTAAGTTAATGATATATACCCTTTTCTTCCTATTTCCTTACTTTCTTTCCTTACGCAATGTCTTGACTTTATTACGTAGTTTATATACATAGCTTAATAATATCTACTTTGCTATATATTATCACCGCTTATACTCGCCCCGTAATATTACGTTGTGTTAACCTTATATACCACCCTCCAAAATGCAGAACAACCCTAAAGCCCCTATAACAGCCGCTAGCATTATATCCGCACTTTAAGAATAATTAGCAGAGATATAGAAGTCCTTTATAGACGCCCTTATATAGAACTAAGCCACTTTAACTTAACAACAAGCCGAATAAGAGGCATAACACCTGCAAATAATTAAAACCCTCCAAGAAGAAGTCCGCACCCTTAAGATGCCTATACTAGGGCTCTAAGACCAAACGCCTTCTCTAAAGACAAATACGCGGGATAAGAGTCCTGAACCTATAGTAACTATTTACCCTAAACTAACTACCGCACTATAACGATCTAAATAACTACCAGACCCTCTAATATTCACTAGTAAACAATAAGAACTCTAATTATTCCTAAGCCAGCTTAAAAATAAGCTAACTAGTAATGCTAACTGCTACCCAACTAAAGCTAACCAACTCTGCTACGCCCTAAGTCGACTAAAAGGAGACGCAGCCCACCTTATTAAACCCCTTTAACCAAACTTAGTATAAAGTCTAGTTGTACTACTTAAAGCTATATACGGTAACCTAAACCGCCAAGCTACTGCTTAGAGAAAGATAAACTATATAACTTAAGGAACAAAAAGCTTCCTAGTATACTTCTCTAAATTTAACCATTACATAAAGAAAATAGGCTGGAATAACTCTACACTAGTTAACAGCCTCGTTAAGTCCCTAAGCCCTAAACTAAAAACCTCCCTAATAGGTGTAGACCTACTAGGAGCCCTCAACGCCTGCGTAAACGTTATTAATAAATAATATAATAATATACTACGCCTGACACTAAAGTCCACTCCTTAATATAATACGACAGCTCCGCAAACATCCGCTAAGTTATTATCTCAGCCTAAGTACCCTAACGCCATGGATATTAATATAGGGACCCTAGGATACGCTCTACTAGGGTCCCCTAAATAAGAACAACGCATTAAGCTAGGCCTTTACTTTAAATACGGAAGCAAGGATTATATCTTAAGATACTGCTCTATCCTTATGCCCTAATACAACTTATAAACAGCCAATACTAACAACCGTTCACCGCATTAATCCTCTAGTTACTGCCCCTAATCTTTATCTAGCTCCAACTCCGTATCTAGTAAGCACTACTTATAAAGACAAAGTTACAACCAATATTCTACAGGAACCCCTTCCCGCTCGCTACTAAAAGGTATATCCTGGAGTTAAGTCGCTTTCCAGGACAGCTATATTATAGGATCTCGTTAAATGCATTAGATATTGTAAAACCTAACTCTTAGGATTATAGTATAACCGTTAACTGCCGTCTTTAGCAGAAAGGTTAATAGGCTAATACTTAAGTCCTAATTAACACAGGAGCTAGCGGTATAGGATTTATTAATAAAATCTTCGTGTAAGACAATAGGTTTACCCTAACACCCCTTAACCAACATATTGATGTATTTGGATTTAATGGCAAACGCACTATCTTAGGCCGTATTACTTATATAGCGGCCCTAAGACTCCAATACCTAAACCACAAAGAATTAATTAAACTCTTTATAACTACCCTAGGTCACCTAGTAATCCTTAAACAGCCCTGGATAAAGCTATATAAGGTAACCATTAATTAAAACAACCTTAAGCTTCTATTTACCGCCTCCCATTATAAGCAGAAGTGCTTTATAACTTACTGCTTAAGCCCTAAACCAAAATCTAAAAAATCCACTAAGATCCACTAGTCTAAAATTTCTACCAACATCTACCCTATACCTAAAAAGTCTACCTAATTCCACTAACCCGAGAATTCCACCAAATTCCACCAATATAAGATTTCCACTAACATCTACCAAGAACCCGGAAATTATACTAGGCCATATAAACCAACTCTAACTACTACACCGCCCTAAACTAAGCAAAAGCCTAAGCCTAAGCTTAATATACAAAAGTACCAGAAGAACTGGTATTCTACTATAAAAAGGATACTTGGGGAACCTAAACCTAAGTCTAACACTAACTCCGTACCTAATACTAAACCTAAATATAAACAAGAAATTATATAAGAGACTAAGGACGATCTGAACTCGCTTAATACCTTAAATATCTATATAATTAGAGCTACCCTGTTAGCACGACTCGCTAAGAAACCAGAATATACAATCTTCGCTGTTATAATGGCTGATATTAAGAAGGCCTTAGTACCAAAGAAGCATACTAACCCCGCCATAAAAGTACCCATAGAGTACCATAAGTATCTAGATATATTCTTATAAAAGGAAGCTAATAAGCTACTAAAACGCCGTCCATATAATTATAAGATTATAATTAAAGAAGGAAAACACCCTAAATTTGGACCGCTATATGGAATATCCCAGAACGAACTCTAGGTACTATAGAAGTACTTAGACGAACATCTAGACAAAGGATTTATTAGAGCAAGTTCTTTACCTATAGCCGTACCAGTAATCTTTATTAAGAAACCTAGCGGTAGTCTACGCTTCTACATAGACTACTAGGCTCTTAACGCTGTCACTGTTAAGAACTAATACCTAATTCCATTAATCCAAGAGACACTAAACTAATTAAGTAAGGCTCACTTCTACACAAAGCTTAATATTATCTATATATTTAACCGCCTCCGTATTGCGAAAGGAGACAAATAGCTTACTATATTTCGTACTCAATACGGGTTATTTAAGTACTTAGTAATGCTATTTGGCCTCGCAAACGCCCTAAGTTAATTTTAACACTTTATAAATAACACCCTACACTCATACCTGGACATCTTTTATACTGCTTATATTAACAACATCTTAGTATACAGCAATAATCTGGCTAAATACTAAAAATATATTAAACTGGTCCTACAAGCCTTGCATAAAGCCGGCCTATAATTAGATATAGATAAATACAAGTTCCATAAAACGGAAGTCCTATACCTTAGACTTATTATTTCCATAGATGGCATATAAATGGACCTCAAGAAAGTTAAAGCAATTATAAACTGGTAAGAACCCAAGAATGTTAAAGACGTGCGAGCCTTTATAGGATTCGCCAACTTCTACCAACGGTTTATTGATAACTTCTCCGCCTTAGTTTTACCCCTTATAGCCTTAACCTAAAAGAACAAAGCCTTTATCTTTAATAAAGAATACAAGAAAGCTTTTGCTTACCTAAAAGTTATATTTACTACCGCACCTATGCTCTAACACTTTAATTTAAACTAAATAAGTGTTGTAGAAGCTAACTTATCTAACTATATCACTAGAGGCATTCTATTTTAATATAATAAGGAAGGAGTATTACACTCCATAGCATACTTTTTAAAACGATTAAGCCTAGCTAAATATAATTACAAGATCTACAATAAGGAACTGTTGGCTATTATTAGATATTTTAAACAATGGCGATTTAAACTAGAAGGCTCTAGATTTCTAATTAAGGTTCTTAGCAACCATAAGAACCTGCAATACTTTATAACTATAAAACAGCTAAGCCACCGTTAAGCCTACTGGTTAGAATATCTGTCCCACTTCTGATTCTCTATTATATACCGCCCAGGCGTTTAAGGCTAGAAGCCTAATGCCCTAACCTAATGTTTACAAGACATACCAGTATAAGAAGAAGCGCGTACCTACCGTAATTAAACCCTGCTTCGCCCCAAGCTATTTAACCCTCCTATTAAAGACGTTACGATGCACGTCCTTAAAATGACTAATTAATTAATTAAATAGATAATAGTTGACAAGTACCTAAACAACAAGTTTATCTAAGAAACGCTTAAGCTAATTTAAGACAGCGTTAAACGCTTAAAAAGGATTTCTCTAAGTAAATGTAAAGCTTATAGAGACCGCTTGTACTACTAAAACCGTCTAGTTATACCTAACCACGACGAACTTAAGCTTAAGCTCCTCAAACATGCATATAACCTACCAGTAGCCAGCCACCCAGGCTAAGGAAAACCCCTAGAACTGCTCTAACAAGAATACTACTAGCCGAATATATATAATATAATACAAAGGTACGTCTCTAGCTGCTATACCTACCAACGAGCCAAAGCTTTATATAAGATGTATAACGGCTTCCTAAAGCCCCTACCTATTCCGGACCGAAGATGGAAGAATATCTTAATTAACTTCGTTGTTAATCTCCCTAAAAGTAAAGGCTGTATAAATATTATGGTAGTTATAGACCGACTATCTAAGATAAAATACCTAATCGCCTGCCCTAATATGTCAGCGCCTACCGTTGCCCAACTATTCCTAGATTACGTATAGAAACTCCATAGACTTCCTAAAATAATTATCTCTAATAGAGGCAGATAGTTTATCTCTATATTTTAAAAAGAACTAACTACCCAACTCCGCATTAAAGCACTGTTGTCTATAGCATACCACCCAGAAACAGATAGTTAAATAAAATATGTAAATGCTATAATAGAACAATATATTCGGATATACACGTTGTATTTACAGGACGACTGGATAGACTGGCTTGCATTTACTAAGTTTACCGTAAATAACTCCGTCTTAGAAACCATAAAGGTCTCCCGATTCTTGGCCAACTACAGCTAGCACCTATAAATGGGTTTTAAACTCTTTAGTAATGTTCCTTACCTAGCTTACTAGGCCTTACAAGTTGCAGAAGCAAATGAATTTATAAAGAAGATGGAAGAACTATAAGAGTTTCTTACTAACAAAATGACATTGGCCTAGTCTGTCTATAAAGCCGCAGCAAATAAGAACCGGACCCTAGCACCAGCCTATTAAATTAGTAACTTTATTTGGCTAGATATAAGAAATCTGAACACAAAACAACCTACTAAGAAACTTAATTGGAAGAACGCCGGCCCTTATAAGGTTAAAAAGGTTGTCTCTCCTTATGCTTACCAACTAAAGCTCTCTAATACGGTTAAAATCCACCCCGTATTCCATACATCAGTCCTCTGCCCTACTGCCCCTATATTAAATACCCTACCTAGACAGATCTAGGACCCTCTCCCACCAGTTAAGGTAGATAGTAAAGATAAGTACTTTATTGAAAGAGTTAATAACATTAAGTATAATAAACGGAAACGCTAGTATATGTACCTCATAAAGTGGAGAGGCTTTACTAAACCCTTATAGGAACCTATCGACTCTATAGGACTTATATAAGCCGCAGAAGACTTTTATAAACTCTACCTAGAACTACCACAGCCCTATCTTACAGAAGCTCAAGTTTAAAGGGGGGATACTGTCATGGGACCATCCTATAACACCTTACACACGTCTACCTGTTTCCACCGTCTCGACCTCCATATTAACAACTTAGTTAATTAAGGCACGTAATGGCAATCTAAGGCAATTTGCCATCACGTGACGGCAATCTAAGGCAATTTGCCATTATATAACGGCAATCTACGGCAATCTGCCGTCCTCTACTATATTCTGCCAAATTCTGCTAAGTTCCGCTAGGACCATAACCCAAAGCCTATTCTGCCCCGTGTATATATTAACCAAGCAACCAAGTTAACGATATATACCCTTTTCTTCCCATTTCCTTACTTTCTTTCCTTACGCAACGTCTTAACTTCATTACGTAGTTCATATACATAGCTTAATAATATCTACTTTGCTATATATTATCACCGCTTATGCTCGCCCCGTAACAGTTAGCCTATTTAGGCTTACAGCTTAACGTATAGAGTAGACGGCTTATCTAGCCTAAAACCTTACCCCTAACCCCTTCCTTTATAAAAGAAATCAGCATTATAATAGAAAACCTTATACGGCTATAGGTAGACACCATTTACTAGGCTAATACTATGCGTAGGGACTAGGCCTTTAAGAAAGATATATAGCTTAATCCGTAACGGGTCCGTATACTACGCCGCCCCTAGACTACTAACGTTGCGCCGCCAGCACTAAAAACCTAGGAAGTTAGTAACAAGCTAGCTAGCCTAGGCCCTATATAGCTATAAAGAATAGCAAGGAATATTAGACGCTATACTAAACATATATACCGGAAAGATAACTTATGGAAGATAGAATAGGAGCTAAGGAGGGTTATAAGCCCTTAACTACAAAATATGGTCCATAGAATATCCGTAAAGAAGCCTATAAACCTCCTACCAGTTAATATCTGCTATATTAGTGCTATAGGGTTCTACTAGAACTTAAAACGGCCTAACACTATTGCCTTTATAACTAGCTTATATAAAATTAACCAGATAATTAAAGACAAGGAAGCCCTAGCCTATAATTAGCTTAGTAGGGAAAGTAAGCTTATAGATAAAGAGCTAGTAGAACAGAAACTACTCCGCCAATACTAGGAATTTAAGGACGTATTCTCTAAGGCAGCATCCAATATACTCCCACCTTACTGACCGTACGACTATAAGATTAAGATTAAGCCAGATAAAGAAAACACCCTTAGCTATGGCCCCCTTTGCCAGCAATCTACTAATAAGCTATAGGCCACTAAGTAGTACCTTATTAATAACCTTAATAAAGGCTTTATTAAGCCTAGCCAAGTCCTCTTTACCTTACCCATTCTCTTTATAAAAAAGCCAAATAGCGGACTCCGTTTCTATATTGACTACTATAAACTAAACTATATAACCCGCAAAGGTTAATATCTGCTGCCCTTACTTAAAGAAACACTGGCCCATATAAGTAAGGCTAAGATTTTTATAAAGCTTAATATCTGCTAGGCCTTTTACTAAATTAGGATAGACCCTAGATCTAAGGATCTTACTATATTTTGGACCTGCTACGGATTATATAAATATAAAGTACTACCTTTTAGACTGACTAACGGACTAGCTATATACTAGCGGTATATAAATAACGTACTCTTTAACTACCTTAATAACTTCTACACAGCCTACCTAGACAATATTATAATTTACTCTAAGGATAAACTGGAATATAAGGAACACATCCATAAAGTCCTATAACGGCTCCGCAAAGCCGGTCTCTAGGCTAATATCAGAAAATTAGAGTTTAGTATTAAATTTATAAAGTACCTAGGATTTATTATTAGTATAAATGGAATTAAGACAGACCCAGAAAAAACGGCTGTAATTAATTAATGGGAACCCCTAAGGACCGTAAAGGGAATACAGTCATTCTTAGGCTTCTGCAACTTCTACTAACGCTTTATTAAGAATTATAGTAGAATTGCGCGGCTTCTAAGCCGCCTTACTAAAAAGACTTAACCCTTCCATTTTAATGCCGCGTATAAATAGGCTTTTAATAAACTTAAGAAACGGCTAGTCTCGGCTCTATTACTAGCCCATTTTCACCTAGAACGGCCCTTAAGGCTAGAAACAGATGCTTTAGATAGTATAATAGCTGCCATATATTCCCAGAAATAGCTAAATAGAGAATAGCATCCTATTGCATACTATTTAAAAATTGTAATAGATACTAAGTTAAATTACCATATTTACAATAAAGAAATGCTGGCTATTATCTCTAGCTTTTAGCACTGGCGTATATAGCTAGAGGGGACCCCTAAACCTATTTAAGTAGTCTTAGATTATAAGACCTTGGAATACTTTATAATAACTAAAGCCCTTATAGCCCGGCAGGCATGCTAGGCAGATATCCTATTATAGTTTAACTTCCTAATTATATATAAGCTAGGCGCAACCAACTGTATAGATGCCCTTATAAGGCGTAAGCAAGACCTAGATAACTAGATGGCCGCAAAGATTATATTACGGACCTAGATACTGCTATAACTAGAGCACCTTAACCCCTAAATATAGGCAGAGCTAAATACAGACCCTTTAGACGCTAAAATATGTCCTATTAACTCTATAAAACTTAACCTTATTAATAAACTGCTGCAGGCAAACTATATAGCCCCTTCTCTATAGGAGTACCGCAAAAAGGTAAAGGATGCTACTAGCCTATAGTCCCTTAAAAACAGACTACTTAAGCACCAGAAGCGGCTAGTGGTGGTAGAGAAACAGAATTTATAGACTTAGCTTATCGCCAAAGCATATACCTAGGTCTCTACGGCCTACCCTAAAAAAAAATAAGACCTACAGAATTATTAGCGACCGCTACTACTGGCCCGGAATAGTTATAGATATTAACTGCTATATGCGGAACTATAACAACTGCCGTAGGTCTATAATTCTACAAGATAAGACCCTAGGGCTATTAAAGCCACTCCCAATACTAAAACGCCCCTAGCAGTATATCTCTATAGACTTCTATAAGTTACCTACAGACCGCGACGGATATAATATAGTCATAATCCTAGTTAACTGCTTTAGCAAGCGTCCATTCTTAATCCCCTATTATAAGAATATTAATACTAAAGAAGCGGCCCAACTATATATCTACTATATCTACCAAATTTATGGACTACTAAATACTATCATATCCAATCGCGGGCCGTAGTTTATATTAGCCTTCTAGAACGAGTTTACCTAGATCCTAGGCATTAGGCTAAAGCTCTCTACGGCATACTACCCCTAAACAGACGGTTAGACGGAGATTATAAATTAATACTTAGACTAGAGACTCCAGCCCTTTATTAACTACTTTTAGGACAACTAAAGCGAACTACTACCTATAATAGACTATACCCAGACAACCCTACCCTATAACTCTATAGGGTTTGCACCTATTTAGCTAGAAATAGGATACTTACCCTATATAAGCTTTAACTAAAAGAGACCAGAAGGACTACAAACTATATATAAAAAACTATCTTATAAGGAAGCATAGCAGTATGCTAGACACTTAGAAGAAGCATAGATAGTAGCCTATAAGAACCTAAAAAAGGCCCAGAAATTAATGGAATAGTAGATAAATAAGTATAGGCGCAAGCCCGACTTTACCATAGGCAATAGGGTCTAGGTTATAATAAAGAACTAGAAGACAGAACGGCCTAGCCATAAGCTAGATTATAAGATGGTAGGACCGTACAAAATCCTTAATAAAGAAGGCAACTTATATAAGGTTAAACTCCTAGACTTAATTAAAGTCTACCCTATTTTCTTACTAGATAAGCTATAAAAAGCTATAAATAACCCACTACCTAGATAAAAGAATAAGCCTCTACTACTAATTTAAGTTAATGGCGACAATAAATAGGAAGTTAATAAAATACTAGCCTGTAAACTAGTATAAGAAACGCTAAAATACCATATCTAATAGAAAGGTTATAATCTAGACCTAACCTAGTACCCCACCTAGAACTTTATAGGTTACCCCTAAAAGCTTAAAGAATTCTATAACCAATACCCTAATAAGCTAGGACCCCTAAAGTATCTAAACGAGTGGATGGAGTGCTAGTATAGCGAAGATAATAAGCTACCTATTAAGCATAAAGATAAGAATACCCTATGGACATAATACGGATATATAAAGCCTAAGGGCAGGCTTTTTTAGAGGAGGGGGTAATATTACAGCGCTAGTAGAAAACGGTAGATTATGGTAGTAGATTATGGCGGACAATCGCAGACAGTTTCTTACTGTTTCAGATAGTCGCAGTTACGTGACCAGACGATCGTATAAAACCTCAAGCGGCGCTACCCTTCTTCTCTTTTCCTTTCTCTAGCTTTAAATTCTCGTTTATAGACAACCAATTATACAGGCTTGCGCATCCCTCTTGCCATGCACGTGCCTCGATTGACTAGGTCGCTAATATCAATAATTAATACTTCTTAACTTAATCTAGGGCCCCTAGGGCTCTATAAAGAGATTTACAACGCACGTGCCCCGTGCACGTAACTCGTGCACGTATCCCACGCCTTAGAGAATATAGATTATCTAACAAGAACCCACCTTGCAGTTAATAAAACAATTTAACGCTTTATAGGCTGTGCACCTAAAGTAGTTAATATTCCATTTAAACCTATACTAGAAGGTTTTAAAATATGGGTTCTAGCGGATAAGGGCTATATATTGGACTTTATATAGCACGCTAAAGGTAATAAAAAAGGCCTAGTTAATTTAAATAAGTCTTTTATAAAGGAAGGCCTTTTAAAGACGCAGGCAGTAGTCCTTAATTTGCTTCTCTAATTAGACATTAAAACAGAGGAACGCCTCTACCTACCTAGAAAGTACATTGTTTGGCTTAATAACCTATTTATAAGCATTAAGCTTCTTATATAACTTTAAAGCCTTAGTATTATAGGCGTAGGAACCGTCTAAATAACTAAAATAAAGCGTAAGGAGCACGGGGACCTTAAAGGTAATATTAAGGTGGCTATAATTATATAAGGAGAGAAGAAGAAGGTGTAACGGGACTAGCCCAGTTATAGTAGGAATGTCTCGGTGAAACACTCGACAGATAAATTCCGACGCTTTGATTAAATTCTGCCAAATTCTGCTAAGTTAATCGAATTCTGCTAAATTCCGCTAACTCGATTAATTTCCACCAGTCTCCACTAAATTCTACTAATGTAATGGAATTTGGTCAAAACCTGTTAAAATCTGTGTGGGCTTGTGCCCACGCATCTGCTGCTAAAACCATGAATATTTAGTTACAAGTTTCCTATATTCCTTTCTCTTCTTTATACAATGTCTTATACTCTACAAGAGCTATATACCCTTAGATTTAGATAGAATTTATATTATTCCTTCAAATCTTCCCCAAAGCCTCTTCGCGCCCTTATATTACGTTGCGTTAAAACAACTACTATTAAAATGGCAAACGAACCCGAATCCCTTTTAATAACTATGAGTATTATAACCCTAGTCAGGGAACAGTTAACTATAATGCAACAGTCCTTTATAGACGCCTTAGCTTAGTAGCGGGCTGCACTAGAAGCCCAGTACTAGCGATTAATGGAAGTACTCCGCAAAGAACTCCGTAACGTTAAGGCATTTACGTTATATGTAACAGTGCAAGTATGGGAGAATTGAGTGAGCGACTTGATTCTAAATCTATGGAAATCAGGTGGTATATATACATAAAAGGTGTAGACAATAAGGGGTAATTGATTGAGTTATTTGACCGAGTCAGTGACCGAGTCGGTGAGCGAGTCAA
>Ga0307507_10005481_pt1 | contig 20780 bp, 7 predicted proteins | sample 7_EM_MG_FD_207223 | JGI IMG/M metagenome (GOLD analysis project Ga0307507, IMG submission 207223) | Populus trichocarpa ectomycorrhiza microbial communities from riparian zone in the Pacific Northwest, United States - 7_EM | ecosystem: Host-associated > Plants > Roots > Unclassified | place...
TGCGCTAAATATCTACTTTTACTACTGCTTCTACCACCGTTACTGTTACTGCTATTACCGCCGCCGTTATTATTTCTGGTTTACTACCGTCCTAGTTGCTACTAGTAGGAAGATCGGATCTTAGCTATGGATAACGGAAGGACGCCGTAGAACAGTTCCGTAGGGTTAAGGATAAGGTTACCTGTGTTCTTTTAGGGATATACTTTCCTTTTTTTCTATTCTGCTCTTGCTATTCTTTTATTTGGCTATTCTTCTATAGTATAGAACGTTAGGGGACAACGTTCTTGGTAGGGGAGGTATGTAGTGGGGTAAAATGTCCCATGCTCAGTGTCTTGGCATTTTCCTGTATATGTTGAGCCTTCGGCTTCCCTCCTTCTTGGACATCACGAACCTACCGGAATACATTCTTTTCTTTCCTTTCTTACAGACTGCTTTACTGATTACTTTTGACTGATTATGACCGACCGACCGACCGACAGACAGATAGACAGACAGACTAACTGACAGCATTGTGACTTCCTATCTAAGGGACACCGTACCCTTCTACACTAGCTTCTACTTTTCTCCTATATACTTTTTTAAGACTTCCTTTAATATTTTACTGTTAAGCTTTCTCTATTTAGTGTTGTGTTCTTCTTTCTGTTAATAGCTATATCCGGTAGATATCTAAAATAGTACACGTCCTTATTAAAATCGCACATTATTTCCCTTCTCTCCGTCCTTAACATCCTCCTTATCCTAATATACTAGGTTATAAGTAACCCCGGATATAATCCTAGCAGTTATACTAGTTACATATTTCCCAAACTACCGTTTATATTAATTCCTTTATCTAGTCTAAGGAATATTGTATTTTTATATAACGTTAAGAACCTTATTTTAACTCCGCTATTTTTTAATTAAATAATGCAAGATACCTGGCCTGTTGCGGTTTGCTTTATTATCAGTCTAGCCCTTATTAACTATAGCTTACTAAGTATTACCTTATATAATATTTCTCCTATAGCAATAAAAGTTATAGATATTAAGACGCTACCTATTATTATAGGGGCCGCATATACCAATCTAATAAACTCTAACTAAGTTCTATTAGCGGACGTTAGACGTATGCCTTGTAACTATAGGGGCAGACTTAATATTAGTAGTCTATATTGCAGAGCCACACTTTCCTTAATAAGGTTAAGTTTCGCTCTAGAGTTAATTAAGCATTTAACCTTTCTATCTCCTATCTATGCTTCCACTTTTAGATATTATCTTTAAAACTAGGTAAATCCAGCTTCCTATTTAATCTGGTCTACCTTAGTAGTTATTAAGCCAGTTTAATTAGCGTAAAACATTAGGTGCGCCAATAATATAAATACTTTAACTTCCTCTTACTTTTATTAGTATGGCTCTACAAGGGGTGGCAGGAGAGGTTTAAAGAATAACTTTGCGACTTTAGGTATATATATAAGGCAGTTACCAATAGTAACCTTAATAGTTTTTAACAAAATCTTATCTGCTATTACAGTTGGGCTTAGGACGTTTCCTTTTAGTATATCTATTATCTTAACTGGCTTTAGTTACAGTGCTTTAGCGGTTATTATCACATCTATTTCTTACTCTACTTCTCTTCTTAGCTATTTAGTATAATCTATTTTATTAGTTTCCTTATTATTTTCTAGTAATTAAGGAACCTGCCGTTATAGTTATAGTGCAATTTAGATATATCCTCCTAGTTATATATTTTAAACTGTTGCCAGTTGCGGACCAGTTAGTCTTAAAGGCGGTTTCGTTACCCTTATATCCCCTTACGGTTTCCTAAGATTGTATAACCGCGTTACAGGCTACGACTAGGTTGCTACTCCTACTAAATCAACGTATACTAACTCTACTTGGTATATATCTTCCTAAGACTTGCCAAGCTCTTCTTCGCTTTTAGCGCCATTACTTTCTACAAACTCTACTAAGGCTGCCGCTAGCTGGACGCCTATTATTGTTACTATTACTATCGCATTAGGATTAATATTTACATTCTGCCTTAGCTAGTGCTTAAGAAACTAAATCCTATTATTACTTAGCAAATATGGAATTAGATTTCCTGGGCGCTTATATATTTTAGTATATATTTGGTTATACTCATTTATATATATAAACCTATAGTTAACTAGTTTTTAGAGTATTAGGTATTAATTAATAAAACAATAAAAACCTCTGCATCTATAATACCTCTTAGCTTATGCCTAATACGCGCCAAGGTTTTCTAGTCCTCTTTACCTTCCTAGGTTAGGCTTATATTGCTCCTATAGTGCCCCCCTATATAGTGGCAGTAGTCCATTGTTATTTGTTATAGGTTATAGACCCGTTTATTCTTAACGCACTAACGCTTTATTTAGGAGCTGTGTATACTATATTAGATCTTAGCAAATCTTATTAAGAAACGGTATTAAAGACGTAATACCTGCCAATTTAACTATCCTAAGATTAAGCCTCTGGAGTTAACTAGTGAGTTTCTCTAGCTTAGGGTCTATCTCTTATATTATTTAACAGGTACTTACTAACTTATTTAGCTAAGAGACTATAGGCGGCCGAAGAGCTATATCTTTCTAGTTAAATATTGTCACAGCGACTCAGTCAATCGAGGCATTAGCGCCGTATAGAACGTATGCAAGCCTGTACAATTGGAATGTCTATGGACTCGGATATCAAGATGAGGAGCAGAAGAAGGTCGTGGAAAGAACACGTCTATATACATGGAGCCAAGACGTAAGCGAACCCCCTGACTAGGCCCTATCCAGGTTACGCACATCAGTGCCGTAACAAATATAACTGGTTGCTAATTACGGAATTGTCTAACTAGTTAACAAAGACCTTGCTCCTTAGGGTTTATTATTAATAGGCGGTCTACACCCTTATATGAATTAAGCCTATCTTCTATAGCCTTCTTTAGCAGGTAAAAGTTAAAAGACTTTTATCTATCCGGGTTAGCTCCTGTCTTAGTTATAGTATATCTTTAATATTTAAATAGGAGTTCTTTTACAAACCAGTATCCTTATTTACAGTTTTCCAAATTACTAGCCTTAGTAGCCTTCTAGGAAATTAGTGTAAATTATCTATAGTACTTACGTACACTACTAGGTGGGTTGTTCTTGTACTATGGTATATAAGCTTTTAAGAATTCTACTATCTTAACTTGTTAAAAGTAGTTACTTCCTTAGTAGTCTGTCCAAAGCTTTCTTATAAATTCTGTCTATCTACCAATAATAAACTTAAGCAGGCTTTAGATCCAGGTCCCTATCTAATAGTCGCAATATTCCGGAAGTCTATAATGTTTTTTATCGTCTATAACATGGTGTTAGATGCATAGTCGCTTATACTATTTAATAAATTGCGACATGTTTTGTCCCGTAAAGTAAGAAGTCCCTAGAGTCCCTAGAGCTAGCATAGGCCGGGCTATAATATATACCTTATCTTACTCTATTAGTGGTTTATTACAAGGCAACGGACTTATAGTTTCTCCTAGGATAGGTAAGTTAACCTTCTAGTTCTTATCCTTTCTCTACTAAAGATTATTAGTTCTAGATATTATAGGAGTTAGGTCTAGTACCGTATTCTCTAGGTTAGGAAAACTTTATAGGTTAATAGGCTGTCTACTTCCTTCTCCGCTATTATTATAAAATAGGCCTAGCATTTCTAGTATTCCCTTTATTGGTCCTATTGCTATTGCTCTTATAAATTTAAGGGAGGCTTATATAAATATAAGAAGAATTATATAGACCGTTGCAAATATAGTAAATGAAAAATTAAAGACTTCTTTTTGCTGGTCCTAATGCATTATAACTCTCTCTTTTATCCTCCGTCCTACTATACCCCGTGCTTATATTCCCACTCCTAGTTATCTATTCCGTCTACTATAGGTCTTAGATAGTAATCTCTAAAAGTGTTATTAACTTATCTTAATTTCTATACTTAATTTCCGTACCTATTAGTGGCTTAACGGCTTTTAGTAACAGTAACTTAACAGTTTTTAGTCCTTCTATAGCTGTAGCACGTTCCTATATGTCTCCTATATATAGAGTGCCAGACTTCTAATCTAAAGAGCTTGCTATTGTCCCTATGTGGAATGCTATAAAGTATATAGGAGGGAAGGTCTCTCTCTAGATAAGAAGTCAGGGTGCTGTCGGTCTGTCAGCCGGTTATAGTTAGTTAGTAGAAATTAGTAGGAAAACAGTTAGTAAAAAGAGGAGAAAAGAGTGTATTGTATGTGTCCGAAACTATCTATTAAACCTATCTAAGTTGTTTCTAACTCTAGGGCTATGGACTAGTCTATATATCTATAGAAGGCCTATGCACTCCCTAGACTATGCCTAACCTAGATATTGAATCTAGTGGGCTAATTTACCTCACCACAATATACCTATCCCTTCCTATGGTATTATATTATATATAAACTATATAACTAGTAATAATAATATCTAATTATTCTATATATGGTTTATATAATACATTAGGTACTATTTTAATATTTAGTTTAGTCTCTCTATTTAACCGTCTGTTTATAGGTAATATGCCATTAATATTACTACGCAAACCCTTATTCCGCTAAAAAATATCTCCTAAAATACTACTATAAATCTTAGATATCTATCTAATATAATCTTTATTAGTACTCCGTGCCTTATAAACACTTCTTTAATATAAATTCTAGCTATATCTTCTACTAAGATTTCTTCTATATATACTATAAAATAGCCCTACTTAGTTAGCTTATCTACTATTATAAAAATTGCGTTATACTCTTATCTAATAATTTAGTCCTTTAACTTTAGTAACTTTATAATAAAGTTCTATAATATAATCTCCTATAGTCTTTTGGGTATTTTAATAGGTTATAGCCTTCTATACAGCCTTTACCTTATTAATTTATTCCTTTAGCAATTTAGACACTTTCTATTACGGGACTGCCCGCGACACGCGCTACGCTAGACGTGTAGCTTTCCTTTCCTTATTTAATATCGCTTGGCAGATAGTTTATCCGCCCTAATTACCCCTATATAGATTCGCCCGCAGCTGCATTCTTGTTAAGCTCTCTAGTAATCCTCTTAAGTCTCCACGACAGCCATATATAGCTATTAATTCTACGAATCTGATGCTTGTTTATCTAGCGTTTGCATATAATATATCGTCATCGTAACACTTTCTTATAGTTTATCTTGCTATTCCCTAGATTCTATTAATAATATATTCTTTTTAAAGTCTTAATACTAAGCCCATAGCTATACTATACCCCCAAGTTATTCCCTTATAGAATTCTCTAACAAATTCTCTTACTACTAATCTTAGAATATATATCGTATCTCTTTAGTATATAACTTAAGCCTTACTTAGTCTTCTTATATATTGCTCCGACTTAGTACTATACCATTTTAGTTACTATATATATTTTATATTATTAAGTATTTCTAATATTAACCTAACCTATAACCTAATTAATCCTTAGATTATATTCCCATAACTAAGGTATCTCTAAAAATGCCTTATCTCGTCCTAATAGTAAGATATTAAAAGATATTATAATTGGTCTTTCTTTAATAGTTATCTTAATAGGTCCTATTTTGAGATTAATAATACCTCCTTTATAGGCTATTAGATCTCCTAAAATTATAACTAATAGTTATAGGCGCTCCTTCTATCTATATAGTAGTCCTATTTATTTAACTACTGCTAGTAATATATAGTTTCTTATCGCTTTACTATCTATTAATGCTTCGAACCTTTAATCTTTCTAATTAACTTATAGATTTAGATGTCGTCCTTAAATTCCTTTAAGGGTCTAAGGTTCTGCTACTAGCCCCCTCTAGTCCTATAGGCCTCTTCTTTTCCCAACTATTAGCTTAATTCTATTTATACTTAGTATACTTTTAGCTAATACTTTATTTATTTCTTTTCTTTAATATACCAGAGATATATATTTTCTAGGTATTTCTACTACTATTATCTATCTAGGCAGTCTTCCGTAAGGAATTTTCCTAGTTAAAATATTAAAATATTTAACTTTTAAACTTCTACTGGACGCTAGCTATATATATACTTGGTATTTCTATACTTTCTTTTATCTAGTGCCTACTATATCCTTATAGGGTCCTTTATATTCTTTACCTTTAATACCTTATATATATCGCATATATTATTTATATATACAATCTAAGCTAATATATAATACGCTAGGTGATTTAGATTAACTCGTAGCTTATCTTTAGCCTATAGTTTAAACCTCTACTTAACTTATTTAAATATTGCCGTTTCTCTAGCCAGTATTAAGATGCGCTAGCCGCTTCTCTAGTACTCCGTTTATTTCTCTAAGTCTTTAAACATTATAATTAATGCTTCTCTAATATGGCTTATATATTTCTCTAAATTACTTAGTCTAATATAATCTTCTTATCTAACTATATATATAAATCTTCCTCTTTATCGTTTTTATGCTATCTATACCACTTCCGGTATAGCTTATTAAGTATATACGCTTTATCCATAAAGAAGTATCTTTTTATTACTACCTTATAATAGCCTTTAGTATGTCGTTTTTTAAATCTAGTAGGAATCCCTAGACCCTCTAGTTATTCTAATTTAGTAAGCTACTTAGCTCTAAATATACCCGCCCTTAGCTTATTAGTCACCTTCTATATAGGTGCTCTATGCCTTAAATAGCCTAGAATTCTTAGCCCTTAGTCCTACTTTTATTATACAAAGATTTATTACCTAAATTCTTCTATATTTTTCCTTTAGTCCTTATTTAGCAAATAGATCCTTAAAGTCTTTATACTTCTTAATTATAGTATCGACCTTTTAACGCTTAGGCTAAGCGCTATACTCCCCTACTATAGCGGTCCTTATTCGTCCTTTAAAATCTTAGTCCTTTAGAAATCTTAGTCCCTTAGAAATCTATTTATTAGACGCTTTCTATATACTAGTTTTTGCTTCAATCAATCCTTGTAGATAGCTAGCTTGTACTTTTATCTATTTTTATTTATTTTTTAAAATCTTAAGTTAGCCTTATCTTGTTTTAAGAATCTTAAGTTGTCCTTATCCTCTCTTTGGAATCTTAAACCTATAGCCTTTTAGCTTTATTAAGTGGTAAGTTAGCATTAGCAGTTATTTGCTTGCTTAGACCATCTTAGTTTTACCTCCTTCTATTTTATAAAGTAATAGACATTATATCTAATGGAGTTATAATCCCTATTACTAACCTTGCTTTATAGCGGTCTTAGTACCTACCTCTATTATTATATCCTTGAGGTTTGCGTACTCTTAATAAGTCGCTTTTATTTCTTTATAGCCGCTGCTAATAGTCCAATTGTTATAATCCTTAGATTCTATTTCTTTTTAATAAAACTAGTATGTAAGAACTTTCTTTGCTAACCTTTAGCTAAACGTTCCCTCTAGGTCCTAATCTAGTTTATAGAGTTAATCTTATTCTTTATCTAACTCTTATATACCCTAAAGTTCTTTTAACTTAGGCTCTTGTGACTAATAACTTGCGCCGTATTTAGCGTCTTTATAAATTTAATATGCGTTATTGTAACATAACGCGAAACTTTTAATTAAACATTCTTTTGTTCTTTGTAGTATACTATTATCTTCTTATATCTTTGTGTTATCTACTATTCTAGTCCCTTTTACAACGTAGTTATTCTAACTACCTTTATAGTCTCTAGCAAAATAATCTTATTTCTTATAATTTATATAAGCCCTATCTTTAAACCACTTGTTATAACGTATCCCGCCCTACGTCACCATTGCGGCCAAAAGATATAGAGTGCTTATAAACTTGTCGCAAGCGCGGCGGGATCTGATATATGTACTCTTACACTTGTCTTGCTATAGAGTCCGCTTAAATATCTTCTACTATTAAGATCCTTAGTTTAGCCTTTGCTCCTTAGTCCTATAATTACTTAATTCTTAACCCTTATGTTTCTATAGTTTCTTATTTCCTCTTTAGGTTTCTTTAATACTACTTAAGTCTATTAGCTCTGCGTTATAGTATAGTCTAGATACCTACTATAGCGTCTTCTTTATATACGCCGGTCTCTATTATATTCTACTAAACTTATTACTTTAGTATAGCTGGTTATCTACCTTAATAGCTTGCTCGATTAGCTTTCTTATATTACTTAAATCGTCCATTATTATTATAGTGTTTTAAACTTTAGCCTTTAGCTCTTCTATATTATGCTATTTATGCCCCTTAGTTCTACTTAGTTTATACTACTAAGGTTTGGAACTATGTTGTGTAGTTTATTACTAATCCCTTTTATATAAGTTAATAAACTTATATTTAGCCGTTACTATAGAGTTTAGATTTCTATATATCTGCGTAAGTCTACTAACAGCTCCTTTCTAGCTTAAAAACATATACCATACTTTTAAATTAGCAGTTACTAACCTATTAGCTTATATCTCTATAAGATAGGGTTTAAACTACTTTAATATACGACCCGTTAAGAATAGTCCCGTATACGCTACTTAATTATATCCACTAGCTTAGTTCCTTTATATTAAATCTTTAATTATATCTATATAAGAAATCCCTTTAGCTTATATTTCTTTCCTACAAACCTTTTAATTAATAGCATCTTAATATTTTCTCTTTTTATATCTTGCAATTACTCTATTAGTACTAAGTAATTACTATCTGCTTAAGCTATACAATCCTTAAGTTGTGCTATTATAACTACCTATAAGTTATTATCCTGTATGCTAGTATCTCCTCCTAACCCTAAGGTAATTACTACTATAAATGGCATTATAACTAGTGCTTTAGGTAACATATTATTATTTAACTTTGTTAATACCGTAACTAGGTAATAAATGTATAACAAAGCCTTATAGGAAATATTACAGTAGACTTATTAATAGGCTAGGTATATAGGTAAATAAGAAGTCAATAACGGAAATATAACTAGTAGAGTAGGTTACCCAACAGATTAACTCTAATTATATTCTAAGATTTACTATACAGAGAAGAACTATTTAAGGTAGGGATTACGGTCCTTTAAATACACAATCTAACTCCTAAGAAATGTACTAAGTATATCGGTACGTTAGTACGCCGGTATATCCCACCGTTTTACGTTCCTATGTTCTGAACTAATAATATAACTTCGTTATATAACTTGGTTACCCCTTATTCTATAGCTTGATTAGTTTTAGCGCCTCTGTACTATCTTAACCAACCCATTTATATCTTCTCTTAGTAGTCGTATTACTGCTAATATAAGGTCTGTAATAAATACGGGTTTCGATATAAGACTTGGTCTTAAGTTAGTATTTAGATTAAGTTACCTAAAAGGGTAAGCCCGCTTAGCTTATAAGTCGTTTATATACTACTCTTATACTAATTATACGCTAGGAATATTCTAAAAGAGTTTAAGTTAGGTCCCTAATTAAATATATTAGTATATTTCTCTAGTATTTCCAGCTTAGAGAAAGATCTTAAAGTTACCTCTAGCGCTTAATTTTTTAATTAGCCTTAATAGGACTAAAGGGTTTTTGGCTACTTCTAGTAGCGTTATAGCCGTTATGGGGGGTATCTATATTTTCCTTAATATTGCTAGTAACCATAGGTATATAAAAGTCTTTAGGCTTCTAGTATATTTAGGTATTAGGGCTTATACAGCCCTCTTACCTAGAAGTTTAGATAGTTATAATCTCTTACTATTAAAGGAACCCTTTTACCTTAAAGTAATAGCTCTCTATAGAGTATTTATAGAGTTTCCGTTTAGGTTATTATAAGATTTTAAGGGAGGAATAGTAGATAAAAATTCTTAAGGAGGTAAGGCCTTTAAGATTATAGGGACTATATACTATAGGCACGTGCCTTTAGTACGTAACCAATAACTATCTAAGGGGTATTTGGGGTTTTTCCTAAGGGCATCCTAAGGTGACCGTAATAATATCCTTTATAACTATTTAATCTCTCGCTATAATAAACATACTATTAGAATATAAAATTGAAGGCTATAAGAGGGCTCTATAGAATAAGAAGAAGCGTTAACGTGCTATGCCTCTATTTTATTAACTTACTACTTAGTAGGATGGCTATACGAATTTCTTTAATTCTAAAAAGGTATAAAAAGCTCGCAACTTTTAAAAGAAACAATAAGACGCTAAGGATTTCGGGGTAGCTTGTAAAGCTAATAAGAAAATTTAGCGATAGCTATAGAAGGAAGATAGGAGGCGCTTAATTAGTTAGAGAAAGGCGCAGCGAATATAAGATAAAAAAGTAAAGGAGAGGGAAGTAGCTACTTAGAAGATCGCTACTTAATAAGCTAAGGGGGCCAAGGAGGCTATATAATGACTTTAAAGCCACCTTAAGCAAGCTAAGAAGTTAAAGAGGGATAAGAACAATAGTATATTAGCTATAGAAGAAGTAGATTTAGAAGCTATAAGTAGTATAGAAGTTTAAGTAGTCGAAATAGCTAATAGACAACCTATTTATTGAAAAGGACTATAAAATAGAACTAGCCTAATTTAGTGACTTCTAAAGTCTAATCCACTAAATTTTTAGTAATATTTAATAATCATATACTTTTAAATTACTTTATTAAAAATATTATGATTTTTAGATTTTGGTATATATAAGGTTATACAAGCAATAGCTAGGGCCTAGGCCCTAATCGCGATCTAATAGAAGACCATAGTTAGTTCAAAAATATTAAAGCTTTAAAAAATCTAAATAAGCTATTTTTATACAATTGTATAATTTGGGTAGTACTGGAATCGATATAATAGAGGAATTAAGGCTATAGGCAATTCTGCCAGAGGGCGGCGAGTCAATTTTCCCAATTAGGAAGGTGCAAAATTAGATGTTAGCGACCTCCGTGGTAGACCGTTATTGGGCGTATTTCTGGTAGTCACGCGCGACTGCGTGCCACCGTTGTCTAACGTATAACTCCCCTGCAATACAGGCATCTCTGGGGTCTCTATTAGGTATAGAAAGTGATTTTCTAATGTCTTTTTAGTTGGTTAGGTCTTTTAGGCTTAATGTCGAACGGACTCGTGTGTTGATTGATCTATGAAGAAAATGAGACTATATATACATAAAGTGGTAGACTAAGTCATTGACCGAATCGGTGACCGAGTCAATAGTAAGACGGTAATAAGTAACTCCGATTCAGGTCGACACTTAATATATCGAGTGCTCCTTTTAGTTAGAAAAATTGTATATTATATTATCGAACTAAGACGGTTTGTCTCGGTTGCCTGTTGCCTGTTCTAGTTGCCTGCACCTACACCATGTATATATAGTCCCGTTTATTTCATAGATTAATAAAATACACGAGTCCGTTCGATATAACGTGGGGGATCAGCTTGTGCACGCGACCGGCTCGTGCACGGTTTTCCCTACCAAAATTTGGCAAAATACACCTTTTTACACCACCTATGATTTAATAACTATAATAGCTATTAAGATAACATCTTATATATGGCTTATTTAGTACTTAGATTATAATTTTATATAAAAAATATTATAATATATAATAATAATTATATATTTAAAATTAAGTTAAAAAGTAGTTTTTTAATAAAGCTATTATATAACGTTTTACACAAGCAAGCGCCGCACATAAGCGAGCGCCGCATCTCCAACCCTCACCAAAATTAGAAATTTTATACCTTAATATCTTAATAACCACTTAATAATAAATTCTAATAATTTAGATTTAGACTTTCATATACACTCTATAGCTTCTATTAAAGTTATATAGTAAATAGTTTAGTAGTTTTTAAGATATTAAAATTTTAGGAGCTAAAATAGGGCTAAGTTGCTATATCTTAAAAACTACTAAACTATTTACTATATAACTTTAATAGAAGCTATAGAGTGTATATAAAAGCCTAAATCTAAATTATTAGAATTTATTATTAAGTGGTTATTAAGATATTAAGGTATAAATTTTCTAATTTTGGTAAGGTTTGGAGATACGGCGCTTGCTTGTATAAAACATTACCTATATTTTATAAATAATTGTTTTTAATATATAAGTAACCGGTTAAGCTATGCAATTAGTTTATATATAGCAATAAAAGCTACTTAATAATAATATTATTAAAGACTTATAATGTAACTATTATAATAGTTATTAATATAAAAATAAAAATATAGCTTATTATATAATAATTATTCATTGCTTAACGTCTAATTTAAATCCCTATTAGGCCCACGTAGACTACTCCTTATTTATATATAGGGAAAAAACTCCATCTAGGCAAACCCTATAATCTATCTCCCTGCCTTTTAGGGCTCGCCTGCTTAGCGCCTATAAGTTACCTATAGTGCTCTACTACCTTACTTTTTAACCTCCTTAAAAACCACTGCTATTATAACAAGCCTATAGATGCGCTAGTATTGCAAACTTTACTTTACTACTATAGAGTTATAAGGGGGTACCTATTACTTGCCCCTTTGCCTTCTATTACTATTTCCTATATAACCCAGAACTAGTTTAGTATATTTTAGCTAATAAGCCACTAGGTAACCGCCTTAAGACCTTTTTATATTAAGAGTAGTATATTATAGTTCTCTATGCTAGCTACTAAGAGTATTACTTCTTAGTTGGTACGTAAGGGGTATAATAGTATTATATATTTTGGTGTCTGTCTTAGCTAACTATATTTGCATCTTAGGCTACCTACTAGGACACCTACTTAGTAAAGCCAATCTTTTAATTCTATTATTCCTATTCTTAAGAGTATTGCTATTATATTTTTTACCTTTATTAAGCCTTCTTAAAGCCCTTAGGTATTTACCCCCTATAGCATTAACTTTACTACGGCTTAGGTTTCTCTTACCTAGGTTAACCTCTATACCTTTAACTCCCATACACCTTTTTAGTGTTAGTCCAACTAGTATTATATTGCGGTAGATAGTTTCCTAGTACTCTTCTATATTCTACTTTAGCTCCTTTCTCTCTCTTGCTATTATCTTTACTAGTTTCTTACGCGTCTCTCTTCCTCCTCTATATGGGCCTAGACCCTAAAGCGGCACTATTCTTCTTCTACTTTCTTTACCTATTTCTTTAATATATCTTCCCTACTTTAGGGTTATTGGTTTACTCTCCTATAGGGCACCCTAGGGTCCCCCTATAGTTTATTTAGGCGTGTTTTAATATACTTTATAACCTTAGAGTTGCACTCCTTTTACACTCTTTATATTACAGCGGCTTTAATATATAATTATAGGGGGGGGATATTAGCTTCCTTCTTAAGCAGTACTATAGCCGTTCGCTTATACCCGCCTATTATTCTCCAGAGGTAAGCTATTTAGACCTTTTAGAGTAGTTTAAGGAGTAACTTAGGGAGGCCTTTCTTAGTTTCTTCTATGGCCTAAATACTGGATCTATACATTATAGTTAGCCAGACAACTGCTATATATAGTAGGCGTAACCTCTAGAAGTATGGACCCTATATAAAATTAACGATCCTAGACATTATAATATACTATACTTAGCCCTTATAGGCCGCTTATAATAAAAACATACGCTCTACCAGAGCTTACTATTTACCTATACCCCTAAAGCCTTAAATATAAATTATATACTAAAGATCTGTAGATTAGTTATATTTTCTTATAAAATAGATTAGCTAGTATTTTTCTGGTAAGAATTAGACTCTATATTATTTTGCCTATTCTATATAGGTATTATAGGCTTTTTTTAATGTTTTATAATTCTCTACAGCTATTAGCCCGTATATAATTAGGTTTATATTATTAATAAAGCCTATTCCCTAGGTCGCCCCTTTTTTAAAGAAATTAAGTAAGTTGCTTATAAAGAAAAGAAAGGGTATAGATAAGAGGGGTAATCCTTATAGTATTTCTATTATAACTATAATAGGGGGGCTCTAGTATCTGCTAAAGACTAGTAATATTTCTTTCTAGCCTATAAACCCTAAAATAAATTATATAATCCATTTTGGAAAGCCCTTTGCTCTAAAAATATATAAAAGGCGCTTATAGGGTATATTGTTATAGGCACCACTAATATCTAGGCTAAGTATTAATACTACAAAGTCCCTTTACATCGCCTATGCAGATTTAATAGTAGCGGCAAGTAGCGTAAGTACTAATAGTATTAAGCGGTTCTTTTATACCCTTATTTAGCTTTATAGTAGTAGGGGGTGTTTATTAGCCGTATCTACTATACAGTCCACTATTACCTTTTCTAAGATTTTATTAAGGGTATTTTTTAAGGCAATAGGGCAGTAGCTTCCTAGAATTAAGTAATCTACTTTGCCTTCTTTTTATAGAATAACCGTTATTATAGATCTTCTAAGTCGCGGGTAGTAGCCTATAGTAAAGTATATTCTAGCTACATTTATAAGCTAGGGTGCTATAAGTGGTCCGTAGGTCTTTAAGGCCTTATTTAAAATCCCATCTAGTCCTAGTGCTATATTATTTAAAAGGCGGCTAATAGTTTTAGCTATTTTCTCTATTATTATATCGCTATTAACCTATAATGTTACTAAGGTCTACTAGAGCCGGTTAGGGAAAGAACCTTTTTATAAGGATCTTTACCTTCTTATTATTATTGTTAGTAGCCTATAATTCCCCTACTCTTTATAGGGGTAGTAGGCATAAGTCTTCTACTAGGCGCCTTACCTTTTTCTTTACCTATTTTGCTATAGCCCAAAGGCCTTTATTATGGGGGAGGCTTAGGTTAAAAGTATACTTATTTATAAACCGTCTCTAGTTATTCCTTACTTCTTTTTTTAGGGTATTCTTTAACTAATTTCTTATGTCTTTATATTGTCTGTTATCTTTAGGGCTATAGCTACTTATATATATCCTTTTTACTTATTATTAGCTGGCAATAAGAACTATGTATTATGCGGACTATGCGTATTACGTATAGGGGCCCGGTTTTAAGACTGGGAAGTACTCTTCTAGCCTATTTTTAATTACTGCCTAGATCCTTTCTAGTCTTTAGTTAATTTCCTTAGGGGTAGCTAATAAGCTTCACTCGTTTGGTATTAGGTGGATTTATTTTAGGTCTTAAAGTTGTTATTTAACTATATTAAGGAAACTGTCTGTCTTAAGCTTCCTTATTGCGTATCTTTTACTATTTAGTTGCCTCTTAATATCCAGATCTAGCTATATCTAGATAAGGATATGGTCTAAGCAAGTGCCCATTCTTCTTTAGGGTTGCATCTTTTAAGTCTTTGGTATAGGCCTTTGTCTATAAATATAAGGTCAATTGTACTTCTAGCGGTGCTTTATTGCAATATAATTGCTCCTAGGAGGGTGGCTAGCTTAAGGCCCTAGATGTCTATAGATATTATATAATATAAAATTTGGAAAAAATTACTATTTGTAATATAAAATAAAAAGGTTCACTTTTATATATACTAAAATTATATAATTATTATATTAAAATTATATTAAATTTTAATATAACTTATTTAATATATAATTAATAAACTATATAAATATTATAAAATCTTTATTTATATAATAAATATATATATATATATAATATAATATAGGTCTATAATAGCTTTATTAATAGTTTTATTAAAGAAATGCGTTTTAACTTAATTTTAAATATATAATTATTATAATATATTATAATTTAAGTACTAAGTAAGCTATATATAATATTTTATATTAATAGCTGTTATAGTTATTGAACTATAGGTGGTGTAAAAAAAAAAATTTGTTAAATTTTAGTGGGGAAAACCGTGCACGAGCCGGTCGCGTCCATAAGCTGACCCACCACGTTATATCAAGTAGAATACTACGTAGGCTATATAAGATCTATATCGGTAGAAATATAGTTACGAAGTATAATTAATTGATGAATTATCTATTCTCTACTTAACGTGATGAAGTTGACGTTTTCATTCCACACCTCCAACAAGCCCTTGGGGCATGTTAATCCTCCGATTCCTCTTCCGATTCGTCCTTCGACTCGTCCTTCGATTCGTCCTCCGATTCCTCTCTTTTGGCTTTCTTCCTTGGCTCGTCCCAGAAATTCACTAACCCTAGAAGATTACAGAGAGCATATATCCGACCATATTCACTGTCGAGTGCGAAGAACTCGGACTCTATCACCTCTAAGTACGCGTCTGATGACCTTTGCTGCTGTATGTCATTGGAGCGAAGGTATTGCACATATGCTTCAGTACGGCAAAAATGTAAGAAGCGCATGAATGTCTGGGTCATGGTCACAACAAATACCCTGGCATAGACGTCAGCAATCGAGACCAGTTAAGGGGCCGAAGGGAGATGTACTCGTTCTGATCTGAATCATCCAGTAACGCCGTCAGCGCCTCGCAGGTATACTGCGACCAATGGGCATCGGAAACCACTGGCTGATTGTTGTCATCTATACGTTGAAATGCCTTCTTGGCCTCCAGCAACGCTAGCCGGCTCTTCCATACCCACGGAGACACGCCAGGCTCCTTGGTTGTCACCACCCAGATACCGCCATCGTCCGTAGCGTCGAGGCTTAGCTTAGGCAAGTCGTAACGCACACGGTACGGATCCTCTCGGAATTCCAGCATAGTTTCGTTCTCTGGATTCTGCTCCGCACAAAAGTTCAACACATATCGAATAAAGGCCCCGGCAAGGTTGACTGTCAAGACCTCGGATTTGGTCCTGCCATCGTGCTCGTCTTCGTCAACTTCGCTGCCATGGAAAGGGCCCGGCTTGAAGGACTCCTGTGACGACTGTTCCGGCGCGGAGCTCCCAGCCTGCTGACCTTCTGAGGCTGCTTGCTCCGGGGGACTTGACGATATTTGAAAATCTTGGTTCGATATAAACCCTTCTCTCTGGGGTGGTTGTCTCGCCCGCCGAGGACGTGTTCTTGAGCCACCAGCTTCTGGGGGACCTTGATGAGGGCTTTGGGGGGGCATCTGCGTTGTGGCTGTGTGCGGCGGTGGCTCTTGATTATCGTCGGCCTGCTGCTGATCAAATTCAGGACTAGGCGCTCGTCCTTGAACAGGAGCCGCGCACTTCGCTAGCGCGGACCATAGGGTCCCCAAATTACCGCCCTCCCGCTCCAACTCCCAGCGTGATTTGTGAAGCAAATCTTCCGTCTCAATCCCGTTAATAAGGGGCTCGATGTTGGTCCAATTTACGTGATCCTTGAGGTCTTTTGGCTTCGGAGCGAACTTTCGGAGAATAGGGAGGATCCTGCCACCTCCCTTTTGGATAACCCGGCATGCAATGAGGTGTTCTGTTCCCCATCTGCTAGCGGGGAGGCGAAGCGAATTCCCCTCCAAATCCAGAACCACCTTGGCATTAGGGTACTTGCGCCTATATCCGCCCGGGCTTCTTATTGGATAATAAGTTTTTGTTGTCTGTCTCGTCATTGTTGCGAAGCAGGTGAAAAGGCTGCGAGAGGAGAGCTGCGGTTGTTGTTGGTAGCCCTTGTTGTGGAGGTGCGAAGGTTGAGCTGGAGTAGAGGTGCGAAGGTTGTGCTAGAGTGGAGGTGTGAAGGTTGAGCTGGAGTGGAGATGTGAAAGTTGAGCGGGAGCGTGGGTGGTTATAGCTGACAAGGCAGTAGCAGGAGGTTAAGATTGAGGTTGTAGAGGAGCAGGAGTTCGACGCATCGGCGGTTGAGAAGGATGAGGTAGTTGTGGGTTGTGCTGTAGAAGCATTGTCAGTTGCTGAAGATAGTCATGCTAGGCCACGAGTTGTAGTTGGAGGCTTTGGAGCAGAGATGAGTGCATACTGTGAGTGGCCGGTGTTGGTTTGACAGGCTCGTTGCGAATCTCGAGACGGTTCTTAATAGTGCAAATGACAGAAAATTTTTAACAGAGCACTTCCCGAAGGTTCCATCTAACATTGGAAAGTTACGGACCTATCTACATTCCGCTTACGGTCTGTCATCGGGCAAGGACACTTTTCTAATTCTAGCTCTAGGCCGGGGTAAAACGCTACTTCTGTATCCTGTTGCCTGTTGGCATAACGTCATATCACGTAGAGCTGCTCTGATTTCATTGCTGCGTTCTGGCATCAGCTGACAGACACGGTGAAACCGAGTCCGGTGATGCTCCATCAAGTTACCTTCATCTACTTTGGAGTTTTGTTCAGTTGTTCCTTCTGCCACTTGCGGAGTTCCTCAGCAACAAGCTTTCTCTTCTGTGCATATAGAGCCTTTCGGCGATCTTTGCTGTAGAATCTGGCTTCGCTTCTAGAAAAAGGGCTTCTATTTCTTCTTCAAGGGCGATAAACTCCGGGGTATTCTCAAGCTCGTTTTGTTTCTCCGCCGGTGGTGACTACCATAGCTCGGGATTACGAGACAGAGTTATGCTGCGAAAGTGATCATAAAAAATGCTTCGTAGCTCATTGCCGAAGTAGCTACCTTGACCGTCGGCTCCGGCATTGTTAGGTATATAGGAATCACGAAAAGTATTCTCGTTTCTGTGTTCGCCATGCTTCATTCTCTGAGCCGTTGAATAGAGCTTGTCTATAGTACGTTAGTCCCACAGAGAATATAGAGTAAACTGGAATATAGGAGGAGCATACCTGAGGTAAAAACCCTCTGCTCTAAAATCGTGGATTGTAGGCGGGCGAACATATCCTGCGCGGTAACCCAATTCTCTTAGATGGTTACTAAATATACTGGCCTTTTGGATCTCCCTAGTAGACATCTGAAAAAAAGGGGTGTCAAACACTTTTTTCTTAAATTGGAGGGGGTGCATTTCGCCCTCGTCCGGCGGTTCGACATCGAGAAGTTCTTCCATAGTGCCGTCGTCTTTAAATGCGTTGTTTACGATGGTTATAGCCAGAAGTGTAAGCGCTGGATTGCAGAAATGCGGTCGAGATCGTAAGCCTTCATGCAGCGAGTGCTCGGGCCTATAGGAAAAAAAATTTATCTCGGGGAAAAGTTATACAGGTCAAATAAAACCAACCCAGAGGTCTCAATAATCGATATAATCATAATCGACACCTGGATTTCAATTAACTGATAACCGAGACCTTCGATTTCGAGTATATTATATAGATTATAGCCATTATAACAATTGCCTAATAGATTAAGGAGGAGTTAGTAGGAGCGCTTAAGTATAGAATAAAAGCCGGCGGAGGTCTTTACTAACTACTAATTGCCACTGCGCCTACTAGACTTCTAAAAGAGGAAGTCGGTAATAAACTTTTAGTGTCAGTTGTGCTCCCATTTATCCTCTGGTGACTTAATTGGATTATTAGCCGTATTACCTCTACCTTATCCAGTCTATTAATAACTAATCCTTTAGTAGCCATATCGATTATTATAAAGGTACCTACTTTTACTACCTACCGAATCCAGCTCTATAAGCACTCTATTTATTCTACTACCTCTACTCTAAACTTTAAGTATTACTATAATATTATTTAATATACATTAGAAAAAATCCGTTTAGATTTGGCCGATATAGTAGGTATAGGAAGGATATTAATAGCTATAAGAGCCTTAATTAGAGTTTTTGTTACGAAATCTTAAGCCACTAGCTAAGGGAGGAGGTACTTACTAAAAGCTAGTGACGTTAACTATCGCAAATAGCAGAAAGGTATTATAAAAGAGGAGTTTAACTTACTATAATAAAGTGCTTAAATTTATTATTAATAGAGACTTATACTAGCTACTTTTATACTTCTACCTCTTATATACGCTTTAATAATAATAACAATATTTATTTATTACTTAACGTTTAATTTGGACCCCTATTGGACCCACACAAACTACACCTTATGCGTTTTTAATAAGGTCTAGATTATTATTACAGCACTAGCAGAATATAGCAGAATATATATAAAGCATAATACTAGGTAAACGGTAGGGAGTAGGTAAGCTAAATAAGAGGACAATATATAGTAAAGAGTATAGGTAAAGATTTGTATAGAGATAAACCAATAAAGAGAGGAAGAGGCTGTAAGCCTAAGGTGCTTATTAAGGAGGTGCTAAGGATATGATGGATAGCTCTCTTAAATAATAGACCTATTAGCTAATAGTATCCGGAGACTATCTGGATAGTCTTTAAATAGTCTTAACCACATTTCTTGGCGTATAAATATTCTACTAACCTCCCTAACCTCCCTACTAATTTAGAATATCCTTTCTACCTTCTTTATTTATACTTCTCCTTATATAAAATACTATAAAATAAAATAAAAGTAGTAAAAAAGAGAGGAGATTAAATTTAGTAACTTATATCTATTCCTTATTATCTTTTAGTTCTATAATTTAATTCTTACCCTCTAGTGCTCCCGCTACCACCACTATAGAATAAGAATTTTTATTATACGGTAAATATTAAGCCCTATCATTCCGCTATTTGCAATTTCTATTGCACCTATTATAGAACCCTAGGAGACTCTAATACTTAATAAAGGGGTAACTGGACAATATAGAGTTACTATATAAGTCTCACATGGCTAACGTTACTTAGTTTTCTGCCTTATATAAGTAATATAGGTTACTTGTAGTTCTATTTAGAGATCTACAGCTTTAAATTGAAATTGCATTTATATATCCCTTACATTGTCACTTACGTCCTATAAATTGTGGCCCGTGCGCACCAATCAATAAGCTGCATTCCCAGGCGGTCAATCGTTCTGCCGCATCACCAAAGTTTTAAGCTGCCTACGCCCGCGCCCGCGCCCGCGCCCGGTGGAACCTAAATTAATACCTCTGCTTCGCATCTAAGAACCTGAAATTATAGAGCGTCGCGGCAGTCGGCCAATTAACTCTACAACTAGCTCTACAATTGCCAATCGCGTCGACAGATCTACTCATAGAGAGCCCTTAGCATTT
>Ga0307507_10005482_pt1 | contig 20777 bp, 13 predicted proteins | sample 7_EM_MG_FD_207223 | JGI IMG/M metagenome (GOLD analysis project Ga0307507, IMG submission 207223) | Populus trichocarpa ectomycorrhiza microbial communities from riparian zone in the Pacific Northwest, United States - 7_EM | ecosystem: Host-associated > Plants > Roots > Unclassified | place...
TGCCACCGATCTGACCGTCCCGTTCACCAACAACGCGGCGGAAAGAGCCGTCCGCCCGGTCAAGGTCCAGCAACGTACCTCCGGTGGTGCCTGGCGCACGATTGCCGGGCTCACCGACTTCGCGATGGTGCAGTCCTACCTCGACACGGCCACGAAGTGGGGTCGGGACAAACTCGACGCACTCCGACAGTTGTTCACGACCGGCGCGTGGCTGCCTCCAGCACTCGCCCCAGCTGAATAGCTACCCCGTGCGAACTGTGTCAAATGTCAACACCGCCAGGATATTGGCTGAGCGATTCCATATCGGTAGCGTGCCACCGGGGAAGAATTGGTGAAGCATGCGCAAATTCGGGGGCGACCAGTCAGACGGGTAAGCATATCCATCATTATTTTTTCGGCCTCGTTCATACATTTCGAAGAACTGGCCGCTCGTCAATGCATAACAATGGGGGGAATTTTATGCCAAGAAGCATGAACTATCGCGCGCATGCCAGAAGGCGGGGAATCGCAGGAATCGTTGTAGCCGCATTGCTGTCCGCTCTTGTTGTGACACCTCAGGCAGCGGCTGAGCCCGTCGCCAGCGGGCAGGTATCCGAGCGTGCGAGAGTGACTGCGATGTGGCTGGCAGGCGGCCCCGTGATGCGGGCTGAGGCGGAAAAGGCCTTGGTGGGATCCGACGAGGATGTGCGCACATTCTTTACCACAGGCATGGATCGAGCCGTGCGCATCGATGCCCGTCTCAGCGTGAACCAATTGCTGGCCTCGGGCGGGCCGACGGTGAAAGGCGCCGCACAGCGTGCACTCGATGACGGCAGCAACACCGCACTGGCAGCGTTTGTGGATTCAGGATGGCGGACACCCCAGCGCAACGACATGCGTATTCGGGTCAATCAGATTCTGACGGCCGGAGGGCCGGAGGTCCGCAAGGCCGTCCAGGCTGTTCTGGACGTGGGAACCACTGAGGCCCTGAGCGGGTTCCTGGACACCGGATGGCAGATCCCGTACGGGCATGACCTGCGGATTCGGGTGAACCAGGCGTTGGCGGTGGGTGGACCGGAGACGCGCAAGGTTGCCCAGCAGGCGCTTGACTCCGGGACGCAGGCGGCGTTGCAGCGCTTCATCGATCTGGACATGCCTGTCGCGCAGATCCGTGACATGGAAACGGCCACCGTCGCCGAACTTGCCGCGGTGGCGAAGGCAGCCGGGGAGCAGGCCGCGAAGGACACCCAGGCCGCGAAGCAGGCTTCGGAACTCGCGGTGACCGAGGCGTCGTTGGCACGGGAAGCTGCGGAGAAGGCGTCGCGTGCTGCCGAGAGCGCGCAGGGCAACGCTGCGGAGGCAGCGGCGGCGGCAACTCTGGCCGCCGACGCGGCGAACAGGGCCGCGTCGGCGGCCAGGGACGCGGTGGGCGCGGCCAATGCCGCCAGTTCGTCCGCGTGGATCGCGGCGAACGCCGCTTCACGGGCTGCGACCGCGGCATCGATGACCGAGCAGGCGGCTTCATCTGCCTATTCGGCCGCTGCGGCGGCGGCCACTGACGCCGGAAAAGCTTCGGCGGCTAGGGAAGCGGCGCAGAACGCGCGCACGGTGGCAGCAGGTGCGAAGGATGCGGCTGACGCGGCGCAGGCAGCGGGAGACGCGGCACGTGAGGCGAGTTCGGCGGCGACGTCGGCCGGCAACGCGGGGTCGCAGGCCGCCGCGGCGGCGCAGGCGGCGGCGGACGCGGCAGGTTTCGCTGACAGCGCCGGTGCCGATGCAACGATTGCCCGCAATGCGGCTGCGGCGGCCCGCACCGCTGCCGCTCGTGCGAACCGGGCCGCAACCGCGTCGACAGATTTCGCCACGGTCGCCGTGAATGCGGCCGATCAGGCGAAGACGGCGGCGCGTCGTGCCGCTGACGATGCGAACACGGCTGCGGACGCGGCCGACGACGCGGCCGATCACGCGGGTCAATCCGCTGATGCCGCCAAGAAGGCCACGGAATACGCGAACTCGGCGACAGCCGCCGCCCAGGTGGCCATTGGTGCGGCCACTCAGGCCAAGCAGATCTACGACGCTGCCCGCAAGGCTGATTCCGAGCGGGTGGCCGTGCAGGCCGAGCAGGCGGATGAGGCCGCTTGGACCGCGAAGGCCGCCCTGGTGCACACCAGGCCGTCGTTGACTTGGGACATGTCTCAGGTGGCTCGGCGGGATGCCGAGACCGTCCAGTTGATCGCCGATGCCACCAAACCGGGTGTCGATCCAGCGGTGGTGTTGTCTCTTGGCCGCAGGATCGCGGTCAAACTGGTCGCCCTAGGAGGCTCGTGGACTCGCACGGCCGCGGTGGCGGCGCTGTCCGGTTCCGATGGGGAAGTCCGGGAGTTCGTGCGGACCGGGATTCAGGTGGCCGCAGGGCAGGATGACCGGGTCACGCTGCAGTCGCTGATGCTCACGGGAACGGCGAACCTGCGCAAAGCCGGTCAATCGGCGTTGGCTGGTTCGGACGCGGATGTGTTGCGGTTCCTGCAGGATCGCGCGTATCCGGAACGGGACACCGATGACCGGATCGCGGTCAACCAGGTGTTGGCGGCGGCGCGCACGGCGGGCCGAGGGACGGTGCAGCAGGACGCGCAGAAGGCCCTGGACGCGGGGACCGGTACCGCTTACCGGGAGTTCTTGACCAAGAGGCAGTATGTCGCCGCGGGAATCGACGACAGGATCGCCGCCAACCGGATTCTGGCCTCGGCGACCAGCGGCCCTGAGACCAAGGGGGCGGCGCAAGCCGCGCTCGACGGGCCTTCGGGATTCCTCAGGCAATTCCTCGACGTGAGGCGACATGAAGTCGCGCAACGCGATCAGAACTCGGCCGCGCACGACGCCGAGGTGTCCGGCTACGTTTCCCAAGCCGCGAGGGCTGCCGCGGCCGCGGCGCAGCAGGCCAACGAAGCTCAAGCGACGGCGGCGACGGCTCGTGGCGCGGCGGCCGAAGCCGCGGACTACGCGCAGAGGGCGCGCGATTCCGCGAACGAAGCCACGGGTCACGCTCAGCGGGCCCACGATTCCGCTGTCCAAGCCGAGCGCTCCGCATTGGACGCGGTCAACTCGGCACGCACGGCCAGTGACGCGGCGTCGGCCGCGTCCGCATCTTCACGTCAGGCGACGCGGTCCGCTGTGTGGGCGCAGGCATCGGCGTCTCAAGCCGCGGGATTCGCCCAGGGCGCGTACGACTCCGCGACGAGGGCCTACAACTCGGCGATCGGCGCGGGTAAGGACGCCGAAGCGGCCAACGCGGCCGCGGCCGAAGCCACCAGGATCGCGATCCGGAAGATCGACGATGACAAGGTGGCGGCAGCACTTCAGCAAGGCACCCTCTGCGAGAACCGGTTCGGCAAGGGCACGCCGAGGTTCGACGACTGCGTGCACATGTTGACGGCTTCGGCCGACGACCTGGTCGAGATGGCTTTCATCAACGGCACCACCTGCGAAGCGATCTCCAACAACCCGCAGGGCACCGCTGCTCCGAGTTGCCTGTCCGATGTCCTCGACCCGGACTTCGAGACAATGCGTGTCCTGGAGGTCGTCGGGGCCCTCATCTCGGTCTATTCAGCGATCTACTTCACCGTTGGTGTGGGCACCGCGGCGTTGCGGCTCGGGTTCGCCTGCGTCGTTTCCCCGATCTGCGGTGGGCTCATGGCCGCATTCGATCCCGCGGCGGCCGCTTTCACCCCGTGGCTGGGCTTGGCGGGCGCGGGGACGACCAGTGCGGTCGTCGGTGTGCGTACTGCGGGCGAACTCGAAGCGCTCACCGTCCGAGCGAGAGCAGCTGACGCGAGGTCGATCCAGTCCAGGTTGGACGATCTGGGAGCACTACTCGTCCGCGTGAACTGCGCGAGGAGCTTCACGGCGAGCACGCCCACGTTGAGGGCTGACGGCGACCGGAGGCCGATGGCTGGTACCGGGGTCGGTAAAGAGGTGGTCGCGAACCATACCGCCATCGGCAAGAGTTCGGCATGTTGGAAGCCGTCCGATGAAGTGTTGGATCGCATTTTCGATGATTTCGGCCCTTATGTCGCCCAGGGGGTCGAATGGAATATCGCCAGGTACAACGAGGGTGCACTTTCGCATGCGCTGAACGGGATCGGGATCGACGAGACCGCGCTTGCCCGGTACTTCCAGCAGATGGATGCACGCACTTTCCTGTACTATGACCGAAATAACCCCATGTCAACCGCGTACTTCGATGCCAGTAATGACATCCTGGTCGTCAAGAATGCTCAGATGATCCATGCGTATAACTACTCCAAGGAAGACTGGAAGTTGAACGTCGGCGTCCGATATCTCGAACTCTAGGAGATCACATGGAAGGCCATGTAGTTGCAGAGAAGTGCGTCCTGACATTGACGCGCGACGAACTCGTCCTGCTTGTTTCTGCGATCACCACACTGAATGGCGCACTGACGTCGGATCTTGCTTACAAGGACATGGTGGGACGCGAACGAAGCGAGGTTATGAAATTCGCCACGAAATTGTCGGAATTCGCCAGGGAGATTCCTCCCGGGCCACGATTCCAGTAATTTACGAGCGCTTCGAAGATCGACATCGGAGTAAGGTTTTGCAGTTCGACAGGGGGGCAATGAAAAAGAAGACACGCGCGGCATCGGTGTTCGCAGCGGTGGGCGCGATCGTGGCCGGGTTGGTTCTCGCGACGCCGATCGGGTCGGAGGCGGCCGATGAACAGCCCTCGCTGGTCGAGGACTTCGGGTATCCGGACGCCGATCGGATCCTGGCGACGTACGGGGTGAAGTTGGTGTCCGGTGACGGGCACATCCTGTTCGCCGACTGCTCCACACCACCGGTCGGTTCGATCGGGCTGATGGAGGTGCGGACGACCGATCCCCTGGGCACGGGCGGAGAGGGTCTGATCTGTTTCAAGGTCACCGGTGTCACAGGCCACCTGAGTCTGCGGGTGCCCGCGGTCTACGAGATCCGCGGCGACGGACGGGCACAGGGGTCCGGGCACAAGGCGAAGGCAGAGGTGACGACGGAGGCCGGAGTAGGCAAGACGGTTGACATCGCACCGAACGGGAGTACGCCGGTCGGCATCGGAGCCGACCCGAACGGCCTTCCAACCACGTTGCTGCGACTGGATGTCGCGCCATGACCGGAGGAAACACAGTAATGACGGGACATGGTCGAAGAGTGGCGGTGCTCGCGGCGGTCGCCTTGGCAGGAGGGCTGCTGTCCGCGGGTGCGGCACACGGTATTTCGGGGGGCGTCGCGGTTCCGGACGGGTCGTTCCCGTTCGTGGCGAGGGTAACGATGGAGGGCCGTGGATGCAGTGGTGCACTGATCGCCACCGAGTGGGTGATCACTGCGGCGTCGTGCTTCCGTGACAACCCGCAGGGTGGAGTGCCCGCGAAGCCGACCACCGTCACCGTGGGAAACGTCAACCTGGCGACCGGTGCCGGCCGGGCCGTGCCGGTGGTGAAGTTGGTACGGCGGCCCGATCGGGACGTGATGTTGGCGAAACTGGCGGTGCCGGTCACCGATGTGGGCCTGCTCGCGTTGGGCACCACCGCTCCCGTTCAGGGCGAGGTGCTCACGGTCGCGGGCTTCGGTCGGACCGCGACCGACTGGGTGCCCGACCGTCCCCGTGTCGCACCGTTCACGGTCGGTGCTGTCACAGGTTCGACCGCTGTGATGACAGGTGCGAACGGTGTGGACACCTGCAAGGGCGACGCGGGCGGTCCGGCATTCCGGGAAGTATCGGGTCGGGCGGAGTTGATTGCGGTCAGCAGCACCTCCTGGCAGCACGGCTGCCTGCTGGTCACCGAGGCCCGGCAGGGCAGCACCCAGGCCCGCACGGACGACCTGGTGGCATGGGTCAACCAATCGATCGTGCCAACCGCGGTGCAGTGCGGAACCGGTGCCCCGATCTGGTCGGTGCGCACTGACGGGTCCTTCTGGCTCTACAAGCACAATGACCCCGCAGGCGGCACCTTCGCTTGGGACCAACCGGTCGCCGCGATCGGACAAGGATGGTTCGGTCGCATCGTCGCCGCGCCCGGTGGTGTCATCTGGGACGTGCACAAGCGGGTCAACACCAGTGATCCCGAAGCCGACGGTGTGCTCAAGCGGTGGGTATGGACCGGGACCGGATGGACCGGCGGAGGCCAGGTCGGCTCCGGGTGGCAAGCGCACCTGACACCGGAGGCCCGCAACCTGATCACCGTCGACGACCAGGGACGGCTCTACACGGTCAACAGCCAGGGTGAGTTGCGGTCATTTATCTGGAACACGCAGACCAACACCTGGGCCAACCCCGCCGGCGATCTGCTGGACACGGGATGGGGAAGGTTCAACTCCATCACCGCGGCGGGCGACGGCGTGATCTATGCCCGTGAGCCCGCTGGCAGCATGTTCCGCTTCCAGTACGACACCGCCGGCCACGCGTGGGTCCAGCGGGACAAGGCGTCCGGCGTCGGCTGGCAGACCTTCCGCGAGATCTTCTCGCCCGGTGCGGACATCCTCTACGGACGCGGCGGAGTCGGGCCCGATCCCGGCACCGGGGCGACCGTGCCGGTGCTGCGGTGGTACCGCTACTCGGCCAACACCGATACCTGGGCCCCTGGAGCCTCCGACGGCGGTGGCAAGGTCGTCGGCCTGGGCTGGGACACCGAGATCCACGTCGCGGCGATGTCCGCGTCCTGCTTCCTGGTGAAATAGCGTCCGATGACGAGTCGTGGGTGGTGGGAGTACTTCCGCACGCCCACGACTCGTCGCCGACCTGCAGCCGAACTTCTATCGTCGTGGACACCTCGACGATGGAGATACCCGTGTCTGGAACTCTGGGGTGACAGCGAATGAGAACCACTGTCACCGTTCTGAGGTTGTCCCCTTGGACCGGACACCCTGATCCCAGACAACGGTCTGGGGGAAGGATGTTCCCCGCAGGCCGATCTCAACGAGCGAGCGAAACGGCTCACCGTGAAGCAGCGTCAGGAAATGATGAACATCTACCGCACGTAGGTCGCTCAGTACGGCACCTCGCCTGCGGAACTCGACGAGCGCCGAGCGAGGTCCGCTGCCAAGCTACGGGAGACGTTGGCAGATCTGGCCGTGCCATGGCCGGAAAGCCACAACTGATGGTAGGCCTGTGGGGTGCCAGAACTGTGCAACGGCCGCTCACCTGCAGCCATCGCCCATCACCGGCTACAAGGCTGATCGTGAAGCGCGGCATGACGATTGCTGTATCTGATCTTCGTCCGGCACGGTGATCGGCTGGTCTTGCTCGGCAGGTCTTCGGCGGCGAAGGACATCGAACTGATGGTGCCGTGATACGAGGTCGCGGTGCTCCGGCAGCCCGCAGCCTTCGTGGGGCCTGTGCGCCAGGTCTAGCGTCGCTGGCAGCGATCCCGTAGCTCGGCGATGATTGCCTTCTCGTGCGCGTTGAGATCCCCGTCGACGGTGCCGACCCGTTCGGCGGCGTCGACAACGTCACTGAGATCCCCAGGCTCGGAGTCGATGCGGTGCCATACCTCGTCGGGGTCGATGTTGACGAGGTTGGCGAGTTGCTCGTCGTCGATCTGATGCCGTTCCCGGGCAAGCCGCGTCAACCGCTGGAAGAGCAGGCGCTCGGCGTCAACGACCTTGCCGTCCGCGTTGATGACGAGCCACGCGACCCACAGCATCAGTCGCAGGTGCTGTGTGCGTCGAACCAGAGTGTCGGCGAGTTCGATCACCTCCGCTTCGTCACGGAACACGGATCGGGCATGGCGTCCCGCGGCCACGGTCGTGTAGCGGTTCATCAGGATGGTGAGGGGAATCCCGACACCAGGGATGCCGAATTTGATGATGTTGCGTTGCAGGAGGTGTTTCCCGACGAACGGAAGGCTTCTCGCGGCGGCAAGTACCGGGCCGGAGTAGTACTTCTTGAGCGCCTGCCGGACCAGGCCGGGTACGAACTTGATGCTGCCACGGGCGACTTCTCCGGCCTTGATGCCGAAGGCCACCCGGACGAGTTTCAGCATGTCTTCGGGGTCGTCAACGTCCAGGGGAATTCGGTAGATCACCGCGATGTCGTGGGCCAGGCGCATCTGCAGCTGGCTGATGTACGTCAGGTCAACCATGAAGGTGACGACACCGGCCGGAACAGTGGCGGGGCTGGCGCCACCCAACGACCCGAGGGTCGCGGCGATTGTCCCGGCGTAGAGGCTGGAGGTGATCCCGCCTTCGATCATGGCGTTCTTTGCCGCCAGCTTGATCTGTTGCCCTACGATACCGTCCGCGGGCACGCCCTTGTACTTTTGCTGGAAGTACTCCCAGGTGGCTTTCTCGGTGTACGACCGTAGTGCCTGGGCGCAGAGTTTCGTAAACCAGCCGCCCGACTTGATGTCGTCCGCGCTCAGCCCTGTGACAAACTCCCGCAGCTTGGCACGCTCCTGGTCGACAACTTCGCGGTCGTTGTCGTTGACAGGGCTGGGCGGTACTTCGGTCACAGCGGGGTCCCTCCAAGGTAGTTCAGCGACCTGCAAAATTGCCAGACATGGGCAGCGGAGCGGGTGGTACCCGCGCGATCTCACCGCTCCTGGTTGCGCAGGTTCAGGTTCAACGTCGTCGGGCGAGGGTCGGGGACTGCCGCATGGTCGGCCAACTGCTCTCTCAGGTTCCTGCTGGTCTCCCTGAGCCATTGGTACTCGGTCTCCAGGACTTGGACGAATCGGGCTACGAGTCTGGCCGGTGGCCCCGAAAAAGTGGACGCGATGCCGAAGTGGGAGGTGGGCCGGGTGGCGCTGACGCGGATGGGAGATCACGGTGAGATTGCCGCTGCGGCACTGCTCCTGGCCACCGCACAGTCGAGCTTCGTGGCCGGCGGCGAACTCTCCGAAGATCGACTCCTTCACCCGTCGACGCGAAGTCGGTTGTGTCCACCATGGACGGAATAGCCGGAGCGCACAACGACATCTGCGACCCGCGGCATCGCAGCTCCGCGGCGAACAGATCCATCCCTCGCTGACCTGTGCCCCGAGTGATCGCGCTCTCCTGTTCCGCTTGTCAGGCAACGAGTTTGTAGCGGCCGGGGCCGACCCGCTCAAGGTCGGCGTACACAGTCGCATGGTGATCCGGGGCATTGACGCACATACGAGAGGTGACATGCGTGCGCACGGTGCCTTCGGCGTAGCGGCTGCCACGTCGCCTGATCTCATCGATGATCTCGATCAGCGTGAATGTCCCGTCTCGAGCGCGCTCGGCAAGCGTCTTCGCCACCTCCAGGATCTCCTCCCGTGCACTGGTAGCGGCCAGTGGCAGACTCGACAGCGGATCAGTCATAGCGATGGTGGCGTTCGCTGGGAAACTGACGCTCTGCCCGCTCTGCGTTCTGCCAACGGCGAAACAGAGGTAACGGAATGCAGCTTCACGGCCGCGTGAGTCCGCGACCGTCGAGTAGTCGCGCCACCGGCATACATACGTTCCAGCCAGCAGGAGCGGCACGTCTCGCTTGTGTGTGGTACCCGTACCTGCGTGCGGCGCCCAGCCGAGCGTGCCAGACAGCGAGCGGCCCTCGTGAAGGCGGAAGGAGGCGTCGATCGGTTCAGGTTTGCGTCCTGGGCGCCAGTAGCAGGAGTCGTTGGTCAAGGTCACCGACCAACCCACGTCCGCCCATCCCTCAGCGACCAACCGTTCCAGCCGCACCACGTCCTTGACCACGTCGTGGCGGCTGATGTCCTGCGCCGCCTGACTCGGCAACTCGTACCTCTCCCCTGCGACCACTCCGGTGAACCCCGCGACGAGATACTTCAGCTCGACGGCAATCCTCACCCCGTCGACGCACACGAGCAGATCCAACCGGACGCCCCGCGTCGGCCGAGTTTCCAACCTGATCTGCGAGTCAGGGTTCATGCATCGAACCTGCCAGGCCAGACCGTGTTGAAAGTCAGCCTCCGAATGGAAGATCGGTCTCTGCTCAGCCAGGCGGGATAACACCTGATCCATCCGAACAGACATGATCATCTCGGTCCCTCGCAGACACGTCACGGCCAGCCGCAGCCCGCTGGGCACGCTGTGCCCGGCACTGCATGCATCGCGCTGAGCCGGACCGTCGTTATCCTCGGGGCCTCAGCACCTACTCATCAAGCGGGCCACCAGCGCGATCCGGATGCCGGCGAGGCACCGAAACCTTTTCTGCATGTCTCGCGATAGACCTCTCGACACCGCCGCAAGTCAGGAGATCACATGAGTGTTGAGGCCTTCGGCATCGAGAAGGAGTTCCTCAAGGATCTGCTCACACAGGTGGACAAGAGCGAGGCAAAGCTCCCTGAGTTTCAACGCGGCTGGGTCTGGCCTGAACGCAACATCGCGAGCCTCATCGCCTCGATCTCCCTCGGCTACCCAGCCGGCACGGTGATGATGTTGAAGCACGGCGGCGACGTCCGCTTCAAGACTAGAGCCGTGGAAGGCGCACCCGCCACCACCTCCACTCCTGACCGCCTCATTCTGGACGGCCAGCAGCGCTTGACCTCGCTGTACCAATCGTTGTTCCGCAACGGGCCGGTGGAGACTCATGACAGCCGCGGTAAGCCTGTCTGCGGCTGGTTCTACATCGATATGCACAAGGCGCTGCTCGGTGACGCCGAGCGAGAAGAGGCCGTGGTCTTCGTCCCGGAGAGCAAGATCCGCGTGGACTTCCGCGGCCAAGCCTTGCTCGACCTTTCCAGCCCGGCCCGGGAGTACTCCGAACGGATGTTCCCCTGCGCCGCGGTGTTCAACTCGATGCAGTGGATGATGGGCTTCGTCCAGCACTCCCCGGAGCAACAGAACGACAACCTTCAGCTGTGGAGCCACTTCCACGAAGCCGTCGTCAAGCGCTTCGAGCAGTACCAGCTTCCGGTGATCGAACTCGGCAAGAGCACACCCCGCCAGGCGGTGTGCCAGGTCTTCGAGAAGGTCAACACCGGCGGCGTGACGCTGACCGTCTTCGAGCTGCTGACGGCGACGTTCGCAGCGGACGACTTCGACCTCCGGCAAGACTGGGTGGACCGGCAAGCGCAATGGACGGGTGGGAAGTACCCGATCCTCGCCGAGGTCGCCAACACCGACTTCCTCCAGGCAGTGACCCTGCTCGGCACGTACGAACGCCACCGTGCCGCCATCGAGTCAGGGCGCGATGAGACCAACGCTCCACGCATCGGGTGCCGGCGAACCGACATGCTCAACCTCACCCTGGCCGAATACCGCAAGTGGGCGCCCAGCGTCACCGCCGGTCTGAAAACGGCCGCTCAGTTCCTGCACTCCCAGCACATCTTCGACACCCGCTTCCTCCCCTACGGAAGCCAACTCATCCCGCTGTCGGCCGCCTTCGCACTGCTGGGCAACAAGGCCGATACCGTCGGCGCGCGGGAGAAGATTTCCCGCTGGTACTGGTCTGGAGTCTTCGGAGAGCTCTACGGCGGCACGACCGAGACCCGCTTCGCACGCGACCTTCCTGAGCTCGTCGCGTGGGTGACCGGCCACGGGACCGAGCCCAGGACAGTGCAGGAAGCGCAGTTCTTCTCCAGCCGCCTCTGGACACTGCGCACCCGCGGCTCTGCGGCGTACAAGGGCCTCTACGCACTGCTCCTGCAGGATGGTCCAGTCGACTGGGGCACCGGATCCGACATGTCGGACGAGAACTACTTCGACAACGCGGTCGACATCCACCACGTCTTTCCCAAAGCCTGGTGTGAGAAGCAGGGCATCCCGCCCGCCGACTACAACTCGATCCTCAACAAGACCCCGCTGACCGCCCGCACCAACCGGATCATCGGCGGCCGCGCTCCCTCCGCGTACCTGCGCGGACTCGCCAAGAGCGCCGAGACATCACCCCAGCAAGTCGACCTCAACGTGCAATCACACAAGATCTCTCCCGAGGCATTGCGCGCCGACGACTTCAGGACCGCGATGACCGCCCGAGAGACCGACTTGCTAGCCCTGATCAGCTCGGCGATGGGCAAAGACGTCCAGGTCGACACATAGGCGAACGGACGAGTGGCATGCCGTTCAGGCGAGCAGGGGGCCTGTGTCGTACTCAAGTCGTACGCTGAGTGGCGATGGGTACACGAGGCGTAGAAGGCGCTTACCAGGGCGCGCTCCGGGCGTTCCAGAACCCGATGCTCGCCCTGCTCCACCAGACACACGCACCGTTCGTGGTGACGGTGCTGGCGATGGTGTTCACCGCGGAGCGGCCGAGAGTGGCGGTCGCTGACTCACACGCGGAGATCAACGACGCTCTTGCTCAGCTACGGGCCGCGGGCTACGGCGACGAGGACAACCAGCCGCTGCCCACCGGGAATGCGCGGGACCTGTGCAGGCAGTGGGTGCAGGCGGGGTGGCTGGTGCGGCAGGTGTCCGACGACGACGTCGAGGTGTACCGGCTGTCCGCGTACGGCGTCGGTGCGCTCGAGGTCGCCGGGCGGGTCGGCGGAGTGCGGACCAGGGTGTCGGAGTCCCGGGTCAGGACGCTGTTGGAGGCGATCGAGCGGCTCGCGCAGGACGCCGATCCGGACGTGATGGCCCGGATAGCACGCCTCCACGAGGAGATCCAGCAGCGTCAGAAGGAGCTCACTCGGCTCGAACAGGGTGGCGCCATCGAGACCGTCGCAGACGACCAGCTGCTTGAGGCGGCTGAGAATGTCCTGCACCTGGCGCGGGAGCTGCCAGCAGACTTCGCCCGCGTGGCGGAATCGATCAAAGCCATCCAACGCGACGTCGTCGCCGAGTTGCGGCACGACGTGCGGCCGACCAGTGATGTGCTCCGCGAGTACCTGGCCCGCGGCCAGCGGATCCTGGACACGACACCGGAAGGCCGTGCGTTCGCGGGAGCGTTACGTCTGATCGGTGACCCGGCCCAGATCGATGACCTGTGGAGCCAGCTGCGCACGGTGCTGCGGCACCGGTTCACCGATCTACTGCCCGAGCAGCAGCGGCGGGAACTCACCGAGATCTCCCGACGCATCGAGCAGGGCGTCAAGGAGGTGCTGACCGCGCAGCGGCAGGCATCCCATGTGATCACCACCCAGGTCCGCAACCACGATCCGATGCGGGATCGCCAGGTGGACGAACTGCTCCGGGATGTGATGTCCGGTTTCCACAAGTGGGTTCCCGGCTCTCGCCGCGGCGAAGCTGTCGAGCCGCTCCGTCGCCTGCCGGTGGCCGACGTCGGGCACCTGCGGCAGCGAATGAGCGACCTGCGGCCACCACAGCCACCTGCGCCGTTGCGGGAACGGGATGAATCTGAGGACATGCCGGACGCGGACACCCGCGCATGGGGTGGCCCCCGGTACACCGAACTACGCGCGCATTTGGCGACGTTCGCGGGCGATGCGGAGAGCGTGGACGTCACGGCCGCGTTCCGCGCGGCGGTTGAGGACATCCAGCGGCCGGTAGACCTGCTCGGCCTGCTGGAGATCGCCCATGACTCCGGGATGACCGAGACGGCCGAGGTCGCCGTGGTCGACACGGTCCGACCCGACCAGACCAAGCGACGGTTCGCCCTCGGCGGCGTGGTGGCGGCGAACCCGGCGAGTGCTGACAGGAACGGTGGCGATGAGTGAACCGGACGGCGCCGACGACGACTGGGCGGCCAGCACGGAGGTCGGGTTCATCGACCCGGTCTCGATGGAGGACGATCCAACCGAGTTGTTCGCCGGCGACGCGGGCACCCTGGACGCGGACGTGCGACGGGTTCTGGTGCAGCTGTTGCGGCGCAAGTTCTTGTTGGCCGAGAAGAACTCGACGCAGTGGCGCACATTGCTGGAGAACCAGCAGATCATCGAGTCCCGGATGCATGATCTGTTCGTCCGCCTCGTGGTGGACCACGACCGGGGCGTCGCTTACAAGCAGCAGGTGCGGTCGGCGGAGCTGGATGTGCCGATCCTGCTCAAGGACGACCCCTACAACCGGGCTGAGACCTTGGTGCTGGTGCACCTGAGGACCGTCTTCCAGCGTGAACGCGGCACGGGCGAGACGTCTGCGCGGGTGGACATCGAAGAGCTGGAGCAGACCGTGCTGACCTACTTCGATCCGAACGACCACAACCTGGCCCGCGGCCAGCAGGAGGTCCGCAAAGCCGTGGAGCGTCTGGTCACCGAAGGTTTGCTCACGGAAGAGTCGGCGGGCCGGTATCGGATCACCCCGATGGTGGAAGTTGTGCTGAGCACCGCGAAGCTCTCCGAGCTGGAGCAGTGGCTGCGTGGACGGAACGAGGCCACGGCATGAGCATGATCGATACGCTGTTCGGGTTGATCCCGGCAGCGTCGCGGGGTCAGCAGTGGGTGGCACGGGACCTGCAACTGGTCAACTGGGGCGGCTACGACGGGTATCACCACCTGCGGCTCGCACCTGGAGCGACTCTGCTCAGCGGAGGTTCCGGCTCAGGTAAGTCGACGCTGATGGACTCCTACATCGCGTTGCTCATGCCGCACACGACGCCCTTCAACGGGGCGTCCAACGGCGGAGTCGTTGGCAGGCCTCGCGGCAAGGATCAGCGCAACATCCTCTCCTACGCGCGCGGCAAACTCGACGAGTCCCGCACCGACGGCGAGACGAAATCGCGGGTGCTGCGCGGAGACGGCCGCGACACCTGGTCCGCCATCGCGATGACATGGGCCGACCACACCGGCGCCGAGTTCACCGCGCTCCGGGCCTGGTATGTGCCGTCGTCTGCCCGTGGCCTCGACGACATCGTGGCGGTACGCGCCACCTGTGACCACGGATACGAACTGCGGGCGCTGGAAGGTCCGGCAAGCAAGAAGCTCGCTCGTGCCGAGGTCACGGCAACCGGCTTGACCTGCTTCGACACCGACCGGGATTTCACCGCGCGTCTGCACACCACGCTCGGTATCGGCGCCGCGGGCGACGGGCACAAGGCGGTCGCCCTGCTGGGCCGGATCCAGGCCGGTCAGCAGATCACCACCGTCGATGCTCTGTACAAGACCATGGTCCTCGAGGAGCCGTCCACGCTGGCCACGGCAGACGCGGTAGTTCAGCAGTTCGACGAACTGTCCGGCACCCGGAAGAGAATGATCACCGCCCGCCAGCAGGTGAAGGCGTTGACCCCGATCCGCGAGCACCGGCACACCATCGACGAAGCGGTGGATCGGTTGCGCCTGATCGACGAGGTCGGATTGTTCACCGACCCGTCGTCCCCTGCCGCGTTGTGGCGTCATGAACGCCGGCTCGACCTCCTGCGCGCGGCCGAAAGGGACCTCTCCCAGCGGCACCGCCGAGCCAAGGAAGAACTGTCCGAGACCATCGCCCTGGTCCAGGCGGCCGAAGCACAGCGCGAAGGAGTGGCTGACACCCTTCGGGCTTCCGGTGGCGACCGCCTCGACACCGCACTCCGGGAGATCCGCGGCGTGAAGCAGCGGCTGGGCGACGTCGAACGCTCACGGGAGCGGCTGGATCGGGCGCTCCCCTCCATCGGCGCGACCGTGTCGACCGGGGAGGACTTCGCCGCACTGGTCGAGACCGCGCACCAGTCCCTGGCCGACGCCGACGCCAGGAGAACCGCCCAGAACCAGTTCGCCGAGGCGATGGCGGAGAAGAAGGAAGCCGAGCGCGAATTGGCCGCGTGGCGCGCCGAGCACAAGGCAGTCAAGAATCGGCGGGGCAACATCCCGACCGAGCTGCACACGGCTCGCGCGGCATTGGCCGAGACCGCTGGGCTCAGCCCGGACGATCTGCCGTTCGTCGGCGAGTTGATCGAGGTACGGACGGAGTTCGAGCCGTGGCGCGAGGCATTCAACCTGGCGCTCGGCGGATTCGCCACGCGGATGCTGATCGACATCGGCCGGCTGAACTCCTTCCGCGAGGCGATCAACGCGGTACCGACCGCCCGGCGGATCCAGTTCGAGGGCGTGCGCACCGGCCTGCGCGACGAAATCGGGTTGGACGGCAAGACACTCCCTGGCCGGCTCGACTACCGGCCGTCGCCGTTCACCGCCTGGCTCAAGAGTGAGCTCGCCCGCAGGTTCGACTACGTCTGCGTCGAGACACCCAGATTGCTGGCGCAGCATCCCAAGGCACTCACGATCACCGGCCAGACGTCGGAAGGCGGCCGGGGCGCACACGGCGGTCACGGCCGGCCCAACCTGCTCGGTTTCACCAACAACCGGCTGCTTGCCGACCTCGAGAACAGGATCGGCCTTGCGCGCAAAAGCCTTGACGATGCGGTCGCCTCGGTGTCCAGTGCGGAGGAGAACCTCAACTCGTTCGAAACCAGACGCACGATCCACCAGACTCTGACCGAGTTGTCCTGGGAGCAGGTGGACATCGAGTCAGTTCGGGCGGAACAAGACCGCTGGAACCGCGTCGTCGAGGAGATCCGCGCAGGCAATCCGAAGATTGATGAGCTACAGCGCCAGGTGGACGAGCTCAAGAAGCGGGCCAGGGAGCTGACAGAGCGCGTCGGACAGCAAAAGGACAGCGTGAATGTGCTCAGTACGTCCTGGGAAGAGACCGTCGACGAGGTGGACCTCGCCCAGCTGGCACTCGACACAGCCGCAGAGACAGGCACCGATGTCAGCCAGGAGCGCCGCACGTACCTGGAGGCGTTGTTCGGGAGCGACCTGGACGGCACCGCCCCCGCTGGGGCGCTTGCGGAGTTCGACGCGGCGGTGAAACGGGCCACTGAGCGGCTCCGCGCCGACCTGCAGTCCGCAGCGGACACGATCGGCCGGTCGAAGAAGGCGTTGGCCGACACGTTCTCGACGTTCGTCGAGCGCTGGCCGAACCCGAACCTCGGCGTCGACGCGGAAGCCTCCTACCGCGACTTCGACCGACTGCTCACCGACCTGGAGACCAACGGCCTGCACGAGCTCGAGGCCGAGTGGCGCGACAGCCTGCTCAAACTGTCCGGCAATGACCTGACCGGCCTGGACAGCGAGCTCGCTGCCGCTGTCCGGGAGATCCGCGACCGGATCGACCCGGTCAACCGAATCCTCGCCGAACTGCCATTCGCCGACGACAAACATCGGCTGCGCATCGACCCGCAAGAAAGCCACTCCGCGGTGCGTGCCCGGTTCCGCAAGGAACTGCGCGAAGTCCGCGCTTTCATCGACCAAGCGGCGACGGACGATGAACGGGAACGCGCCTATCACCGGATGGCCAAGGTGATCGACCGCATCCGACGCACCGCGCCCGATTTCGCTGACCTCGTCGACGTGCGCAACCATGTTCGGATCAGCGCCGAGAAACGCGATCTCGAGGGTGGGCACGTCGCTGTGTACGACCACATCGGCGAGAAGTCCGGTGGCGAGTCGCAGGAGCTGGTCGCGTTCATCGTCGGGGCCGCGTTGCGGTATCAGCTGGGCGACGCAGGAGCCGACCGTCCCCGCTACGCCCCCGTGTTCCTCGACGAGGCACTGATCAAAGCGGACGCGCACTTCACCGGCCGAGCCATCGGCGCATGGCGTGGCCTCGGTTTCCAGCTCGTCATCGGCGCCCCCAACGACAAGCACAGCGCGATCGAACCGCACGTCGAGGCGGAGTACGTGATCCTCAAGAACTCCCAGGGCCGATCCTGGGCGAAGCCCCTGGTCGGTGTTCCGGACGCATGAGCGCACTCGTCACTCCGAAGGACGCCGTAGCGACTGTTCGTCGCAAGGTCGATCAAAAGTGGGCGGAGGCAGTGTGCGCGGAGCTCGATGTCGGTGAACATGTCATGTTCTCCATCCCGCTCCGCCCCGGGGTATCGACCGGCAAGGCTGTCGAGCAGCTCGGGCACGCCGTCTGGCACGAATGGCACATGCAGTGGCGCGAGTTCGCCAGCCAGCTCCCCGCCGGCGTGGAACTCGTTCGCAAGACGGTGACCATCCGAGGAGTGGCCGGTGATTTCCCTGCCCAGCTCGTCGCCGACCTGGACGGCGCCATCTCTCTCCTAGCCGACATCCGTACTGGCGCTGAACCTCCGGCCGTGGACATCCAGCCCGCCCGTGCCCTCGCGTCAACGCTGCGGTCTGCCGGTACGATCCTCACCCCGGCCACGCTCCGGGCCGTCCATCGTCTTCAGGTCGTCGACGTGGAAGTGCTGCTCAGTGCCGTGACCTGGCTACGTCGGCACCCCGACGCCGGCATGTGGACCCTGCGGCAACTCCCGGTCCCCGGAATGCACACCAAGTGGCTGGACACCCACGGCGCGCTGCTGCGCGATGTCGCCGGACGCGATGTCCGGGAGGAAGTCAGGCCTCGGCTGACCGTCGTGCACCTGACCTACGTCGACCCTGACCACGCCGCGTCAGGGCGCCGCAGGCACGACGCCTGGACCACCGGTGATGTGCACGACATCGCCTATCAGCCGCGCGTGGTCCTTGTCGTCGAGAACCGAGATTCCCGTCTCTGGTTTCCACCTGTCAGCAACACGATCGTGGTCGAGGGCGGTGGCAAGGCCGCAGCCGCTCTGCTCGCGAACGTCCCCTGGATCCGTGCCGCGGACCACGTCGTCTACTGGGGCGACATCGACGCGGACGGGTACGCGATCCTCGACCAGTTTCGCGCCACTCTGGCTGAGCCCGCGCCGGACGGAGCGTCGGCGAAGCCCGTCACCTCTGTTCTCATGGAGGCTATCGACCTGCACCAGTACGCCCAGCACGGCGTCAACCACGACAAGGCGGGTCGCCCCATCAATCCGTCACCGGCGCCCCTGCCGCACCTGACCGAAGCCGAGACCACCGCGTACAACACCATCGCAACTGCGGGTCCCACTCCGTTCCGCAGAATCGAGCAGGAAGCCATCCCACTCGCCCACGCCGCAGCCCGACTACAGCAGATCCTTCAAGGTCAGGATTGATGGCTACACCGGAAGGTATGGGCTGGGCTTGCCGTGCCAGCTGATCCGCAAAGTGTCACGGACTCGGGTCGCAGCAACGAAAAGCAGCGAGCGTGCTTTGCGTTCCTCACGGGCGAAGCGCTGTTGATCCTCCTTCCGGTAGAGCTCGATCACGCCGGCACGAGGGATAACGCCGTCGCGGACGCCGACAATCGCCAGCTTCTGGTACTCGAGTCCCTTGAACCGGTGCATCGTGCCGACGTGGACTTCGCCGTCGCCCTTGGGCCCGTCCTTGGTGAGTTCGGCGCAGCTGATCTCGGCTTGTGTCGCGAGGTAGTGCATGACTTGGCTGACTATGTCCCTGTCTGCGACGCAGACGGCCAGCGCCACACGATCGACTTGCGCTCCGGCGTTCCGCAGCGCACACCGGACATGTCACCCGTTCCCCCACTGTGGAGGTCATCATGGCCTGGACAGAACAGATCGGTGCCCAATCATGGCGAGTCCGCTACCCCACCGGCGACGGACACACCGCCTCCATCTCCGGATTCACCACCAAACAAGCCGCCGACAACCACGCCAACGACATCGAAGCCGACCAACGCCGCAACACCTGGCTCGACCCCACCCGCGGCAAGACCACCGTCGCCCAATGGGCAGCGATCTGGTTCGCCGCACTCGACCTCGACCCACGCACCATCGACAACTACCGCAGCATCCTGCGCTGTCACATCCTCCTGCGCTGGGGCAACACCCCACTGACCGGCATCACCGCACTCGGCATCACCAAGTGGATCAACAACCTCCACCAACTCGGCTACGCCCCAGCCACCGTCGCCAGCATCGTCAAACTGCTGTCGATGATGCTCACCGACGCCGCCGACGAACACCTCATCCCCGACAACCCCATCCGCAGACGGCGGCGCCGCGGACGGCGCGCCCACCGCATCGAACGCGAGAAGATCTGGGCCACCCCGGAAGAAGTGCTCCGCATCGCCAACCAGGCCGCCCTGCTCGACGGCCAGGGCGCAGGGCTATTGATCGTCACCGCCGCCTGGACCGGCTGCCGCTGGGGCGAACTCACCGGCCTGCACCGCGACAACCTCGACCTCGACGCGGGCACCCTCACCATCGACCCCCACATCGGAGCGCTGCACGAAAGCGCGCAAAGGCGGTGGCTCGGCCCGCCCAAGACCGCCGCCTCCGCCCGCACCATCACGCTGCCACCGTTCCTCATCGGCTTGCTCCGCCAGTACCTTCAGCGGCACACCAGCGAGTTCGTCTTCACCACCCAGAGCGGCACCTGGCTGTGGCGCAGCACCTTCATCCGCCGCGTGCTCAAGCCAGCCGTCAACGGCAACCACGACCACCCCGACGCCCACGTCCACACACAACCCATCCGACCCGGCCTGACGTTCCATGGCCTGCGGCACAGCCACAAAACCTGGCTCATCGCCGGCGGCGCACCCGAAATCGCCCAAGCCCGACGGCTGGGCCACCACCTGCACAACCGCGTCGTCGAGGTCTACTCCCACGTCGCACCCGAAGTCGAACAACGACTCCTCAACGCACTCCAACACCAATGGCACACCGCAACAGCCATCGTCAGAATGCATCCGGTCGCACCAAACCCCGCGCCACGCCGATTCATCGGCACCGTTGCGGCATAACAAAATTCGGTGCCCCTCACACCGTTGGCATGAGGGGCAACACGACTCCCCAGACCACAACCCCACGAGACGATCATGCTGGAGAAAACTCCCCCAACACTCCTCCATAGGGTCAGCATGCGAACGGAAGAAGGCGATCAACGCCTCAACACAAAAAACCCGCCTGACCAGCGGAAACCACTAGGTCAGACGGGTTCAAACAACGCGTGGAGCTGAGGGGACTCGAACCCCTGACCCTCACACTGCCAGTGTGATGCGCTACCAGCTGCGCCACAGCCCCGTACTCACACTTTCCCGGTGGTTACCCGCCGTTCTGGTGTGGTCAT
>Ga0307507_10005483_pt1 | contig 20762 bp, 3 predicted proteins | sample 7_EM_MG_FD_207223 | JGI IMG/M metagenome (GOLD analysis project Ga0307507, IMG submission 207223) | Populus trichocarpa ectomycorrhiza microbial communities from riparian zone in the Pacific Northwest, United States - 7_EM | ecosystem: Host-associated > Plants > Roots > Unclassified | place...
TTATTAAAATTTATTATTAAGTGGTTGTTAAGATATTAAAGTGTGATTTTTCCATTTTTTGGTGTGTTTTTGAAGTGATTAGCTCACCCGTTTGACCAGCTCACCCGTGAAATACGTTAACAGATAATAATTGATTACTTAAAGAAAGAGTTAATGGTATTAGAGTAGCGAAGATTAAGTTACCATTAATTAAGCGATTCTTAAGAGAGAAGTTAAGACTTAAAAAGTTTCTTATATAAATACATTTTAAGATTATATAAGAAGGATAAAAGCTAATAATACCCATAGATTAGGTAATATATATAGGACTATTCTTATTAGGAAGAGCACTTAAGTAGTTTAAACCTTATTTTACGGAGATATAAATAAACGGAATAATAACTATTAATTAGGAAGTATAATATATATTCTTAAGCTAGAAAGGGTTTGCGGATTAAATAAACCAAATATTTAGGGATCTAGAAGCAACGACCACAGTAGAATAAAAACTTTAAAACCTAGTATAGAGAACCTTAGCAATCAAGTACACAACGTAGTTTTAAATACTTATAATATAAGTTAAATAAAATAATAAGGCGCTTATAGCACAGTATAAGTAAGGACTTAAGGTAAAAGTCTAAGACGTAATTATCCTAATAGAAGATGCGGATACCCTAAGGGAACTAATTAATTAAGTGATTAAGATTAATAATAGGATCGACTAAAGGGAATAAACTAAGAAAGGATAGAATAGAGTTCTACAGTTATATAAGGCGTAGAGCACGTAACGATAAAGTTAAAGTTAGAAACTATAGTATAGCGCAGAGCTAATAGACCTAAGTGGTACTAAAGAATTTAAGAAGTAAAATAAGAAACTATAGAAACATAGGGGCTAAGAATTAAATAATTATAAAATTAAGGAGTAGAGGCTAAACTAGGGATCTTAATAGAAGAAAATATTTAGGCGGACTCTATAGCAGGACAAATAGTTTAAAGAAGGAGCTTATATAAATTGCGGAAAATAGGGTTATTTCGTTAGAGACTATAAAGATAGTTAGAGTTACTATATAGTAAGGGACACCAAATCGTTAGAGCACGATAATACGGATATAAGTATATTGCGTAGCACCAAGGAGTATTTAATTAAGCACTTTACGTCTTATTATAATAACGCATACTAAATTTATAAGGACGCTAAGTATGGCGTAAGCTATTAGCTATAGGAGCTAAAGTTAATAAAGTTTAAAGGAACTAATAAGCTATTATATTAGTTAGATATTTATAAGGGTACTTTTTACCCCTTACTTGGGTGCACGTATGGGAGCTCTTAGGGGCTGCCAAGGCTAGCCTTTGGCTAGCCCTTGGCACCTCCTTATAAGCTCCTTAGGCTTGCAACCCTTCCTCCCTTATCGGTTTGTCTCTATACGAGGCTATTGCCTACCCTTATTACCATATCGTCCTCTTCCATTAACTCTCCTGTAACTTATGCTTGGCTTACCTACTCCCTACCATACACCTAGGCGATTATGCCTCACAATATTATAAACAATAAGTTTAAACTAAGTAAAATATTTACTAATAGTAAGGTAATAAAAGTAGCTTACTAAAAGTATACAAACCTAAAAGAGGTTATATTAGAAGTAGAGACTAAAACCGGTATAGAGCAAGGTTTAGTAATAGAAGTTATAACTCTATTAAATATAGTATCTATTACTTCGCAAGATGGAAGGAGAAGCATTTAAAACGGATTAAGTAAGTAGACAACTACTAGTACTAGCTTACCACTTAATAAAGGCAAAATGCCATAGGTTTAAGATTCTTAAGAAGAAATAAAGAAGATTTAAGGTTTTAATAAACAAATAAGGACGTAGGCCAATTATCTATAAGGATAAATCAGAGCTAGTAATAAGGAGGATTAATATAATTACTTTAAGGTTTTAGATCCTAACTACGGGGTAAAGCTAGGGAAAAGAATCCTAAGAAGCTAAGAATTCGAAGAATAAATAAGGTCTATAGTAATCCCAGGAGAATATAGTGTTCAGCCTAAAGGTTAAAAGGTCGACATAGCGATTAAAAAGTAAGAAGACTTTAAGGATCTACTTACAAGACGCAAACACAAAGAAACTATAAACAAATTTAGATAACGGATTATCGCATAGTAAGAGCAGAAACTAGACTAGAGATTTAGTATACTAGGATATATTAGGGATAGAGTACCTATATAGAAAGTTACTAATAGGCCAAGGGTAGAAACGCCAAGAGCTAAGTAGTTAGAAGAACTGGAACAAAAAGAGGATCTAGAAATACTTACTAGGTTTGCAGAATAATATATAAAGGGCTATTATAACACAGCAATAAAGAGATACTTTCTTACGGATAGATCGTATATGCTTATAAAGCTATACTAAAAGTAGTATAAACAACAAAAAACAATAAGTGGGAAGATTTCTATATATAGTTAGACGAAAAAGTTATACTAAATTAATCGGTTTTAGAGAGATAGATAAGCCATATTAAGGGAGCATTAATAATAACTTTAAAAGATCTAGAAGTTCAGGCCGAAGACTAGAGAGAAATAATACGAATATCGGTACTAGTAAATAACACGGCAATATTCAGATTAATATAATATAGGTTTAAACTTAAGGAAAAAAATAAGTTATAAGTTAATCTAAAGCACCTAGCATATTATATATTGGCATAGATTATATATATAGTATATATAAAGCACTAAAGAGAAGAACTATAAGTACCTAATAAGGATATATTAGGCGCCACATAAGCAAAGGTTTAGAAATGCTGAGTATATATACGGCTGGCATCTAGTAGAAGTTTAGGAGTTGTTATAAAGTAGGCATAAGCTGGAATATAATATACTAAACGGGGTAGTAATTGAGAAGGCTACGTACGCGTAACTATGCGTATTTAATATAAAGACATTAGATAAAGAAGAAGAGTCTTTATATACTAGGTATAAGGTATAAATAGGAGTAGTAGGGGAACGTGTGTAGGTGTTTTAGGGCGAACGTAAGCACGGGTTAAGAACGTCAAAACGCGTAAGAACGTAAGAACGAGTGAGTCCCGTAATAGGAGTTAAGTAACTTAATACTTTAACTAGGAAGATTTCTTATAGAAGAATACCTAGATGGATAATAGTGATGGGAATACCTAGAGAATACTTATCTATAGCATATTAAAGAAAAAAAGCAAATTAAGTATTAGTTAAAAGTAGACTAAATATAGATAGGATCTAGTGACTAATAGTTAGAAAAAAGGGAGGCCTATAGGACTAGAGGGAGCTAGTAGTAGAGCCTTATACCCTTAAAGGAATTTAAGGACAACACCTAAATTTATAAGGGTGCGTTCGGTTGCAAGTTCAGATCAGAATAAGGGCTTTAGATTGGAGTTGATCTAGAGCTCCAATCTAATTCTAAGGCGACTGTTCGGTTGAATTCCAGTTTAACTTAACTTTAGCCACAAATTTTTGATGTTCCTCTAACCGCCTAAAAAACACGCTAAAAGTTACTAAAAAGTTGGCAACTTTACCATATACGGCTTCTGAACTAAAGGTCTTGGCGTTAGTTTAATCTAGAGGTCTGAGTTCCAGACCCCATCCAGTTGCAATCTGAAGCCTCTAGCTTGCACATGCCCGTGCTTTTATAAAGCCACAAACGCGTACCAAATGAGGAAGGAACGCGTCCTTTTCTGCCGGACTTTCAGTTCTGATCTGATCTGAAGTTTTGCAACCGAACGCAGCCTAAGTTAATTAGTGGGATTAAAAGTTTAAAGCGCTAGTAGATAGTGGAGTAATGAGAAACCATATATTACTAGCAGCAGTAAAAAGGATAGAACTATTACATAGACAAAAGGAGCATCTTTATCTATTAGTAACAATTTTAATCTAAGGGACCTAAGGAAGGGGATAAAGTATAGCTACTATATAAAAATTTTAAGAGTTGGCGACTAAGTAAGAAGTTAAAATACGTTAGACTAGGACCATTTACAATTAAGATAAAGATCTTAGAAGTTATATATAAACTTAACTTACTAAAAAAGATAAAGATCTACCCTATATAGTATATTGTGATGCTAGGGCCAGTATATAGAAATATTAAGCCACTAGTCTATAAATCGGACATGTATAGAGGTTAAAAAGAAGATAAATAGGAAGTTTTAAAGATTATTAGTTATAAGAATGTTAATAGTAAAATATAGTATAAGGTTAAGTAGATAGGCTATAATAAGACTACCTAGGAACTACTAGGCAACCTAAAAAATGCCATAAGAAAGGTATAGGAGTATTAGAGGAAAATAGGTTAGGCAATATTAATAAAGAAGGATTACCAAAGAATAAGTTACTTAAGGGGGACCTAAGAGGATTAACTACTAAGGTATTCGGAGTTATTTCCCTTACTATTAGAAACAAATCCTTTCTGGCCTCCTCTTACTTAAGTTTAAGGAGACCTTATTTAGTAAGCTTTAACTCCTTTAAATAAACCTTTTTACGGACTTTCTTAAGACGAGATAACTAAGTATAAGCAACTAGTTAAGCGTTAGGAATCCGTAATTCTTTATTACAGAGACGTTAGAACTTAGCTAGGGCATAATTTTATTTATCGCGTAGAGACTAAAGTTCGTTACGGGTAGTAAAGAGTTAGTCTTCTAACTTCTTAGCAGCGGATTAAATCTAAGACCCTATAACAAACTAGATAAGGAACTAGATAATTATAAAAATTTATAAGATGTATATACTTAGCGTTAGAAACAGATTAAATATTACAGGACGATCGCATATTTAATTTTATACACTTAGTATAGGAAGAAGGTTGGCAACCGGACGGAGCTATAATTGCGATATATACTCACTTCTTCTCCGTATAACGAGAATAGGATAGCATAACTTTACTAGATCTAGATCTATAAGGCTTTATTGGTTACCCGGTTACCCGGTTATCACCAAAGCTTCAAAACCGATCCAAATTGAACCAATCAAATCGTCGAACCGGTTGCTCTCAAGATTTCGGTTGAACCGAACCAATCCAAAGAGTAACCGAACTATTGACATCACTGCTTGCGTATATAGTCCCTATTCTTCATAGATCAATCTATATACGAGTTTTCCTTACCTACATTTCCAGGTTCGACAATTAAGCCATTGTACCCTATATGATCATGAACTACCTTTACATCAATCTAAGATTTAGCGCAGAATTCATTGCATTAGACGCACAAGACGGAGGGAACTTGACTACGTTGTTCACTCGTAATTAGCCTTCTCTTCACCTTAACCTCAACGCCTCAACTCTATACCCACCAATGATATCCCCAACTTCTATGCTTTCAGGCATATCCTTCATCAGCTCGCCTCGATTAGCACCATTATAATATCCTTCACCAATTACCAAATAATAATCGTCCACAGGTCGAATAATCATAGGTTTGTCACACCCAAAGATCATCCATACCTCATCTCCTGCATCTGCAGACTTGAGTGTCAGGCCAATCCCACCATTTGCCCCAACAAAAGGGAGATGCTTCCCAATAACGCCCCAAGCCAGCCTCGTGAACATTGTCCCGTTATCAAAGATTCCTCCCGATTCCTTGTCCATTCGGATGATATCCAGCATTGTAGGGCGACGCTCTCCAGGTTTGGTTTCCGCTATACGAGAGACTTTGATGAGAGCACCGGCGCTCATTGTAATCGCCTGCTTAAGTTTGGAGTGTGCATCGGCATCCTCTGGTTTGAAATTGTCGACTGCGGCCAGGGCGCTAGCTAATGCAGGCCATTGGGGTAAATCGAAGCCATCCGCAATATCAGACTCTAGTCTAGTCCTAACCTGATTTGATCGTGCCTTTCTTACAATAGATCTGCAGGTGTCGAGAAAAACGGATGTAGGGGTGTTATATAGTTCGACACCCTCAGGGAGATTGAATATCTGATCGATGCGATCAACACGCATTCCATAAGCATTGAGTATTGAGCAATCAGCAGAGAGACTCGGTTTGAATCGCGACATGAATGGAGGCAGTTCGTTCTCGAATTTTGGCCAATAAGAAATCCATATTCTGGTTGAGGGGTCTCTCCAATCAGGTACCCAACTTGGGAGAGTCCGCTCCTGATGAGGACATCTCCAATTAAGACCAGCGTAGAGGAGAAAGTTTAGTGAGTTGTACTTTCGTAATACGAAATCAGCAACACTGGTATATGTGTCCTTCACTGAATAGTCGTAGCTTATCGTCAGGCCTCCCTCAGAATAATCATGGGCCAGGTAAAGGATACCATATAACCGATCTCGATCATCTGTACATTCAAGCTTATATGAAGTTGCCAGTATTTCCAGGAGATTGAGATCACGGTTGCTTAGTGTAGAACCCTGTAACGGGCGGTGCTGGCTGTCGAGGAACCCAAATCTCGAGGGGAGACTGATATTTGGATAGACGTCGACCCAGTCAATCCATATCGGAGTATTGATATCAACAGCAGAAAACCTGCTAGAGGCGAGCCGAAGAAAATGGTACACATTGAAAATAGGGAGTACAACATTCCGGCATTGAATAACCAAATTTGCCGCATTGCTGACCTCTTGCTGAATCCATACCCTCATCCAGTAAGGATTTTTGAAGACGGGGTTCAGTGGCTCCCAGAAGGAGGCATCGGTCCCAAGGTCCTCGTCGATACTGTGATCGTCGAATGTGAGCAATTTGCGCAACGCTGGGTTGTTAGGATCAACTTCAACATCCAGCCAGACATACACGGTGGCAGCGTTTTGATATATCTTTCGCATGAGCTGGACCTGGTCGCTTCGCTCTTGGACGTTATTTTGGTTGATACATATTGCGTCGATCCAAATCACACGCGGCTGGTCAGGCAGGCGCAAGGCATGGAGCGCTGCTGCAAGGTTTGAAGTCACTTTGAAATTATCGTCTTGATTTAGGTGGATTGTTTTGGCGCTATTTGTCGTTCCCCACATATAAGAAAGTGCATCGTAAGGTGGATTGGCATGTTTATCGCCGTCGTCGAGATTATGTCGGCTGAGCTTCCCAGATATTGGACTCGTCTCCAGGCCTGGCAGGAGCTCGAAGAGCCTGGTTTCAGGGCTCCCAGACTTCAGCGGAGTTGTCGAATAAGCATTCGCCGTCGCGGGCATGGTTGAGCCTTGGAGGGGGTTGCTGAATGTGAGCGACACGAGGCGTGATGGGCCGTCGTAGCTGCGCCTTGACCACCCACCCTTTTTAGGGTAAGTGGTGGACATCCTAATCGCCAGGACACCTCAATCGCCAGGGTTCAAAATAATTAATTGTATAGCACCACCACATTAATAATTACAAGTCCTCCTGCTGCTCACGCGCATTATCCCATTCACTATATTCATCCTTAGAGTCATTAGGAGTCTCAGGCTCTGGTATTGGTATTTTAGCCTGCTTTTTACGCCTATTTGCGAGTTTCTTTTTATTAGCTATCTTCCTCTTTTTAGCTAGTAAACGACCCTCTATAACTATAATTACCCCAAATTTCTATATAACCTTTCTAGCATTAGCCTACTACTTTTAGCGTCGCTTATTCTTAGCCTTAGTCTCTTTTAGCTGCCATTTAAGAGATCTAAATGCCTAAAGCTAAATCTCTACCCCGTATATATATTTCTATATAGCCTTATTTAGGTCTTTATTCTCCTACTTCTGCTAATTCTACCTAATATACTAAGCTAGGTTACTTACCTGCCTAAGCGTTTTTAGTATTGTAATGTTAGTATTTGTTAACCATAGGTCCTTCTCTAGTATAGCCTTACGTAGTAAAGGTAGTTTATTAAGTACCTTCTTTAGGTTAAATAGATAAAGGCCGGTCTCTGCAAATACCGTTTTAATTATTGCCTTCTTAAATATATGCTTCCATACGTTAGCAATAAAGTAGAGAAATTCTATCTTATTAATCTTAAACGTGCTAGTACGATAAGCCTGGTTTATGGCTTTACCGTACTAATACTTAAATGGCTAAAATACGGCTATATTAAGGGGCTATATCTTATACATTAGATGCAAGGGAAAGTATGCTAGTAAGATCTTCCAATTAATATAATATTGCGTAAATTCTAGCCTCTTATAAGAGCCGTGGCCATTAAGAATAAGGGGTCTATATATATCCTTTATCCGGTTTTACGTATAAATATTAAAATATTTAATCTATTTAAGCGCGATCTCGTTATTTATATACGCTGTATTACTAATACTAATAGTATAGCTATTGGGAATTGTTATCTCTAAGTACTAGTGTTACGGACCTTATATTAGCAGTAATGCGACTACTAAGGAGAGATTTAAATGGGTTAGTTAAGATAGTACGGGAGGCGCTAAAACCGATCAAGCTATAGGACGAGGGGTAGCCGAGTTACGTAGCTAGTTACGTTATTAGTTTAAAATATAGGAATATAAGAATATAGGAACGTAATATACTAACGTACTAACATATTAATATACTCAGTTATTACTATAGGAAGGAGTTATATATTTAAAGGACTATAGTCCCTACCTAGATAGTTCCTTTATAGTAAATCTTAAAATATAATTAGAGTTACTCTATTAGGTAACTACTCTACTAGTTATATATATATTATTAACTTCTTATTTACCTATATACCTAGCCTATTAATAAGTCCACCGTAATATTTCCTATAAGGCTTTATTATATAATAATAATAATTATTATTTATTGCTTAATGTCTGATTTAGATCCCTATTAGGCCTACGCGGACTACTCCTTATTTACATATAGGGAGAAAACTCTATTTAAGAAAACCCCGTAATCTATCTCCCCGGCTTTTAGAACTTGCCTACTTAACGCCTATAAATTACCTATGGTGCTCTACTACCTTACTTTTTAACCTTCTTAGGAACCACTGCTGCCGTAAAAAGCCTATAGATATACTAGTATCGTAAACTTTACTCTACTACTATAGAGTCATTAGGGGGCGCCTATTACTTGCCCCTTTGCCTTCTATTACTATTTCCTTTATAACCCAGAACTAGTCTAGTACATTTTAGCTAATAAGCCACTGGGTAACCGCTTTAAGGCCTTTTTATATTAAGAGCAGTGTATTATAGTTCTCTATGCTAACTACTATGAGTATTGCTTCTTAGTTAGTGCGTAAGGGGCATAATAGTATTATGTGTTTTAGTGTCTGTCTTAGCTAGCTATATTTGCATCTTAGGCTACCTACTAGGACACCTACCTAGTGGAGCCAATCTTTTAGTCCTATTATTCCTATTCTTAAAAGTGTTGCTATTATATTGCAGTAGACGGTTTCCTAGTACTATTTTATACTCTACTTTAGCTCCTTTCTCTCTCTTGCTATTATCTTTACTAGTCTCTTACGCGTCTCCCTTTCTCCTCTATATAGGCCTAGGCCCTAACGCGATACTATTCTTCTTCTACTTTCTCTACCTGTTTTTCTAATATATCTTCCCTACTTTAGGGATGTTGGTATGCTCTCCTATAGGGCACCCTAGGGTCCCTCTATAGTTTGTTTAGGCGTGTCTTAATATACTTTATAACTTTAGAGTTGCGCTTCCTTTACACCCTTTATATTGCAGCGGCTTTAATATATAATTATAGGGGGGGGATATTAGCTTCCTTCTCAAGCAGTGCTGTGGCCATTCGCTTATGCCCGCCTGTTATACTCTAGAGGCAGGCTGTTTAGACTTTTTAGAGTGGTTTAAGGAGTGATTTAGGAGGGCCTTTCTTGGATTAGGCTTTATTATATATTTACTACCTAGTTATAATATTAATAAAGTTAAATAATATGCTATTAAAAGCACTAGTTATAATACTATTAACGGCAGTAACTACCTTAAGGTTAAGTAAAGACACTAGTATAAGGGATACTAACTCGCAACTAGTTATAGTTAAATAGTTATAAGAAATAGTTAATTAAATAATAGATAATAATAGACTACTTAAAGAGAAAGTTAATAGGATTAGAGTAGTAAAGATTAAGTTACTATTAATTAAGCGGTACTTAGAGGAAAAGTTAAAACTTAAAGAATTCCTTATATAAATATACTTTAAGATATTATAGGAAGGAGTAAAGTTAGTAATATCTATAGATTAGGTAATATATATAAGACTATTTCTATTAGGGAAAGCACTTAAGAAGTTTAAACTATATTTTATAGAGTTATAAATAAACGGCGTAATAACTATTAATTGGGAAATATAGTATATATTCTTAAGTTAGAGTGGATTCGCGGACTAAATAATATAAATATTTAGAGATTTAAAGATAATAACTACGGCGGAATAGAAGCTTTAGAACCTAATATAAAGGACTTTAGTAATTAAGTATATAATATAGTTTTAGATACTTATAATATAGGTTAAATGGAATAACAAGGCGCTTATAGTATAGTATAAATAAGGACTTGAGGCAAAAGTCTAAAATATAATAATTCTTATAGAAGATGCGACTACTGTATAAGAATTAATTAATTAGGTAATTAAGATAGATAATAGGATTTATTAAAGGGAATAAGCTAAGAAAGGGTAAGATAGAGTTTTATAGTTATATAAGGTATAAAATACGCAGTAATAAAGCTAAAATTAGAAACTATAGTATAGTAGAGTAGAGCTAATAGACCTAAGTAGTACTAAAGAATTATAGAAGAGAAAGAATAAGAAACTATAGAAACCTAAAGGATAAGGATTAAGTAATTAAAGAACTAAGGATCTTAATAGTAGAAGACGTTTAGGCGGTCACTATAGTAAGGAAAGTAGTTTAAAAAGAGAGCTTATATAAATTGCGAAAAATAGGGTTATTATGCTAGAGATTATAGAGATAGTTGAAGTAACTATATGGTAAAGGGTACTAGATTATTAGAGAATAATAATATAGATATAAGCGTGTTATATAAAACTAAGAAGTGTTTAATTAAGTACTTTATATTTTATTATAATAATATATACTAAATTTATAAGAATACTAAGTATGTATTATGGAGTAAATATAAGCTAGAATATAATGTACTAAACGGGGTAGTAATTGAGAAGGCTACGTACGCGTAACTATACATATTTAATATAAAGATATTAGATAAAAAAGAAGAGTCTTTATATACTAGGTATAAGGTATAAATAGGGGTTATAGGGGAATGTGCGTAGGTGTTTTAGGATAAATATAAGCATAGGTTAAGAATATTAAAGCGCATAGAGACGTAAGAACGAGTAAGTCCCGTAATAGTACCCCCTTTACTTCTAAGCTCCTATAAGGCATATTATATATACCAAAAAACCTATTATAGAATTTTTATTATTGGTCTTTTCCGCCCATTTATATCCTACACTACACAGGCTCCGCTAGTTCGGTCCTTCTATATTTTATTATTACCACTAACTTATTAGGCCTAAAGCATAGCCCAGCTTCTGTCACTAGCTATACTCCTATCCTTACCGCTTAGAGACACTTTGCTAAAGCTTATATAGTTTCTTTTTCACTTCTAGCAGCTCTATAGCCTTCCTTTATACACCCTAGGTCCCCCTAAAAAATTACCCTAATTTTTAGCCCAAAATAGGCGTTTTAGGCGGTATTTATCGGCTTAAATAGCAGTATAGTATGGTCGGTGCGGTGTTTATGGTTATAGTTAAGTATCTTCTTAGCAGGTTCTTATTAGTTGGTATAGTATTTATAGTTATAGGCAGGTTCTTATTGGTGGCAGTACGGTGCTAGCGTAGGTTCTATAGGCATATTAATACAGGATCTTATTAGATTTAGGTAGCAGTACAATAATAGCAATAGGTTTGGGTTCTATAGGCAAATCGGCACAAAGCTTATTAGTTTAGGTAGTAGTATAATATAAGCAATAGGGTCGGTCTAAAAAGCTATACTTTATCTGGCAGGTACCTAGGGAACAAGGCTCTACCTAATTGTGTTTAGGTTAGATCGTAGGCTTATCGGCACAACAGGTTATTAGGGTTTATATATATATCGGCACGAAGCTTGTTAGTTCGTAGGGCAGTATAGTATAAGGCTTGTTAGTTATAGGCGTATTAGTATAGAGACCTGTTAGATTTATAGGGCAGTAATAGTACCAGGTTAGTAGGACAGTAGTATAATGCCAGCGTTAGGGTTTGGGGTCAGGGTCGTTATGTAGTAAGATGCGAGCCATATAAGGTTAAACTGGAGGGCAGTAACGTGCCTATTCGAAATCGGTGGCAGTATAATGCCAGCGCAGGGTCGTAGGCGTATCGGCGTAGTGTCTTGTCATACTAGATTAGAGCCCTAACGTCCTAGTCTACCTATAGCTAGCAGCTCCTATTCCTACCCTCATATTAGGTGTAGAAAGGCATACTTCGTAACTAGTAGCCCTAGGCCTACTAGGTGCGTTAAAAAGAGATCTAATATAGTATTATGGAGTAGGCATAAGCTGGAATACAATGAACTAAACGGGGTAGTAATTAAGAAGGCTATATACGCGTAACTATATGTGTTTAATATAAAGACATTAGATAAAGAAGAAGAGTCTTTATATCCTAGGTATAAGGTATAAATAGGGGTTATAGGGGAACGTGTATAGGTGTTTTGGGACGAACGTAAGTACGGGTCAAGAACGTCAAAACGCGTAGAGATGTAAGAACGAGTGAGTCCCATAATAGTATAGTATAAGCTATTAGCTATAAGAACCTAAGCTAAGTAGGCTATAGGGTATATAGGAGTTAGATAAAGAATAAGATTAACTCTATAAGCTAGATTAAGATATTATAGCAATATATAGATAATAATTAGTAATAATAGTAATAGAGTTAAAGTATTTATTAACTAATAATAATAAGGGAGTAAAAGCAACTAATTAGGAGTATATAAGCCTTAAAGAAGTATTAGTAAAAGTAGAGACTAGGACTAATATAAAACGAGGGTTAATAACGGAGATTAAGACTCTATTAGATACGGTATTTATTACTTTATAAAATAGAAGGAGATAAAACTAAGATAGTCTAAGTAAGTAGATAATTACTAGTACTAACTTACTACTTAATAAAGGTAAAGAGCTAAAGATTTAATATTCTTAAAATAAAATAAGAAGAATTTAATAATTTAATAAATTAATAAGGATATAAGCTAGCTACCTATAAGGATAGATTAAAGCTAGAAGTGCTAAAAAGTAGTAAAAATACTTTAAGACTTAAGATCTAAGAAAAGGGATAAAAGTAAAAGAGAGATTTTAAGAGGGCTAAGATTTTAATAAATGAATAAGGACTATAATAATAATTTTAGGAGAATATAGTATTCTACCTAAAGAATAAAAAGCTAATACTATAATTAAAAGATTTAATCTTAAGGATCTACTTTACTAATATAAACCAGGAGAAGACTAGGTAATGCTTAAGATATAGGTTAAGATATAGGAAGTATAGTAATAGTAATAGGAACTAGATATGCTAGGTTACTTAAAGAATAAAGCACTTATATAAAAAGTCACTAATAGGCCTAAAGTAGGTATACTAAGAGCTAAGTAGTTATAAGAACTGGAATAAGAAGAGGATTTAGAAATCCCTATTAGGTTTACTAAATAATATACTAAGGGATATTATAATATAGTAATAAAAAGATACTTCCTTATAAATAGATCGTATACGCGCCGTCGCCTCCCTTTTATCCTCTGCCGTCGTCGCAGGGGCGCCGCTAATTACAGTCACCTCTAAAAGTTCGTTTACACACACCAAGTCCACTAACAGCCAGCATCGCACCCCACCAAAATTTGTAAGAGATGCAATGCTAGCTATTTAAAGGCCTAGCAAACCTTAGTAAATAGCCATAAGTAGCTTAAAATAAAGCTTAAGTATAGCCTAATTAGTATAATTATATAGGACCTTCTGTGGTGTTTTCTATAGCCTCTAATAGACGCCATAAGCCAGCTAAGCCGCTGCTAACGCGCGCATTAACGCGTCCTTCTAAAACATTAAAGAAGCGCTCCTACTTAATAGTAGTAATTCTTTAATTAACGTCTGATACGGATCCTACTGGCCCACGCAGACTACTCCGTCACAGGGGGGAAAACTTGTGTATTTACAGGAAGAAAACCCCTGCAGTTAGGTTAGGGGAGGAAAAACCCTATAAGCCACCTCAGTTAGATGAAAAACCCCGAATTGCCATGTTTGCACGTAGCAGCGGCCCTACAGGCCTACAGCACGTCCTCCTCCTTAGATGTTTTAAACTCCTTAAAAACCACTGCTTCCTTCTCCAGCTTATCCAAAGCTAGGGTTCACTACGTCCCAGCTAGGCCTTGCCAATCAATCGCCGTGTACTTATTGCTTCTCCCATATCTTAACCGTCCCCTATATGTATCTCTTATTAACCATTACCATATACGCCTTACCTCCCCCCCCCCTAGAGCCATTAAAGGCGTAAGGGGGATTCATCCATTCTAGCCACCGTAATACTAATAGCGGGATATATTGTGTTGCTTTGGGTATCTTTTATACCTAGGCCCTAGCTAGGCCCTTTCTAAGGGTCACCACTCCGTTAAAAGGAGACGAGGAAAACCGTAGGTCGCAATCCAGCTAGGTATTCAGTAGTTAATGGCGACTAACCACATGCTCCACGGGCAATCGCCCTAGGGGTTAGGAGGGGCCGTATATTTGCTTATTCGTTTATTCATTTATTCGCGTTCATTTGTTTGTTAATATAAGGTCATCAATGCTTTCAATTAGGGGTTAGGGGACGTTGGATTCCATCTTATATCCACAAGGATTACACAGGGTTAAATAGGAGCGTAGCAGTCGTCTACTATAAAGGGGGTTACCATTAGTAGTGGTTTTCAAGATCTCACCATCCCATGTGAAAACTTTTCACTAACCCTCACAACATTTCGACCACCACCACCACATCCTACCCGCAGCTGTGCGACGTCTCTGCGTTGGCTCTGCTGAGTCCAAAGACCAGCAGGTTTGTAGGCCTCACCACGTACAGGTGCAGAGTCCGATTTCGAGGACCCGCTCCTACTTAATATCAATACCCTCTATACGGGTAGCTAAGAAAGTAAAACCTAGGCCAGCGCCTTAGCCTCCTATATATGCTTTCCCGCCTCTACGCCCTAAAATATTACCCTTTACGCTATTACCGCCAGTATCTGCCTAGCCCTTAATAGATATAGATATAGAGGACAATAATATAGAGGAGCCGCCGCCGCCGCCGCTGGTAGTACGGTTTATAAGTATATAGAAGGCATTTAATGGAAAGGAGGTTCTACCTGGGACTTAATTAGTAATATTAGACTAGAATATACTCTACCTAACTACAATTAAGGCTTAGAGGGGAAAGCTTTTAAGAGATCTCTTATTATAGAAGTTTAGAGTCTAGTAGCTTAAGGCGATTGCCTTATATAAGAACGCGCGAGCTTATGACTTCTGTTAATAGCAGATTAATAACTATAAGGACCTTTAGTAAACAGTTAAGATTATAAAGAAGTAGTATTTATGCTAGCTATTAAAATCCTTAAGCCTTAACTTTATATTAAGTTTAGTTAAGAAAAAGGAGGTAATTTTAGTAATACCTATACCTACGTTAAGTTAGCGAATAGGTAGTAGATTAGGAGGAAAAAGGACTGCTATATAAGCTTAATTTAATAATCTGCCTAAGCTACTTACTACTAAGAAAGATACTAGTAATTACGTCCCTAGAATAGCTAACAAGTAGTCTTATTTAAATAAGCACTATAGTACCTATTCTATAACGTATTAACGTAATAATTAATTATTAACCTTACTAGATTACGTCCTCTATTATTATCCTATTAGCTTAAAAAATCTAACGCGTTAAAACCATAAGCTATTAAAGGGAGAGTCTACTATAGATTAGCCTTTATAAAATATTATTGTTTAGCTTATAAACTAAAAGGAGAAAGGCCGTAAAAATAATATAATGGAGTAGCTAAAGGAGAAGGATAAGACTATTAACGTTTTATTAAAGCTTAGCTAGTTAAGGAGCTTAAGTCTTAGTCTTAACCTTAGCTCCCTATATACCCTCCGCACTACCCTCTATATCTATATTTAACGGTTAATTAGCCTTATAATTCTAGCCCCGTTTAGTTAGAGATAGACCTAATTAAGCTACTTAGATTCTTCTTTAAATGGCTTATAGACTAGCTAGGGTTTAATAATAAGCAGTAAAGGGAGATCCTTAAGCTAATTAAGGTAAGGTTAATAGAAGAGATATAGAATATTAATATATTAAAGGCGTTAAAAAGGGAGGGTAAAGGTATAACTAACAAGATATAAAAGGAGTATAATTTTAAGATAGGAATATTAGTAAGGATAAAGGTAAGATCTCTACCTTTAAACTATTAAGGTAATAGATATATTTAAACTATATATCCTGCGTTTCTATAATATGCTTCCGTGTGTAAGGGCGCGAAGAGGCTTTGGGGAAGATTTAAAGGAATAATATAAATTCTATCTAAATCTAAGGGTATATAGCTCTTGCAGAGTACAAGACGTTGCGTAAAGAAGAGAAAGGAATATAGGAAACTTGTAACTAAATATTTGTAGTCTTAGCAGCAGACGCGTAGGCACAAGCCTACGCGGATTTTAACAGGTTTTGACCAAATTCCATTACATTAGTGGAATTTGGTGGAGACTGGTAGAAATTAATTAAGTTAGCGGAATTTAGCAGAATTTAATTAAAGCGTTAGAATTTATCTATTAAGTGTTTTACTAAGATATTCCTACTATAACTAGGCTAGTCCCGTTATAGTACCCCCCCCTTTAGCCAAAGGTCTAAAATAATTTGATTTAGTTAAGAATTTATAACTTATTACCTTATAAGCGTTATAATATGGTTTAAGTTCTTTTTAATTTTAAGTTTCCTGCTATTATGTTTCGTGTCTTTATATTAGGTGGCAGTTATTTACCTTTATGTTATATCTATCTAGCCAGAGTAGGCCGCGAAGGATAGTCTTTATGGAATTCTTTTACTAGGGAAGGTACGTCGGCCTTAATCTGTTTATAGGTTTCCTAGGTTTATGTTTTATACCCTTCCCACTTAATAAGAAGTTTAAATTATTTAGATTGTGTTTTCTATTGTATATTATTAATTAAGTTAATAAAGTATAAACCGTTACCGTTGTTAATAATTATAGGAGGTGGCAGCGGAATTTTGTAAGTTATAGGATTGTCTCTTAAGGGTTATAGCAAGCTTACGTAAAATGTTAGGTGTATTTTTATTTCAGTTGGCAGTTTAAGCTTATAGGCATACGGGCTTAGTTTCTTCTTAATTTAGTATAGGCCCGTAAACTTCTAATTAAGTTTCTTTAAAGGCTGTTAAGTCTTTAGGTTTTATATACTTAGGTAAGCTATATTACCTTCCTTAAAGTCCTATGCGGGAGCTCGTCCTTTATTTACATGCTATTCCTATAATATTTGAGCGTATATTAACTTACTTTATAACAGTTCTATTAACTACTTTATTTAATTAGCGAAGTTATACGCGTTAATTAACTGGATCCGTTTAATCGTGGGTCCTATTATATTAATATTAGGTTATAGCTTGAATCCAAGTTAAGGGTTTTATCCATAGGTTGCGTAGAATAGTGTTACGCCTGTTAATACATTTATCATATTATTTGCAGTAAACTTAGTTAAAGGTAGCCATTTTTCCCAGTTGTCTTGTAGGTAGAAGTAGTATATTTATAAGTATTATTCTATAATCGCGTTTATAATTTCCATTTAACTATCTATCTCTGGATGAAACGCAGTTAAGAGTTATATTTAAATACTTAATTATTTATATAGAGCTTGCTAGAAGTCTAAAATGAACTAGCTTTCGCGGTTAGATATTATTGTGTTAGGAAGTCCGTATAGCTTAAAGATGTACTTAATAAAACATTTGGCTACTAATATCGCATTAATTAAGCCCATAGGAATTATATGTCGTATTTTTATAAAATGGTTAACTATTACTATGATATTTGTGAACCCATTACTACTAGGCAAGTTGACTATAAAGTTAATTAAGATATCGCGCCATCTTTGCATTGGGATTGGTAGCGGTTAAAGTACTCCTTACTTCTTTATATAAGAGGTTTTTCCACACACGCATATTTTATATGCTTGAACGTATTTCCGTACGTAGTTGTGCATTATAGGCTAGTAATATGCTCGTTAAACAATCTTATAGGTCTTCGCACAGCCAGGATGTCCTACTATAGGGGAGTTATATACGAATTCGAGTATCTTAAATTGTAAAGGTTTGGAATTCGGAACTACTATCTTCTATTAATAGTATAATTGATTATTTCGAATTTCGCATTTAGTGAGTGTGATATCCTTATGCTGTTGTTTTCTAGTTTGGATTGCCTTTATTACATCTACTATCTATGCGTTGTTCTTATATTTGTATTTTATTAGCTTATTAATTTCCATTTCCTATTTATTGACTTCCGATTTATTTCTATTGAGTTCCGTATCTAGAAACATAGGACGTAGTTCGCCATTCTTATTGTATTGCGATAACACTCCCCCTAGCGCATGATCTGACGAGTCCGTTTTAACGATACATTCGAGGTCAGGGTCGAAGTGAGTGAGGATCAGAGTAGTTGTAAAGCGATGTTTTAAGTTATTAAAAGCTTGTTTGTATTTAGCGGTCTATTTAAATTTTATGTTTTTCTTTGTTAGGTTTACTAACGGCTAAGCAACTTCTAAGAAGTGGTTAATAAATCGTTAATAGAAATTTACGAATCCTAGAAATCCTTAAATGTCCTATATATTACTAGGACTTTCCTAGTTTATAATTACAGCGACTTTCTTAGGGTCTATTTTGATTCTGTTGCGGGATATAATTAAGCCTAAGTATATAACCTCGGATGCGTAAAACTTGCATTTCTTAATATTATATTGTAAGCCCGCGTCTTGTAAGCGTTTAAGGACCATTTTAATATGTTTTTAATGTTTAGAAAGCAAGGATAAGAAGATTAAGATATTGTTAATATACGTAGGAATAAATATATTAAGGAATTCACGAAGCGTATTGTTAATATATTGCTAAAATGTACTAGGACCGTTCTTTATGCTAAACGGCATTACTAGGTATTTAAAGAGTCCCCATTGTGTATAAAAGGCTATATACTTCTTATCTCCCTTACGTATACGAATTTTATTAAAGGTAGCGATTATATTAAGCTTTATAAAGTACCGTGCCTTTACTAATTGGTTAAGCATCTCTTAAATTAAGGGAATTGGATATTGGTTTTAAATCGTAATTATATTTAGAGCTTAATAATTGACATAGAATCTTAAGCCTCCTCCTGGCTTTTTAATGAATAGTATAGGTAAGGCGAATGGAGATTAACTAGGGCGAATAAATCCTTTTTCTAGATGCTTATTGAGGTATTATATTATAAGCAGTTCTTCTTATAATATGCCATATAGCGGACCGAACTTTGGTGTTATGCCAGGCTTAAGTTCTATCTTAAAATTATGCTTCTCTTAGTACGGGGCTAGTTGGTTTGCAAATTGTTTTTTAAACTTGTTAATTAGGTTGTGGTACTCTTTAGGTATAAAAGGTTAAGGATTGGGATACTATTTTGGTTTTAGTGCTTTTTTAATGTCTTTTATGGTTATAGCAAAGATTTCGTAATCTTGTCTTTTTACTAATAAGATAAAAGGCGTGGCCTATATTATACGGATTTTAAGAGGGTTTAACATAACATCTTTACATTCTTTACTATAATTAGCAGTTGTAGATTTATTGTGTTGGCTTAAGGTTCGTAGCAAGGGTAATTTGTATTATATTAAATTTAAATAGTTATATACATGTTTATAGGGCAAATGGTTTTTTAAGTAATAACTTTAGTAGTAGGTTGTACGGAACTTTAGTATTTCTTTAACCCAGTTAATTAAAGGGTTGTGTTATTTTAGCTATCTGTGTCCAAGTATTATCTTATAGTGCTTTAAGGGTGTTATAAATAAGGAAACGTATTTAAGGTGTTTACCCATCTATAATTTTATAAGAGCGTAGTGCGTTATTTTACTATGTATTAAGGGTTTGCCATTAAAGCCTTATAGGCCTTAGGGCTCGTTAAGTTTCTTTAAATTTAGGCATTAAGTTTTTGTGTAGTTTGTATTAATAAAGCCTATACTAGTGGCTCCGCTGTCTATAAGGATTTATACTTCCTTCTATTTTCTAAGTATTTAAATTTTGCCAAGTATATTAAGGGAGTTATATTGTGTATTAGCGCTAGAAGAGCCTAGACACTTATACTCTTCCACTTTTTATTCTAAGGCGCGACTTGGCCCTAGGATAATTTATTTTCTAAGTTAACTAAAGGCAAGGTGCTTTATAACGTCCAAGTATAATTTATAGCGTGGGTACGATTTAAGGAATAAGTAGGGCTTAAAGAATAGGTATAATTTAAGGATTGGGTACAACTTGAGGATTAGAAGGAACTACGGCGGACTTTTTTAAAAGGGTAAGTTTAGTAATATTTTTAAATATGTCCTTTTTTACCGCATCTAAAATATTCTCTATTTATGGCTTATGTTCTTTGTTTGTTAGTTCCTAAGGGTGCATAGAATTGGATATCCGTGGCCTACGTAGCTGCGCCTTGCCCACCCACCTCTTAGGTAGGTGGTAGACAGCTCAATCGCCAGGACATCTCAATCGCCACACCAAAAACTAGCAAATTCACACCTTAATATCTTAACAACCACTAAATAATAAATTCTAATAATTTAGATTTAGGCTTTTATATATACTCTACAGCTTCTATTAAAGTTGCATAATAAATAGTTTAGTAGTTTTAAA
>Ga0307507_10005484_pt1 | contig 20760 bp, 6 predicted proteins | sample 7_EM_MG_FD_207223 | JGI IMG/M metagenome (GOLD analysis project Ga0307507, IMG submission 207223) | Populus trichocarpa ectomycorrhiza microbial communities from riparian zone in the Pacific Northwest, United States - 7_EM | ecosystem: Host-associated > Plants > Roots > Unclassified | place...
GTATTCGGGGAGTCTACAAGACGTTGCGCGATCGATCGTAAGGGTCGAGGGCGTAAGGAGGTGATATACCCTCGCGTAGCTGACATAAGCTGTACGCGAGGTGTACGCGAGAGCACGGGGTTCTCCTGTGGAGGCCCCTACGGTCGGGTTCCGTGACAGTTAATCAATTATATAACAGAACCTAGGCTTTTAGAATATATTATTTTTATTACTTAGGTCTTTTTAGGTCTTATAACGTATTTCACAGGTAAGCTGATTACTTCAAAAACATACCAAAAAATGGAAAAATCACACTTTAATATCTTAACAACCACTTAATAATAAATTTTAATAATTTAAATTTAGACTTTTATATATGCTTTACAGCCTCTATTAAAGTTGCATAGTAAATGGTTCAGTAGTTTTTAAGATATAGTGATTTGCCTCATTTTGGCCCCCAAATTTTACTATTTTAAAAACCACCTAACTATTTATTATATAACTTTAATAGGAGCTAGAGAGTATATATAAAAGTCCAAATTTAAATTATTAAAATTTATTATTAAGTGGTTGTTAAGATATTAAAGTGTGATTTTTCCATTTTTTGGTGTGTTTTTGAAGTGATCAGCTTACCCGTTTGACCAGCTCACCCGTGAAATACGTTAATCATTTTCGTTTAACAAAAAATCGTTATTAGCAATTCCGTGACTATATAACTTTATTAAACGCTAACTAATATATATAAAACCTATATAAATCTATAATAGCTACCCTAAAGAACCTTAGGTAGTTATTGTTTGGGTAGGCCGTACAGAGGCTCCGTGTATAAAAGCTCTGCACGAAGCTCTGCACGAAGCTCTGCGTACGGAGGCTCTGCACGAAGCTTTACACGAAGCTCTGCACAAAGCTTTTACATAGAGCCTCCGTAGTAGAGCCGTCGTACGCAGAACCGTCGTATGCAGAGCCGTCATGCAGAGCCTCCGTATACGGAGCTTCGTGCAGAGCCTCCGTACGCAGAGCTTTGTGCGGAGCTTCGTGCAAAGCTTCGTGTAGAGCTTCGTGCAGAGCTTCGTGCAGACCCTAAGTAGGCGAATCGCCCATTCGGCGGCGCTTTCTACTAGATATCGTGGAGGCGTACGGAGTAGATATACTCATCGATTATAGAGCTGCTTCTGCGGATTAATTTGACGGTATTTCTGAGATGATAGCTGTTGGCCACGGAGGTATCTTTACTGCAGAGGTGCGACGGGTGCTGTTCGACGTCCGTATCAGACGGTGTCAGTCTAGTTTCAACCTGTATCATCATTCTCTAGGGACCCCTGTAGGGGGTCAGTTCTCTTATGTATATTAGGGCTCTTAGAGCCACCTTAAATAAAACAGATCACTCGTTCAATTCTGTGTCTCTACCTATCAGCTAGCTTATGTCATTTGTCTTGATACCTGCCTGGCTGAAAATAGCTATTGTGGGGGTATAGATCAATTTCGTTAAAGAAGGTGACTGCTCTACATATAAAATAACGTGTTCCACCACCTAGCTACGCACACCATAACCCTGCGCACTTGCAAAACCCACCAAAATCGCGATTTTTTTACCCTTATAAAATCAACCAATTCTTAATAAAAATTATTGCCAATTTAATAGCAGCTTATTAATATAATAAATAGCTTATATAATATTTCCAGTACTTCCTATATAATCCCATGTTTCCGACCTGCGCAAGCTACAGACGGGAACGCTTTCAGCAAGCTCAGGGTCACAGTGCCACACCATCTTGTCCCAAAAATCTTTTGACCCCGGCCTCTCGCATAAGTCTTCTCCATTTGCAAGTATGGTGATTTGACCGGCCATTAATTAGGTTCGAAGCCACCCTCCAAGGACCCGGCTAAATCCCTCATTACGTGGTGTTGCGCAAGTACTTTTAGTCCTCCAATCGCATTAATGAGCAACGCAGGGGAACAATAGCTGAAGAATTGCAGATTTTAAAAGGCTGGATTGAGACGAGTTTATAAACAAGATGGGGCCCTTTATTGAGCATGTTTGTAAAGGATTTAGACATAGACTTAAGCTTTGCATCGCGAAGAAGGGCAATAACAACTTCTTTGGACGAAGAACAACGCCTTTGCAACTTCGCTGAACGAGATCTCAACGCCGTGATTGGCCAAACCCCCTGGAGACTCCCTGCGTTGCTTATTAATGCGATTGGAGGACTAAAAGTACTTGCGCAACACCACGTACATCAACCTCCCTCGGCTCTCCCACGGCGACGGCGCGGCCCTAGCCTTGCTCCCGCATTTGTAGCACTAACGCATGTTTCGCAGACTTTCCTAAAACGTCCAAGCGTATGGTTAAGCTGCCGTTTAGTGGGCTTGGAGTTAAACGCGGGGGCATCTAGCATAAGCAGCATAGGCAATTCGGCAATGTTAAGCGAAAGGGTGTAAGGTTGGGCCTTGGAGCGGTAGCAGGAGTAATTAATTGAGCGTAGTTAACGACGTCTCTAACCATAAGGGACTTCGGCAAGGTAAAATCAAGAGCAAGTTTGGGATGCTGGTTGTCGGTTAGACCAGAACCTTAACACGTAGGGGAGCCGGTGGTGTGGGGAAGGCGGCTGTAGACGATTATTGGTGTGGTAGACTGTTAGTATAGGTGATTGGCGTTTAGTTCCACATAAGTAACAGGTCTTGGTAGTAATAGAATCCCATACGCAGAGTAATCCGGCATTCTAACAAAGGGACTATAGCTTAAAGTAGATTTAACTGCATTTTAATATAATGCTCTTATGCCGCTATAGTAAAAACTGGTTAGTACGATATCTGATTACAACGATATATTCTATATTACGATCTACATCCCTTAACTTTTGATGATATTGTTAAGTCTCCCCTACCAAAATCGGTATAACCAGTAGAGATTTTGTATGGGAGGAAGCCTAATTTAGTCGGTAAGGTGGACGCCTTAGGCCTTTTTAAGTATAAAGCCCCCCCTTTTATTGCTTATTAACCCAACACGTAACTCTTTATATAACAATACCATTGGTATAACGATGTGCTTGGCTGTACAAACCGTATCGTACTAACCAGTTTTTACTGTACTAAGATTCGCTAGGGTAATAAAAAGTGGAGTTTGGTATAGAACGTAAATATAACGGAACCCTCTAGGAGGTATATATCAGATAAGATAGTAGAAGGTTTTATTAATGTCCCATCTACGTCCCATATATGTCCTAGAGGAGACATAGTCAGATAGATAGGGGCGAAAGGTTTTACTAGTGTCTTAGAAGGTTTATATAGGAAGCTGGTTCTCCTCTAGAGAAGAACTAGTAATTAGTCTCTAAATAGAAGTGATTAGAAGTATTTGTTCTTTAATATATGCAACTTATTCTACCTTTAACTCTACCTTTAACTTACCTTTTACTTACCTATAACACTGCCAATTAGATAATTATATGTTCCGGTTAGGCTAGCCTCTTACAATTCTAATTACTTATAATTGTAACGGAACCTTGTAGCTTAGACTACAGTAGGTTCTATTATTGGGCTAGGTATATAGGTACGAACAAATAACAACGTAATAATAACTGGTAGAGTAGTTGCCTAACAGATTAACTCTAATTATATTCTAAGATTTACTACAAGGAGAGAACTATCTACAGTAGGGACTGAGGTCCTTTAAATACATAACTATACTCCTAAGAAATCCTCTCTTGTATATAAGGTACGTGTTATACGTATATACATAGACATACACCGCGTATACCTCGTATACTATATATAATATTATATAACTTGCTTACTATTCCTTATTACATAGTTCCACTAGATCTATTCTAGACTATACCTATATTAACCAACTAGCTTCCTACAACTCTTCTCTAAGTAGTTATAATATTGTACTTAAAGCGTTTATAACACCATCTCCCTCCTCTTTATCTTTGTCCTTAAAGATTCCTGTTAGTTATATAAGGGGATATCACGTAGCTACGGTTCGTAGATAGTATGATGGTTGTTCTTCTTTTTGATAGGAATAAGGAAAGGGGTAAGGAACTTAAGGTTCCTCACCACACTAGGGCCACGTTAGCACGTAACGGCAACATGCCTAGCGTAACGGCAGCTTGCCTTATTCCCGACACTAGCAACTCTTCTTTTTGTGGTTGCTATCTATATATAGACAAATAGATAGGATGCGACAATACTAGATAGTGTACAATAATACCAAATAATATGCGACAATACTAAACAATATGCGACAATACTAAACAATATGCAACAATACTAAATAATATACGGCAATACCAAACAATATGCGATAATATGCGACAATGCGGCAGTTGGCAGATAATATAAAGACGGGTAGGCCGCTAAGGCGCTAGTAGTAAGCGAGCTAATAGTAATTTTCTATCCTAGGGATAGAAAATCCTAATTAGCTAGTTTAAGTTAGGGTCTATAGAATATTATGCTCTTACTCCCTTTTAACCTAACCTTTAACTTATATACATAGAGTGTTTGTATTAATAAACGTTTCTAGAGCCTTGTTTGGGTTTGCCTTTATTATTATATCTACTAGGTTATCTTAACCGTTAATCTATTAAATCTTAAAGAGTTTTTGCTGTTTGTAGGATTGATAAAGTGCTATAATATTGATTATAAGGCGCTTCTTCTTTATAGTACCAAGCTTAACTAAGCACTTATAGAGGGAGTATAAATTGGTGTATACGATTATAGGGATAATAGGAAGTTTAAGTTAATCTATAATTATCTTTAGGGTAGTTCTAATTGTAATTGCTATATTAACTCCGCTAACTATTCTATATATCTCTAACACTAAAACACTTTGGGTAACGCGCTTGCTTTTAGTTAAGCTCTAATAGATAAGGTTACTATGGATTATAAAATTATTCTCTCTAGTAAACTTGTTCGTGATAATAATCTTATATCCTAGCTGGGAGCTAAAATCTTTATTATTTGTGAACAATCTATCAACAAATACAAAGAGCTTAGTGGTGGGAAGATTAATAGGCACGTAGTATAGGCCCTAGTTAAGATGGTTCATTTGCTAGGAAAGGCGTTTATTTAGGGTAAGAACATTGTCCTTAATTAGTTTCTGGTGTTAGGCAGCAACAGAGAGATTAAATAAAGCCTTAGGTTAACAGATAGAAGCAATATAAGCTCTATAAGCGCGTTACTCTATGTATCCTTGCTTTAGAGAATTAGCATTAATAATGTTGATCTTCTTGCCTTAACCCTTTTGGCGTAGAGTAATAGAATCCTTATTTAGGGAGAGGATGCATCTGTTAAAGAGTAATAGTGTTATTAAACTAAGCTTTTCCTTTGGCTTTGCTATAAGATTTACCTTTACTAGCTTGTCTTCTTTAAGAGCTAAGAATTGGTCGTCTCCCAAGATAATTATATTGTTAGTTTATATGCCGACAATTCCAAATGGAGTTCCTATAGTTGTGATAAGGAAGTAGGGATTAAATATAGAAGTAGTTATTAAAAGCTTCTCTTTATAGTGCTTACTATAGGTAGCCTATTAGTGAGTTCCTGCCTCTGCAATCCCATATAATGGCTTAAGTATAACTATGATTGTATCTTTAGGATACTGGTGGCGAATTTGCTTTAAAAGGTATGCCAATATTAAGCGCTAAAGGTGCGTCTCTAATTGGGTATAGGCTTAAGTAATATCTTATAAATAAACTGCTATTCTATTCTTTATTAAGGAGGGAGCTAGCGTAATAATAACTCGCTAACTAGCTTGTTGAATTATAGGAGACTGCGTAAGAATTACCTCCTTGCTATTATTGTTGTAGCCTTAGATGACAAGCCTTAATTTCTTAAATAGGGCGTTAGTAGCTTTGCCCTTAATTTTATTAACTATTCTTAACTTAAAGATGCAAACTCCATTAAACTTGGTAGGGTTATACTTCTTAAATTTAAAGACTCCTCTTATAATAAGACCCTTAATCTCCTACTTATTAGATACTTAGAAAGGAGCTCCTAGAGTTATAATACAACCTTCCTTTTAAAGCTATTTTACAAGTTTAAAGTCATCCTTCTCCTTAGCTGTTATAAAGGCTATTAATAACTCAACTCCATTTTTAATGGCGGCAATAAATTGCTCTTTAAAATTAATAAAATATTGGTGATTTTGTAATCCCTTTAGGCGACCTCTACCGCGTCATAGTTGTAGCGCATCTACTAATATTATATTGGGATCGTAGTCGCCTTTTAGAGCACATTAATTGTGGTTCTCCTCTAGGGCATCTTCTAGGGTATCCTGCAAAGGCTTAAAACTGTTATCTTTGTAGTAAGGCTTAATAACAGTTAAACGGAATTAAGTAGGTCCGTAAGGCATCTAAATAGTACAAGTCTAGCCATTAATTGCAATAAGTTAATATAGGCCTAACCATTCTCCCTTTTTACGCCATACGCGTACCTTAGACTGGAGTGGCAGATTAAGCGTAGTTAAGGTATTTAGGCCATTTCTTATTCCTAGTACGTTGTTGACTTGGCGTATAGCGTAGAGACGTTGTACCTCCTTTATTGCCTTGCGAATAGCCTCAGCTTATTGCACAACGGAGGGAGATAGTAGAGAATTGTTAGTTATTTAAGGGTAGGCGCCAAAGACTAGCAATATAGGTACAAGTCCATCTAGGCTAGCAGAATTATTAACAGCTTTAATAGCCATTTGTAAGGTAAGTTCTTCGCTAGCGTCCTCTAGTTCTAAAGAGATAATCTTATATACGCGGCGTAATAGCGTGTAATATCGCTCCACTTTTCCAACACTATTATATGCCTTAATAGGGACTTCCTTGACCTTAATTGCCATTGCCTTTATCTGTTATCAAAACTCTATAGATAAGAAGTTCTTTCCTGCGTTGTGGATAATTTAATTAGGGGGTCCTAGGTAGATATTAATCTAGCATAACTAAAGGGTATCCCATGCGTTCCTAGCTAATATATCCTTTAAGAATTGTGCGGCTTAGAAGGAGGTTAAGAAGTTAACAACTTAGAGTACTAGCTTACCGCTAAGATATATAACGTTAATAATAATACAGAAGTTAAAGTCGTAGTTATCTTTAAAGGTGAACTTAAATCGGCCAGAGGACTTCTAGTTTATTTAGCAGTAATGGCAGTACTTTATAAGATGTTTAATTGCCTTAACCTTAACTTTATAGCCTACTCGCTAAAGAACCCTAAGCAATTAATAAACGGATGGGTGGCCAAAATGATGGTGTAGTTGGCGTAATTCTAACTTAGTTAAGTGGCTCTAAGCAACACTCTTTTCTAGTTAATAAAGGAGCAACTAGGGGTAACCCTACTTGCGTATAATAGGCACCCAATTGTCTCCCTAAATAAGTATATTCTTAAGGTTATCAAGCCTAACGCCTAACTTATCTATATTTTTAATACAAAATAGAAATAGAGTGTTTGTAGGAATAATATAGAAAGTGATATATCCTAAGGGGGTTTAGACCCTAATTATGCTAAGAGAGATTATAGTACCTTTACTAAAGCGAATCATATATTAGCCTGCCGTTAATTGGTTAATCTGAACAGAGCTATTAAGCTGCTAAAGGGCTTAAACTTAAGGTTCTTCTACTATAGATACTCCTGCAGCTCTAGTATCCGGCATAATACCATAGAAGACGTTTGCCGAGTATCTATTATTAAAGGAAAACGTAGAGCTCTCCTTTGGCTTATTAAAGATATCTAACTTTGTAATAAAATGGAGCATAGATTGGTTATTAAGAACAGCAACAGTTTATATGCCATTTACCTCACCATACTTAGTAAAGTATTAGTTAGGAGAGTAGTCCTTAATTTCTATATCTATAAGGAGCTATTTAACCTCATTAACCTTACCCTTAAGGTCTTTTACGCCTTCGTATTAAACCAGGAAGCTTTAGAAGTAGGCCATAGTGACCTTACAATTTCCAACGTTTCTTACACTCTAACGGAACTTATTATATGCCTCTTTTCGCTTATTAAGGGAGTGTCTAGTTAACTAGCACTTTAGCTTCTTACAAACATAGCACTTCTTCTAGCAATTACTTTGAAATAAACCTCCACAAGGACCTCTATGGTTGCCTTATAGTTAACATTAATTATACCCTCTTCTGTATTCCCTACCACGGCCACTATATATTCAATCAGTCCAGTTATAATCGTGTTAGTTAGGAATACTTATTTAGGTAGGGTTTTCGGTATAGAGCTGTTAAGATTCTTGTGTTTATATTATAGTACCTATAGCGGAGCGTAGCTTAGTATATACTCCTTTAAACGTATCTGCAGGTTTATATAGCGCCAAGTTACACTTAGGAACGCTATAGCATACTAAGATAACCTAGTCCCTTAGGCTGTTCTTATTTTAGTAGGTTTTAGTAAGGCCATATTGGATTTTCTAGAGTTTATTAAAGAGTAGTTAAAGGCACTCTAAACGAGTCTTTATTGGGTTAGAAGCAATAACTCTCTAGAATATAGTCTCTCGCCATTTAGATATATAAAGTTGGTAATTCTTATTAGTCTTAAAGTGGGCTCTGGTAAGCTAAAGCATTATATTAAAGCTATAGTTTTTACCCATAATATGGTTATAATAGAATGTTACTGCCCGTCCCTTTAACATAATAGAGAAAGTGTGATAGTACTAGTGGCGTTAAATTCCAACCTTATTACAACAGTTATAAAAGACCTATAGTTTTGCTCTAAGTATATTGTATAGTTCTCCTCCAAACTTCTTCTCTTTGTCCGAATATACCTTTATCAGATTCATGACTTCTTATAGTAAAGGCTCACCGGTTAGCTGGAGTAGAGGAGGTAGAGGCGGAGTAACTCTAAGTAGGAGGGCACCTCTAGGTGGGAGAGTAGCTTTAGGTAGGGGGTCAGCATTCTAGGGGTTTTAATATGAATTAAAGTTGCCTTCTAAAGAATATAGGTTATTTTTAGGTTTCTGTAGTTAACGTATAATCTCAGCTTCCGTCCATATTGGTTCTTCTGTACTAGTAATAACGGCCTAAATATTACTAGTAATTGGGTTACTGTTCTTAGCAATATATACCCCATTCCTACGGAGGAAGTCTTAAAAATCTTAAACAATATTAACATTGCCAAGTGCCTAGGTATTAGCAGTCCATCCCATAAAATCCTCCCTAAAATACTCCTATAGTTATAAATCGGCATAGCATCTATTTCAGTAGAATATAATATGGTATAGGAAAAAGCTGTTAACTTGTTTTATAGTATAAGTTATTATATTAAAGGCGAATTCGTCCCAATCTTTATTAATAAGTTTCGCGTGCTTAGCTACCCCTGGTAGTAAGGAGTCTTTCCAGTTATTTAAAGTAGGCGTAGCCATATTTTTGGAGGGAGGGAAGTGTTATTAGTATAGGGATTGTCGTTTGGTACGCGTTTATAGTTTAGTACGCATTCGTGATAAGAATTTACAATTATAGGGCTTAGGACCAGTTCTGGCCTTAAATCGCGAAGACTTGTAAAGCGTATTATTCTGCGTAATAGACGCAAGAATCCGTAATCTTAGAAAGGCTTAGGACTAGTTCTAGCCTTTTAGATCCTTAGATTTATAGAAGAGTTCTATTTAAGATTTAGGACCAGTTCTGACCTTAAAAGATAGCTTCCTCTAGCACAAGTAGCACTGGTATAGTGGCTCGTCTCTTCTTAGTAATACCTAGCTGTTCTATGGTATAACAGTAAAGTTAACCACTGATCAGTGTTGGTTATATAAGGGGATATCACATAGCTACGGTTTGTAGATAGTATGATGGTTGTTCTTCTTTTTAATAGAAATAAGGAAAGGGGTGAGGAACTTAAGGTTTCTCACCACGCTAGGGCCACGTTAGTACGTGACGGCAATATGCCTAGCATAACGGCAGCTTGCCTCATTCCCAACAATTCCTAACATCTCCAAGTTGTTTACTAGAGGTGTAATGTCCGTTTAATTAGTCTAGTTAATATCCTTACTTATTATACCTAAAGCTTCTTCTTCTTTATAAGCGCAACATTATACTCGCACTATAGCTGCCATACTGTCGCTTAGTAAGATAATATCGTCTCCATATTCTCGTTATGCGAAAGCAGGGTTAGTATATATTATAATAGCGAGTCCCTCGTCTTAATAACCCTTATTTTACTTAGAGTGTACTAAAGCAAACATTTAATTATCCTACAATGTTTGCTCTATCTCTAACGCTAAGTATACGCGTCCTATAACTCTTAACAGTCTTTAAGTTCCCTAAGTAACTTATTATAGGGTCTCATGTTTAATCTACCACTATAAAGCTTAATAGTAAGCTCTTAAGCGCCTTAGATAAGCTCTATTATTCACAAAAAGCAGAGTAAAAGGCTATAGCTACTTAACAGCGTGCCCTTAAAGCCCGTTTATCGGCCTCTACCCGTCTTCTTTATCTTAAATATATCCGTAAGAAGGTCCATTCCAAGGAGTAGAAACTGGTTTAATAGGGTTTATCTAAGCTAGGTAATAAAAGGACTGGCTCTCCTTCTATAAGGGAAACAACTCTAAGTAGCTTAGCAATTGCTCCTCTTGGGTCCCCCTTAGGTGATTTGTTTTTTAGCAATTTCTCTTTATTAATATTACCTAACCTGCTTTCTTTTAATACTCCTATACCTTTCCTATAGCGTTTTTTAGGTTGCTTAGTAGTTCCTAGGTAGTCTTACTATAGCCTATCCACTTTACTTTATACTATATTTCGTTATCTATATCCTTGTGACTAATAATCTTTAAAACTTACTATTTATCTTCCTCTTATCCTCTATATATGTCTGCCTTATAGACTGGTGGCTTAATATTCCTATATGCTGGCTCTAGCATTGCAACGTATTGTATAGGGTAGATTTTTATTTTGGCTAGTAGGTTCAACTTATATATAACTAATAAAATTCTTTATTTAACTTTAAAAGGTCCTAGTTTAACATAGTCCAATTTCTTACTTAGTCGTCAACTCTTAAAATTTTTATATAGTAGCTATACTTTATCCCCCTCCTTAAGATCTAGTCCCTTAGATCTCTTAGCATTATAGTACCTTTTTATTTGTTCTTGTACTAGTTTAGCTGTTTCTTTAAGGTCTATATAAAGATTTATTAACGTCTCTATTCTTTACTTAGCTATGCTACTTATCTTTTTTGCTTAATGTAGCAATAATAATATTCTTAGCTTATACCTATAATTCGCCTTAAATGGTAATGTCCCTATTTCTTTTTGTAGTGTTATATTATATGCAAACTATATAACTGGTAATAACAATACCTAATTATTCTGTGCGTAATTAATATAATGCCTTAGATACTATTCTAGTGTCTAGTTTAGTTTTTCTGTTTATCTATCCATCTACGGATAATACACTGTAGATATTGCTATGTGAACTCCTTGTTCTGCTAGAAATACTTCCTAAAATACTACTATAAATCTTAAATCTCTATCTAATATAATCTTATCTGGTGCTCTATATCTTGCGAATACTTCCTTTATATAGATTCTAGCGACATCTTCTACTAATATCTCTTTAGTGCATGCTATAAAGTATCCCTACTTTATTAGCTTATCCACTATTACTAAAATCACATTATAATCTTGTTCTATAATAGGATCTCTTAACTTTAGTAACTTAATAATAAAGTCCTATAATATAACCTCCTATGGTTTTCCTAGTGTCTTAACAGGTTGTAGCCCTCCATACGGCTTATGCCTTATTGGTTTATTTCTTTAGTAATTTAGATATTCCTTTATAACTTATCTTGCTAGTCCCCAGATTCCTTAAATAATATACTCCTCTTAAAGTCTTAACACTAAGCCTATAGCTCTATTATATCCTTATATTATTCCCTTATAGAATTCCTTAACAAATTCTTCTATAATAGACTTAGGTATATATATTGCTTCTCTATTTTTGTATTGCTCTAAGTCTAGATCCTCTGCCTATATTTCTTAGATCTTTTATATCCAATCACTCTCTAGTAATTTATAGATCTGACTTTCCTTAGTTGCTATAATCTTTGGATAATTATACCTAATTAATCTATCTTAATCCTTTTGTAATAAAGCTCCCAATAGCTTTTTATTGCTTTATAGTTTAGCCTTTCTGCTTAGAGCGTCTGCTTATGCATTGTCTATACCCTTGGTATACTAAATTTCGAAATGGTATTCTATAAGCATTTCCGCCCATCTAACCTGTCTTTGGTTGAGTTCCTTTATTATTAGGAATCCTATAAGGTTCTTATAATCCGTCTTAACTATAAATAGTTTCTCTATGCCTTATAAGAATACTCTCTATTCCTTAAATGCTGTAACTATACCTAACAACTCCTTATTGTAGATGTCATAGTTTAACTCTAGTAGTGTCATCTTTCGACTATAGTATGCCACTAGGTGCCATCCATCTTAATATTTCTATAGGAAGTACGCCCCTAGTGTAAAGTCTAATGTATCTATTTCTACAACCGTCTTTAGACCTAGTTAATAGATCTTAAGAACTAGCTCCTAAGTAAATAACTTTTTAATTCTCTTAAACAGTTCTTATTACTCCTTTCCCTATACCTATAGTTCTTCTTTCTTTATTAACCTTATAAACGGCTTAATATTTTATAACTATTGCGCTATAAACCTTCTGCAGTAATTATAAAACCCTAAAAACGATCTTAACTATATAACATTCTCTAGTTCCTACTAATTCACTATAGCCTTGATCTTCTTTAGATCTATACTAAGTTAGCCTAGTTTAATAATAAATTTAACAAAATTAGTTTTTTTAGTAAAGAACTTGTATTTCTTAATTACTACTAGCATCTGTTTTTTTTATAGTCTTTTTAAAACCCATTTAACGTGTTCTCCGTACTCTTCCTTACTCTTTAAGTAGATGATAATATTATCAAAATATACTATAATAAATTCATCTAGGTGTTCTCCTAATATACTATTAATTCGCTTCTAGAACGTTACTGGTGCGTTTATAAGCCTAAACTATATAACTAATAGCTTATATAGTCCTTCCTTTAACCTAAAGGCTGCCTTTTATTCGTCGCCTTTCTTAATTCTAATTTGGTGGTACGCCCATCTTAAATCTATCTTTATAAAGATCTTTGCATTGCCTATCCTATCTTAGATTTTACTAATTAAGGGTAAAGGATACCTATCCTTCCTAGTAATACTGTTTAACTGTCTATAGTCTATACACATCCTAAGTTTTCCGTTTTTCTTTAGGATAAACAATACTGGATATCCTACTAATAACTATAATAGTTTAATATATCCCTTTTATAAGTTCTCCTAGATAAACTCCTTAAGCGCTACTAACTCTGTTTTAGTAAGCTTATAAATTGGAAAAAACTTTAGACTTATTCCCTCTTTTAATTCTATCTTATAGTCCTAAGCTGCATGCTCTAACAGCTTTTCACTTTCTAGTAACCATAACTTTTTACCATACTTATGGTATCTCTTTAGTACATAACTTAAGCCTTACTTAGTCTCTTTATATATCGCTCCAACTTAGTACTATACTAACTTAATTTACTGTCGCATTTTACACTGTTATATATCCTTAATATTAACTTAACCTATAACCTAATTAATCTTTAGATTATACTCCTATAATTAAGGCATTCCTAGTATCGCCTTATCCTATCCTAATAGTAGGATATTAAAAGACATTCTAACTGGTCTCCCTTTAATAGTTATTTAAATAGGTCCTATTTTAAGATTAATAATGCCTCCTCTATAGGCTATCTAATCTCCTAAAATTATTATAAGTGGATATAGGTGTTTCTTTTGTCTATATAGTAACCCTATCCTTTCTACTGCCTTTAGTAATATATGGTTCCTAGTTACTCTACTATCTACTAACGCTTTAAACTACTAATCTTGCCACTTAGCTCTTAAATTTAGGTATTATTTTTAAATTTCTTTAAGGGTTTAAGGCTCTAATACTAGTTCCCTCTAGTCCTATGCGCCTCCCCTTTTCCTAACTATTAGCTGCTAGATCCTACCTATACTTAATCTAACTTTAGCTAATACTTAATTTATTTATTTTCCTCTACGTGCCATAGATAAGTATTCTCTAGGTACTCCCACCACTATTATCTATTTAGGTATTTTTCCGTAAGGAATCTTTCTGGTTAAAGTATTAAGTCTCTTTAACCTTATACTTCTACTAGGTGCTAACTATATATATACTTAGCATTCCTAAACCACTTTTCCTCTAATACCTAATATATCCTTACTAGGTACTTCTGGTTCTTATCTTTAGGTGCTCTATATATATTATATATATTATCCACATAAGCTATCTATAATAGTATATAATGCGCTGTATATTTTAGGTTAACTCTTAGTTTATCTTTGTCCTTAAGTTTAAACCTATACCTAGTTAACCTAACTACTAGTATTTCTGTTATAGGTACTAAAATTTATTACTTACTTCTCTAGTCCCTAGATTCCTCTTCTAGGTTCCTTAATGTTATAATTAATACTCCTTTAATGTAACTTATGTGTTTCTCTATAATGGGTTAGTCTTAGACAACTTTTTTATTTAGCTATATATAAAAATCTTTCTATTTATTATTATATTGTTGCCTATACCACTTTCCGTATAACTAGTTTAGTGTATATAGTCTATCCGTTAGAAAGTACCTTATTATTACTATATTGTAATATCCTTTAGTATATCTTTCTTTAAACCTAGTTAGAATATCTAGATCCTCTTCTTATTCCAGTTTATCTAACTACTTTGCCCTAGGTGTCCCTACACTTAGCCTATTAATAACTCTTTATATGGGTGCTCTGTTCCTTATACAACCTAGTATAGCTAACCTCTTATCTAGCTTTTACTCTTGCTATGTAATAATTCTTATCCTAAACTTATCTATAGTTTCTTATTTTCTGCGTCTTGTAGCTAGATCTTTGTAGTCGTCTTGCTTTTTAATCCTAGTATTAACTATTTAATCTTTAGGCTAAACACTATATTTACCTAGGATTGCTAACGTTCTTATTTATTCTCTAAACTTGTAGTTCTTAAACTTGCGTCCTATACTTATTTATTTATTACTAAACTAAGTTACTACCCTTTCCTATTAGGTTTCGTCTGTTGTAGGTCCTTAGGTATGTCTTATTTTACTTTAAAAATCTTAAGCTTCTCTTATCTCTTCTTAAGAATCTTAAGCCTATGGCCTTTTGCCTTTATTAAGTAATAAGCTAGCACTAGCAGTTATCTACTTGCTTAGTTTCTTCTAAATATTACTCCTATTATTTTATAAAGCAATGGAAATTGTATCTAACGGTATTATAATACCCATTACTAAACCTTGTTTTATAATGGTTTTAGTCTCTGCTTCTATTTTAACTTCTCTAAAGTCTATATGCTCCTAGTAAGCTGCCTTTGTTGCTTTATTATTGGTAAATACTTCGCCTATATTAAATTTATTGTCTTTAATATCTGATCTACGAGCTGGTTTGCTAGTTCCTTTAAACTTAGATAATAATAGCTCCTATAGCTAATAGCTTACGCCATACTTAGCGTCTTTATAAATTTAGTATACGTTATTATAATAATACGCAAAACTATTAATTAAACACTCTTTTGTTTCTTATAGTGCACCGTCATCCCTCTATACGTATGTGCTGTCTGCTGGTCTGGTTCCCTTTACCGCGTAGTTACTCTAACCACCTCTATAGTCTCTGGCGAAATAACCCTATTTTCCGCAATTTATACAAGCTCTATCTTTAAACCATTTTTCTTGCTATAGAGTCCGCCTAAACGTCTTTTGCTACTGAGATCCCTAGTTTAGCCTCTGCTCCTAGGTCCTTTAATTACTTAATCCTTAACCTCTAGGTTTCTATGGTTTCTTTTTCCATCTTTAGGTTTCTTTAGTACCACTTAGGTCTATTAACTCTACGCCATTCCATAGTTTTTAACTTTATGTCTATCGTTGCGTACTCTGCGCCTTATATAACTGTGGAACTCTATCTTACCCTCTCTTAGCTTGTTCCCTTTAATAGATTCTATTATTAATCTTTATTAACTAATCTATTAACTCTCTTAGAGTATCCGCATCTTCTATTAGGATAATTACATCCTGGACTTTAGCCTTAGGTCCCTATTTATACTGTGCCATAAGCGCCTTATTATTCCACTTAACCTATATAGCTAGTGTTTAAAACTGTGTTATATACTTAATTACTAAAGTATATTATACTAAGTTCTAAAGCTTTTGTTCCGCTGTGGTTATAGCCTCTAGGTCTCCAAATATCTGCGTTAGTTACTCTGCAAACCTATTCTAACTAGCAAATATATACCGTACATCTTGGTTAGTAGTTGTTATGCTATTAACCTATATTTCCGTAAGATACGGCTTAAACCACTTAAGTACCCTCCCTGTTAGGAACAATTCTGCATAGGCTACTTAGTCTAACAATATTACTAACTTCGCTCCTTCCTATACTACCTTAAAGTGCATTTGCGTAAGAAATCCCTTAAACTTTAACTTCTCTCCTAAGAATTATTTAATTAAGGGTAGCTTAATCTTTGCTACTCTAATTCTATTAATGCGTTCTTTAAGTATCCTATTATTGTCTTATAAGTAATTAACCATTTCTTATAACTAACCTTACGTAACCACTTAAGAATCCCTATTGTCTATACTAGTATCTCCTGGTCCTAAGGTTATAGCTATTGCTAACGCCGTCATAACTAGTGCTGCTCTTAGTGGTATATTATTTAAGTTTATTCCAATACCGTAACCTTAGTAGTGAATGTATAACGGAACCTTATAGCTTAGACTACAGTGGGTTCTGTTATTGGGCTGGGTATATAGGTATAAATAAACAACAACATAATAACAACTGGTGGAGTAGTTGCCTAACAGATTAACTCCAATTATATTCTAAGATTCACTACAAGGAGAGAACTATCTATAGTAGGGACTAAGGTCCTTTAAATACACAACTATACTCCTAAGAAATCCTCTCTTATACGTAAGGTACGTGTTATACGTATATATATGGACATACACCGCGTATACCTTGTATACTGCGTATAACATTATATAACTTGCTTACCATTCCTCGTTATATGGTTCCACCAGATCTATCCTAGACCGTGCCTATATTAACCAACTAGCTTCCTGCGACTCTTCTCCAAGTAGTTATAACATTGTACTTAAAGCGTCCGTAACAATAATCCTTTACGGAAGGAACGTACGGCTATTAATTAACGATGATAGGCCATACCTCCTTACCCCCTAAAATAATGCCCTTACTATAAGAGGCTGATAGAGTCTCCCTAGAGGAGCGCATTCCCTCTACTTATAAAGAAGTAGACTAGGAAGCTATGGCTAGTCCATCTAACCTTCTAAAACCCTTAGGAATGATCACCACTAGAGAGTTATTAGAGTGGTTGCTATACAAGACCCTACAAAAGACAAAGGAGTTAGAGATACAATTAAGATAAGTATATTAAGACTACTAAGGACAATTATAAGGACAATTAGGGGAAGCACAGACACCCTAGATATAAAGCGGACTTAAAGGGGTAACGCTATACTACGCTATAATATTAGAAAAACCTAAATTCCGCATAAAGGAACCTAATAAGTATAATGGTGATAGTTTCTAGAACTATAATTATTTTATCTGTTAATGCGAAACTAAGTTTTAGCTAGACCCAAAACGTTACTTTAACGAGTATAATTAGACACTAATTGCGTCTACCTTCCTGCGTGGTACCGTTAAGAGTTTATAGATACGCTATAAGAAGAAACTTACCACACTCCTTAAATTTAGTAAACTTAAGTTATAGTTAGTTAATTAGATCTAAGACCCTACTAATTAAGGGATAAATTACAACCAGTAATACTATAATACCAAACAGTAAGAAAGCCAGAGTGTAGTCCAGTTTATAAACTACTTAGAAGAACTAGAAGATAATATACCCTACTTAGACCTGTAGGATAATACTATATAACTTTACTAGCTACTTGCCAAGTTATAACCTAAGATTTAACAGGCCATATAGAAGAAGGGCGAAATTCCTACCTCCTAAGAAAAGCTTATCTCTAAAGCTACTTGGATTAAGAACGCTAAAAGAGACTATCTAGGGAAGTGAAAGGAATAAGACACTAACAATGAAGAGCGTAGAACTAGACCTAGCTTTAATAAAAGGGGCAGATTCTAACCTAACTACTCTATAAAAGGACAACGCGAGCAGGCTTCGTAACCTTAGAGCAACGCTGGTTAACCCTAAAATAATAATAGGCAGAAACTGTAGAACTAAGAGTTACGTAGCTGTTATTACTGTGGTAAGAAGGCTATATATAACGCTTCTACCGGTAGAAGAAGTAAGAAGATACTTAATTAGGAAAAGAGAGAGCCTAGTAGATCTTTACTCCCTTATACTAGGCCAGTAAGAGAAGGAGGGAGTAAGCTGCTGTATAGTTATTCCTGTCTCTATTTAAGTTAATAATAAATGGATAATATAAGACTGCCTTGTAGATAGCGGCGTAACTATGGGGTTTATTTCTTAATTACTAATAAAAGAATTGGATTTGGACCTTAGTGGCTTATAGGTACGCACCGTTTAAAGCATTAGAGGCTACTAGATTCCGTGCTATAGAGAACAAACTTTTTCTATAGCCAGCCAGGACTGTAATAGTCTATGGGATATACAGGAGATGCGCTTCTACGCCGTAAAAATTAAGGGATATAACCTTATTTTAGGATACCTATAGCTTTAACAAGTTAATTCAGACATTAATTGGCCTTTAGCCTTGTATTAACACTAGAAGTCTTAACCGCGTATTATAGTTAAAGATTAAAAAACTTTCTTAAACTATATACAAGAGGAAGGGTGGGCGTATGCCATATATGCTACCCCTAATACCAAGAATGGGGACATAGGGTATTTATTTTTAGATATCCAGCTATACATAGTTAAGGAACTAGAGATTCTATAGGAATATATAGACCTAAAGGATGTTGCTAATAAGAAAGCTGCGTATACCTTACCTAACCCTATATTGGTGGAGCATAAGATAGATATAGGAGATAAGGAACCTCCTTTTAGACTACTATACAACCTGTTAGAAAATAAGCTGGCTGTATTACGTTAGTATATAGTGGACAATCTTTAGAGAGGATAAATTTAGCCTTCTATAAGTTGGGTAGGGGCACCAATTATATTTATACCCAAGAAGGACAAGACCCTTTGTCTCTATGTTAACTATTAGGCGCTAAACAAGATTATTATAAAGAATTGCTACCTGCTACCTTTAATAGGGGAGCTTATTAATAGGCTATTAGGCGTAAAGATATTTATAAAATTGGATCTAAAAGATGTATACTATTAAATCCGGATTAAAGCTGGTGATAAATGGAAAATGGCGTTCTAAACATAGTACGGCCACTTTAAGTACCTAGTAATGCTATTTAGGCTTACCAACACACTAGTAACATTCCAGGCCTATATTAATAAGGTATTATTAGGCCTATTAGATATAATATATATGGTCTACCTTAATAATATTATAGTCTACTTTAATAACTATAAAGCATATATGCACTATGTGCAAATGGTACTAAAAAGACTGTGGGAATACAAGCTCTATATAAACCTAAAAAAATGCTTATTCTATATCACTAGCATTAATTTTCTAGGCTTTATTATTAGCGTTAACGGAGTGTTAATGGAGAAAAGCTGGGTAGACGCTATTAGGGAATAGCTATACCCTATAACATTTAGGGAAGTATAGGTTTTTATAGGCACGGCAAACTTCTACTAAAGGTTTATTGTTTATTACTTATAAGTAATGCTCCCAATTACTAATCTGCTAAAGGGATCTAATAATAGCAAGAAGTTAGGACCCTTTATATTTAGGGAAGCTGCTAAGTAGGCTATAGACCGGTTAAAGGATTTATTTACGTTAGCGCCTATCCTAATATACTTCTGCTAGGAGCTATATATATACCTTAAAACAGATATATCCAGCTTTACCCTAAGGGTAATTATATCTTAATTAAAAGACAGAGAATAGCATCCTATGGCGTTTTAGTTAAGGAAAATAACCCCTATAGAGTAGCGTTATATAACGTACAACTAGGAGCTGCTTACGATAGTCACAGCAATAAAGCACTAGTGATATTATTGTATAAAAAGCAATTATCCTATTAAAGTCCTTATAGACTATAACAACCTAGAATACTTTATAACTATAAAGGTGTTAAGCAGTTAATAAGCTAGATAGGTAGAGGCACTATTATAGTACAACTTTAAGATTATATACCGCCTAGGAAAGATAAATCCCGCTAATAGGTTATTAAGATATCTAGATTATAAGACCGGGAGAATCTAGGACAGTATAGGGGAAATAATTTCTATATTGCAAAATTTGCTTAGAAAGAAAGAAGAATCTTTCCTTAGAACTATAGAATTCTACAGCAGGGCAGAGGTCCTAGTAATACAGCTGCGAAGCACTATAATAATAGAGCTGTAGGATATAGTTATGGACCAGGTTATAGACCAAGCAGATATTATAAAGTTGGCGTACCCTAGAATTAGTAAGAATTCTGCGGGATATGCTAGGGGTATTATAGCACCTTTTGTTACGGCATCGGCAAAATATGGTACCCTACCAATGGCCTCAATGGTTGGTGGTTGACGCAATTGGCGCGCAGTTGAGGGCATTTGGCAACTCGACCGACTAGCCTATGTCGTGTTTTTTTGACACGCAGCCTGCGCGCAACCTGCCAGTAATCTGCGCATTTGGCAACTA
>Ga0307507_10005485_pt1 | contig 20759 bp, 8 predicted proteins | sample 7_EM_MG_FD_207223 | JGI IMG/M metagenome (GOLD analysis project Ga0307507, IMG submission 207223) | Populus trichocarpa ectomycorrhiza microbial communities from riparian zone in the Pacific Northwest, United States - 7_EM | ecosystem: Host-associated > Plants > Roots > Unclassified | place...
AAGGGAGAGTGAAGCGGGTTCAAGCTAGAAGAAATTACTTTCTATAAAGAAGGTAAAGGAAGGTTCGATGGAATTCAAGCTCATGACATGTCTCGGTTGATCGATCATAGACTATCTCAAAAGAGATGAGTCCTCAAATAGATGGCTACCTAACTGCAATTTCCTAATAAGTCATGATGGAAATTATTTTGGGTAGGTTCCCCTCTTCCTTCTTTCTTCTAGTCATCATATATCGTGCATGGATAAAGAAGAGGGAAAGAGATGTTGGGCGTCGAGGAGGAAGTTCTTGAAGTCCAATCTAAATTTGGATAAAAAAGAGGTTGCTGTTGTCTTTGAGATAAAAGATTTTGAAAAATTAATGAAGAATCAACATTTCACCAATTCCATGTCACATCAATGAACAAATGAAAGCAACCTCAAATTCCAGTATGGCTGACCAGCGATATTCAGCTTCATGCAACAAGTTCCACCCTGCAATCAAAACAAGCTATGTATAATTATGCAATGGATTAATTGTTTGATTAATTTAATACATAGCTAATTAATCTTTTTAGTCTTTTTTTCTTAATTTTCTAATGCATGTATGATGATGATGATTATGAACATGGTGAGGTTTTGAAGCCAACGGTTGCCTTACAATATAATTTACGAATAGTATGTTGCTTATTTGCAAGTTTTAGAAATTCTCCTTACTCGATGCCTCCTCAATCCTTATTCGCTGAAGCAGATTTCTAGGAGGTGGTACTGTTTCTTGTTGCTGCGTATTAACCCACCCCCATGATACTGCAATTGCAGGTAATTAATTGGTAATGATGCTCCGGACCCGTATGATTTTGATTTCTCTGATGATATTGTTGCTGATGCTGATTATGCTTAGAGGAGGATTCTTATCTGGAGGGTTTGGATGCTTTTCAGTTGAGCTTTTCCCACCTGGAAGAAGAACAGTCCAAAAATGCTAGCGTGATTCTTGACTGAATATTGCCTGCTGTTTTAGATTATCAGTACTGGCAAACAAGTTTGATTTCTCATCTCCGGTTCTTGAAACTTGAAAGGATTATTTCTCATAAATCTAAATTTAATGGGTTAAAACCCCTCAGCCCAAAAAAACTCAAAAGTTCAAAAAACATTTTTTCAAGCGATTAAGATGCATGGGCTCAAGTATGGTAATCTAACCTCATTTGAAAGAGAAATAAAACTCAAGAATGAGTTCTCTTGAATCCAGAGATAATAGCCGAGCTTGAGATAATAGATAATTATGAGCAATCAGATATAAATCTACCATAATTAAATGATAATTTTCATTATACAGATTACATAAATAGTCTAAGTCTAGCATATATATTTATAGATAAAATAGATCTAGGCTTAATAGAAAAATTAATCGCTAGATAACAAAATGATAGCTTAAAAAACCCTTAACTCTTGATGAAATCATTGGCCGAAGATCTGGTTCTACCTCCATGTTAGAAGTTAATGCAGAGCCCTCGAAACCTGTTCAATTTTTTTTTTCATAAACGATGCTGGATATACTGTAAGAGAAAGCAACGTTGGAAGGTGTGCATGTAAAGAAAGTGAGAAACGAGGGGGAAAGAAAATAAAATTCATGTTACGCACAACCGAATTTTTTCCAACAATCATGCTATATATGAGCAAAACAAACCTTGACTAAAGGCCCGAGGTGTCCTGCTCTCAAAAGATAGAAATCTGCTTGAGTCTGTATTGTTGAAGTTGCATCTGGCACTTCATTGGAGGGACAGCTAATTAAGCTGCCAACGGATCCCCCCTGCTTTTGCAGGCCTAATAAAAAAATCTCCAGAGTGAGTAACCTTAAAGCTGCAATTGCTTTGCCAGGTTGAATTTGCTTCCAGGAAAGGCACCCTATTCAATACAGCATTCATCTGCTGTCTACCATCTGTAAGGGTACAGAAAATGGCAGCAAACAAGACTATGATCACAAGAAATATAATGTAGGAGAAAATACCTTCTAAGTTCTATCAGCACTCATGGAGACTTGGATATAATAATTACCTATCATTCAATGTTCACTAGGGTTCCAAATTATAGCTATTTGATTAAAGAATTGAGAAAGTGAGTCAGCCAGAAGGGAAGCAACCAAGGAAGCTAACCGACATCTTACCAGACATAATAACAAGTGCAACATCAGATGCAGTTAAGGATTCTTACAAGATATAATCAATTATTTTTGGAACATGACTGCTAAAACCTTTGAAATTGAAGCAAGCACCATAAAATGATGTATAAAATCTGAACTATTATGTAAGTTTGCTTAGCAGCTCAAATCAATAAGGGCAGACCCGACAAAAGTTTAACTGAATACAGTAAAAAGAAGCATTTATCAGAACTTTACAACAAGTACCATTAATTAAAAATCTCAGCCATCTACTAGATAGGTTTCCAAGAAAGCAGTCACTTTACATTAAAAATAACCTTTTTGTTAATGTAAAGTAGATTCAATGTCGAAAGAAACCTGCTCCTATGTAACTGTGTATCATTACTAAAATGATAATTCAATCCTGCGGCAGAGTTTACTGCCCCAGATAATTACTACCCTTCGCAGTAGCTGAACGCATCCAAGTCCAAAGTGTTCATTCATTGGCAACAGGTCACTTCACTCTCTCCAATTAGCTTGACAGATTGGTATTCCTAAGATTCACATGTTCCTGAGAGCTTCCCAGTTCACTCAAGTCTTATTGAAACATAACTGTTTCGTTAAACAAGAGACCATGTACCTCCTCCTATTAAGCTTCCATTTCTAAAGCAAGCCATCAGTTTCTATTTTAACCAAACAAAAAGCACCCTTATTCTGCAACCGAAGTAGATCTTCATCAATTATTCTTCAGCAAAACCATGAAGCTCTTACCAAAAGAGAAAAAAAAAACAAAAAAAAACAGACATATATACACCAATCAATCAGTAAGTCAACAATTATTAACCATCTCATCTGTTTATACAGCTCCCAGAGCAAATATAGAAGGACTTGCAAAATCTTTCCCTTTCGTTTTCTTGCAAGTATTAATTTATTTCCAACAAGTCCCATTTTAATTACCACTTTGCCTCCTTCCATACAAGAATTCAATCATATCATCACATGCATACATAGCTGCACACACACACACACATACATGTACTCATTCATATGCTGTCAATCATTCATTGATTCACCTAAAAAAAGAAGTTCCTTTCTTACTTCAACTTCCTTCTTAGGAAACTGAGCTCTTGGATTTACTTTAACCAAAACCACACACATTCCATTCACCTAAGAATCTACTACAACCATAAAATAAAATTAAAAACTTTAGAGAGTGCTGTACTTGTTATATAGAGAGAAGTTTGATAAAGTTGCAGACTTTACTGGTCAAACTGAGAGCCTGAGAACTGATGCAGCTTGACAGGAGGGGGTGCATGTGGGCTGAGTTGAACCGAGTCTGGAGGCCGGGTTGGCTCTGTGAGTTAGTTATGTACTAAAAGGGACAAGAGAGAGAGTAAGAAGGAAGAAAGAACAAGCAGGAAAGCCATAGATTTGTTACCATTTATAGTATTATTATATATATAAGTTTGATTTGTGTGTAATAATTATAGTCACTTTTAAAAGCATTTACTTTGCGTCTTTCACGAAGTTAGATCACGCCACGTTTTGAAAAGCTTAAGCTTGGCCTCGGATTGAAAAAATAAAAATAAAAATAAAAATGAAACCAATCATTGTTCAATTTCATCATAGGAGAGTTTATTTTTTCTATTTTTTTTCTTCGGATCCATAGTAATTGCATCGGATATAAGATTTTAAAATTTATTGTGCAATTTATATAATTTTTGGTCAAATATTTAGACGAATGATGATTTACAACTAATACTCATATTTATTTTATTTTTGTTATAGAAATTGTTTTTTAAAATATTTTTTACTTGAAAATATATTAAAATAATTTTTATTTTTAATATAAATACATCAAAACAATATAAAAACATCAAAACAATTAATTTAATGTAAAAAAATTTTAATTTTTATAAAAACGCTTTCAGCTATAAAAACAAATGTAACCTTAATAGCCCACCAAGAAAATTGAGGTAGTTTGACATTATAGTTGAAATTAAATTTTAAAAGTTTGCATTACATTAAATTTTTTAGTGTTTTTTTTTATAGTTTTGATATGCTAATATAAAAAAATTTAAAAATTTTATTTTAATACATTTTAAAATAAAAAATACTATTAAAAAACATCTTGCACCACAATGTATAAAAAAAAATGAATTTAGAGTTAGGCAAGTCCTTTTCCCATCTCATTTCTCATATCTTAGTGTAATTGTGAACGCTTTAATTACAGTTTTTTACACCTAAATTATTGAGTTTATGACGTATTATAAACTTGGTAAATTTTTTCCTTGAAATGTTATATTTTAAGTAATTATTTTACCATTATCATTTACCAAAAACCTTTTAAGAAATTCCTTTTTATATATTTTGAGCTAAGAATTTTCACACAGGCTAATAAAAATTAAATCTAGTTTCAAAAATAATTTCAAAAACTTTTGATGTTAAGAAGCATATTTTAGTTTTTCTTAAACATTAAATATTAAGAAATTAAAAAAATTAAAAAAATAATTTGAAATGAGTTATGTTGGACGACTAATGAAATGAGTTTGAAACCTATTATTAAAAATATTGGTAATAGAAATCCAACTTTGAATCAACAAGAAGTTTATCTTTAAATTTAATAGGTAATAACAAATTATTGTTTAGTATTTGTTAGATATTAATAATTAATTTTAGATTCTATTCTGATAATATTAAATGTGTTTTATTACGTAAAAGAGGATTAACGTAGACTCTTAATAGAATTTAAAGTTTGTATTTAATATAATAGAGACATGTATAATTCCACTTATATGAATGTAGAAGTGATGTCGTTTTTTACAAGAGTTAGGGTTCTCTTGTAAATATTCATGAATATGAAATTTTAGCACATGATCATAATAGTGTTAAGCAGTTGTAAACCGCTTTAAGAATTTGGATAATATTATGCGTGTAATATCTTTAATTCTACAACAAAAATTTTGGTTTAATCTGCGGACACCAATAACTTTAGTAAGATTCAAGTTCTAACTTTAATTGAAGATTTAAATTGCAAAATACCTTTTTGTAAGCATAATTATATCAAGTGAGAAGACATTCATTATAAACTAGTGGATAATTATTGATATAGTTTGTAAATGAATAAAGAAGAAAAAGATGTCTAACCCATATTAAGAAGAAACACTCCCTCATAAGTGTTTATGAGTATGAATTTCTATTGTGTAGTAAATTAAGTGAAAACCATAGTGGATGAGCTCTCTTAGTGGATTTTCTAATGTTATTATATAGATATTTATAACATTAAAATATATCAGTGAGATTAATTTGTTTTTGAATTAATTTTCTTAATTAATTTTGACATTTATGATTATTAGGATAAAACTAAATAACATTTATTCGATTTAATCTAAAATATAATTATTTCATTAACAATCATATAATTTCATTAACAGTCATAATATATCATTATAATATAGGTCTAATAAAACATGTTACTACACAAAAAAATATATGCAATAAAAACATATTTTCTTTCCTTTATCTTACCTCGTTATTCTTGCTTAGTTATATCCTAAAAGTATCATCTCTATGTAAGGAAAAATAAACACCTTAATGACAATATTTTCACGTTTTTAAGCCAACTCCTCATCTTAAACTATTTCTCTAACAGGTACATGTATAAGGAAATTGATCCATTTGAGAACGAATGAAAACATGTCTGTATTGTTTAAACATGTAGCAGATTCTGGGAAAGAAATGATGGCCTCTTATTGTCACTGAGTCATTTGAAAATCAAATAAACAGAGGGAAGGTATTTGAACAAAGCATAAGACTCCTCTCCATACAGAATAATGGCCTGCTTTGGGAGTTCATTGTGTCCATGCACTTGCAAAACTGGACAGGCCTCTATCAAGGAAGATATATAGAGGGGGAAAATGTGTGGAGGTAGGAAAAAAAATGTAAGGATTCTTGGACCAAACCAAAAAAATTTGCCTAGTGGCGCTTCATTTCACGGAATATGTTTGCCACCCTCGGGGATAATCTTGGTAGGTACTTGAACAACTGTAACACAAACACCATATGCAATCAACAACAATTAGTAACCATAATTAATAGAATGAAACACTAGTTTCAAAATACAAAACGCATAGAAAAGGTTAATCAAGAAACCATGAGCAATTTTTTCTAGTGAACTTGTTTGACAATAAACAAAAGAAAAATATTCTGATGATGTCCCATCACATAATGAAGAAGTTCTTTTAGGAGAATACTTCATTTATGAGTAATATATAGCTGGTTAGATGCATAATTGGTACGTACAAGGTGCATGCGCATGTGATTTTAAACCACAGGTGCATCACCCAGTTACATCTCTGTGGAAACTGCTGAACCTTTTTTCTTTTTTGTTGTAATTTTGGCCGAATAAAACTAAGAAAAGAAAGACCACCGTATCATATCTTAAAATGACCTCTCTTTTTTTCTCCAGAACAATATACAAAAGAAACACTTGAAAAAAATGTGCAGCTGAAGACCTGTGGCAATGCAGTGATTGAGAAAGAGTGAGTCTATAAGGACATGATCATCATGTTACTCGAATAAAATTGTAAACAAGCTATGGGCACTGCAAGACAAACTAACTTTCCTATCGTTCAATAAGAATAGGTAAATGGCCAAGTTGTCAAATAGCTAAAAGAGGTGCATAAAATCCATCTCATTTGAATCTTAAAATGGCTGAGACTTCAGCTATCTCTCCAGTTTACCACCTTGAACACAGTATCATCCAATGGAAATTTGCTTTTCTTTACATGTACGACACTTTTCCCCACGTTTTTGTCTTATAAATTCATAACTAATCACAGGGAGGGGCATAGCAGCTGGGGGTGGGGGTGGAGCTAGCACAGCCACCCTATTCATTTAAATTTCAAGTAAACTATAATCACTTCATTCGCTCACATTCCTGTGTGGAAATTAATCATGTTTGGAAAGGAACTGATTACCTTTTACCTTTCATAAAGGTAATCACTTCCAGTTTAACCACAGACAGGCTTTTCTAAATAAAGGTTTTTATTGGATTTTGTTCAACGAAACACTTATTTGAGTCAAAGTAACATACCCAAAGCTTTACACATGCATCAATGACAACAGGAACGAGGCAGATGAAAATGGTGATAGCAGATTGGTCAACTTCAAGTCCATAGTGCTCAACAATTACATCCAGCAAGGTCTGCCAACCAGATTCGGAGTGATACCTACAGTATTCAATTTCATAAAGGATAATGTTCATTATGCAAACAAGAGTGAAAGTGAAATTCTTAGAAGAATAATGAGCATTTTTTTAAGAAAAATCCAGCAAGAAACAATATGGTGCCAGCCTGCCCACTCTTTGATACGCGCGCGCGGTGTGTGTGTGTGAGAGAGAGAGAGAGAGAGAGAGGGAGAGGTTTATATACGGAATCTCAACATCTTCACTTACTGAAAGATAGATATTACTTGCACGAATTCATTCAAAGCCAATTACAGATTCCACATTCACTGCGGTGACTGACACCAAGCTATTCTACATTTGGTATCACTTGCAGAATTTGTTCAAAGCCAACTTCTGAACTAGCATACAAAATAATATACCAGTGGAAAACATATACTAACGATAGTATTTTAGTAAAGAGCAAAAAATATTACCCCAAAAAAATATCTGTGATAAGTATGATTAGAAATGCCTTCCCAATATCTGTAACATTGTTTAGTATTTTATAACCTGTAAATTTCAGCAAAGCTACCTGCAATATGGATAAATAGAAGAAAAAGAAAAGAAAATTATAAAAACATGATGCAAGGGTATGATAGAACGAATCATTTCCAAATGCAATTTAAGCAGAACAAATGCAAAAAGGTGAAAACTATTCACCAGGTATTTCTGCAACAACTCCTGGGATGTTCTATAACAATTTAGAAGAGCAGATAACTTCAAAAGTGAATAATGCTCGTAGACAAGCAAAGCAAGAGTGGTTCAATGTTTTCTTGAAAAAAGCTAAACAATTTCTTGCAGCAATGAATATAGACTAGGTGAAAATTGATATAAACATGAAAAATCACAACTTTTACCATAAATAAGCTGACATGCTCCTTATTGTTGCTTATACAATACCACAGTTTTTGCTTGATAGATGATGGCTATTACAATGAAAATGATCAAGGTTTTTACAATGATGCAACATATATCAATTATATACATAAAAGGCATTGTGCAAAGAGATGACTGATGACTCACTTTACTCTGATTGAAGTACAAAAGAATGAAGATTGAGATCCCAAATACCATGTCTGACCATATGTTGGCAAATGATCTACGGTTTTCTAACCTCCAATCATCCCGTAGCTCTAACCTGTTTGAGCAACAAACCAGAAGTTGAAAAGCATAGAATTCACTATATTTACTTTCGTCAGCAAAGAGTATGGAAAACTTTCCTTAGTATTGCATTTATAGGGAATCAAATCCAGTATAACATGCCAGATTGTAGTTTTCAATCAGAAATTGACTACAATTTGATGGACACTTTTTTTTTCCCGGGGAGTGAGGGGGTCTGTTCAAAGTTATTTAATGTTATGAAGAAAATAACCCTAAAATTTAATGTTAAAGAGTACCATCTAAATGAAACTTCTACTCATGAGAAGTGTTCTGAGAAAATTCACGGAGGAATCAGATAAATAGTAAACATGAGCTAGCAAAGCAAGCAAAAAAAATGTTATCCCTACGCTTTATGCCGTAGTTCCCACCATTCCTCCTCATCAGAAAGAGGTGGAGATTTACCAATCTCTACCTCAAGCAGCAATCTTGCTTTCTCGACTTTTAGTTCCTTAATCATCTCAAGTTTTTGACTTTTTCTCACATCAAGCATCTGCGCTGCTAGTGGTACAGTCTTGACATATCTGTTCGTGACATAGACTGAGATACTTAATCAGAAAGTCAGCTTTAAGTGCAGCATAAGCATTAGTATTTTAAAACTTTTCAGGTAGAGAAGAAAGCAACTTGTAAATATCAAGTATTTCTTCTTATTAAGATTAGGAGAAATCGCTTAAGCAACCATTTTGTCCTAATTATTACCTGTCTAAGAAGGGCATGAGAACATAATCATGAACTGCAAAGTCCAAGGCCCAGGGTATGATTATCAATACTGCCAAAAACTTAGCCTGCAACGAGATGAATATGGATATGGATAAGTGTATTGAGTACAAGCATGCCAGCTTGAATAAGCAAAATTTTAAAATAACGGGAGCATAAACAAAATATATATTTACAACATCTTATGAAACTCAGCATGAAGTAGTCAAGTTCAACAAAGATCAAATGTAAAATGTCCATTGTGAACTCTTTTAATAACCAAACACTTTGATCATATACTATTAAAAATCCGTCAAAAGTCAGTGATACTCTGTCTAATTCTTCTTTACATCTAACTTAACCCCAAAAGTATAGATACTTTTATCCTCTTATATATTGATGTGCAAAATGGAAATAGGATTGCTCATCCCTCTTCACGTGGATGTCCATTATTTTGCATCACTACAGTTTACGTGCTGCAAAGCTAAAGCTAAGTGGTTGGAAGATAGCTTGATTGATTAACTAAAGATCACCGATTTCATAAAATTAGCGCCACATTTTTCGATAGTCACATAGAATAGAGCACAATCTCAATTGGCACAGAGACATATGACCAAGTAATGAATTCAATGGATACCCCATAAAAAAACAGATCAACATAGGAAAGAATGGCATAAGGCAGGGCTTACTTCAGTCTGAAACAAAGTGCATTGAAATGAAATTCACTTACCGAATTCAATGAGGCATACCGGAACACACGGTCTTCATAAAGCAAATCCTCCTCTTCCCTGCCAAGAACCAAATCTCTAACAGACTCAACAAATCCTTTCTCAGGTACAAGGTCAGTAGGATCCGACCGCGCATCCTCCACTGAGCCCCCATTTCCAATTCCACCATTTCCATCAAACTCTTGACTCCACCAAGAACCATTACTAGCATCATCATGACCATTATCACCGTAATCCACAATCCAATCCTCCCACCTCCTGCTATCCTCATTCAACATATCTTCTTGTGCTTCTCTCAGCTCCACAATTGCCTCAGCTCTCCTCTTCCAAGCCTCAAACTTCTCTTCCTCGGACAGCTCCTCATCACTTGAATTCTCAGAAAAATCCGCCTCAGCATCAAGCAAATCATCATCCTTTAATCCAAACCAGTTTCCATCTTCATCAAAAAAGAACCTCCGCCACCAATTTCTCTTTCTTTTAGAATGATTTTTCCCATTCTTCTTTGCTTTTGGAAAAACCCCACAAAATCTCCTCCTGTTACTCAATTGGAGTGAGAAACTGGATGATTTGGCAAATAAGTTCCTGTTCCTAAGTGGGGTTTGGTTATGGTTAGTGTTAAAGCTTAGGTTGTTGCATAACACAATTGAAGTGGTCATCAAGAACCCAACATTTTTTAGCCTTTTCAAACCAAAGACAAGAAACCACTGCTCCAAATCGCTGTAATCATGAAACAATCAAACCTCTTCTTATCAAACAAAAAACATGGGCATTGTCTTAAAATATTCAATATCTTGACTACTAAATTGGCTTTTAAAAAAACAAAATTCAGAAACTCATATCCTGAGCTGAAGAGCTAAAAAACAAAGAAAAAGAAGAATCAAGAAGAACTTTACAACAAAAGAAAGAGTTTTTTGTAATTGTGATGAAGCAAAGCTAAACAGCTAAAGAGGGAAGAGCAAAAGGAAAGAGGATAGCGGTCTTTGGGCTCTCACTCTCACTACTGGATAATTAAAAATAAAATAAATGTTTTTTTTTTTTGGATAAGATAAAGAAATCCTTTATATTAAATAACGATATTACTCTTCTTGTGAAATATAAGAGGAAAAAACTCAATTTAGCCTCCAAGGAATTAGGAGGCTGAGTCTTTTTTTAATCTTTTGATTCTATCATTTTATCCAAAAAGTAAACAACATTAAACAATGTTAACCTTATTTGCATGTGCTAATTAACTATTTCCATCCAAGATATCAATTTTTTCCCCTTAAATCACCATTTTAGCAAAAAAAAATTTCATTTTAATAGTTCATATAAAAGAATTTTTTATATATATTTTAACACTAAGTTATTGTTTAGGACATTCTAGACCATTACCTACACTAGGTTGTTGTTCGGATCAAAAATTTTTGTACTTAAAAAATTATCTAGATGTTTTTAATGTATTTTTTAGCAAAAAAAAAATCAAGATAGTAATTTTTAAATATTAAAATGACAACATATTTGATCGACTTTGATCAATATGAATTAACTTATCAAATACATTATCCAAGTCATGATCCTAATAACCTTGTATAAAGCAAATAAAAAAAAATCAATTCTTAATCAACCTAATATTAAAAGATAAAATTGAAAACAAAATGGACTAAAAAAATGAGTTGAGTCAACCTAGGTTAACTTATCAAACTTGGATCATGAAACCGGGATAATTCCATAGAAAGCAAATCAAAACAAATTATAAAACCCAATTCTCAATCAATCCAATGTTAAATGATGAAATTAAAAAAAGAACATAAAACCCAATCAAGTCAACTGACCAAACTCGTGATCTAGGTCATAAGATAAGGATAATCTCATAGAACACAAACCAAAACAAACTATGAAGCCTAATTCTCGATCAACTCAATATTGAAGGATGAAATTGAAAAAAAATCAATTAAAAAGGGACAAAAAACCCGAGTCAATCATCCTAACTTACGACTCAGTCATACGACCATGATAACCCTCATATAAAGCAAATAAAAAAAATATAAAGCCTAACTCTCAATCAACTCAATGTTAAATGATTAAATTGGAAGAAAAAAAATGACACGAGTCAATCAGGGTTAACCTGCTAAACTTGAATCAGGAAACTGGGATAACTTTATAGAAAACAAATTGAAAAAAATTATAAAGTCCAATTCCCAGTCAAACCACTACTGAATGATAAAATTGAAAAAAAAATCAACAAAAAAAGAACAAAAAAACTCAAGTCAACCTGACTAACCCGTAAAACTTGTGACCCGGGTCATGAGACCGTGATAACCCCATAGAAATCAGATCAAAAAATAATTATCAATCTCAATTCTCAATTTGTCTAATCTTGAATGATGAGGTTGAGAAAAAAAAATATTAATTAGAAGAGAACATAGAAAAAAAAATATTAATTAAAAAAAAACATAAAAATGACTCAAGTCAATATGACTAACCACAAAACTTGCAATCCAGATAATGAGAAATCAATTTTTTTCTTAAATCACTATTTTAGCATTAAATCATAGTAAATTATTTTAATTTTTTGCTTTCATTTTAATAGTTTATATAAAAGAAGATCTTTTATATTTTAGCACTAAGTTATTGTTTAGGACATTTTAAATTATTGTTTGCATTACATTGCGGGTCAGATTAGAAATTTTGTGTATGTAAAAAAATATCCAGGTGTTGTTAAGGTGTTTTTTAGCAGAAAAAAATTAAGATGATATTTTTAAAAAAATTAAAATGACAACATATTAGATCGATACATATCAGCTCGAGTTAACTTGTCAAATCAATTACTTGGATCATGAGATCTTGATAATCCTATAGAAAGCAAATAAAAAAAAACTATTAAATATAATTCTCAATCAACCCAATATTGAAAGATGAAATTGAAAAACAATTAATTAAAAAAATAAACTTATTTAACTTGGGTTAACTTGTCAAACTTGGGTCATGAGACCAGGATAATCTCATAAAAAACAAATAAAAAAAATTATGAAACTCAATTCTCAATCAACCCAATATTAAAGGATATAATTAAAAAAATAAAATTAAAAAAGGACATAGAAACCTCAATCGACCAAACTCGTGACCTAAGTCATGAGATTATGATAACCTTAAAGAAAACAAACCAAAATAAATTATAAAGTTTAATTCTCAATCAACCCAACATTAAAAGAATAAATTTTAAAAAATCAACTAAAAAGGACAAAAGACCCAAGTCAACCATCCTAAATCGCGACCCAAGTCAACCATCTTAAATCGCAACCCAAGTCATACAAATGGAAAAATTGAGAAGTTCTATCCTGAACTAACCAGACATCGAAAGATAAAACTAAAAAAAAAATCACACAAAAAATTGTCATTAAAAGAATTAGAATGGAAATTGAAATAAAATAAATAAATTAGAAGACATAAAAAAATTAAATTGGAGGGTTAAATTGAAAAAAAAAACTTTAACAAAAGGAAAAAAAAAAAAATAACGAGGGCTGAGTTAGAAAAATAAAATAAAAAAACATAAACTTTGATTGAATGATAAACTTGAAAACCAACAAAACTTTAAAAAAAAAAACTTAAGGAAAAAAATCTGAAATCAAAAGAATAAGGAGCGGATTGGAAAAAATAATATATAACAAATTGTAATTTAATGGCTAACTTGAAAAACATAAAAACTTTTTTTTTAAAAGGGTCAAAGATGAAAATAACTAATAAAAAACATAAGAACTAAAATTCAAAAACGAAAAGAAAAAAAGGACAAACATGCATTTTCTATAGAAAAGAGAGAAAATAACGAAGAAAAAAAAAATTTGCTAGTGACAAATCGCCCCTCATCCGCCGTCAAGCCCTACACCATGAGAAAAAGGGATTTAGTGGCACTTCCAAGTACATGATGAAAGACCAGGTTTTACCACCGAGTGACGTTGTATGCGTCATCCAAAGTTCATGAATGCCACTCACATATTAGTGCATAATGAGTACATGCAACAACTTTTCAGAATAAAAATTTAAAATTTCAACATAGAAAGACCAAAACACCCCTCATAACCCTATAAATTACAAGTAAACCTGTGTGAAATGACAAAAATACCCTTAAATGCGTACCTTATTTTTTTATTATATTTTTTAAGGGCAAAGACGTATTTTAAGTGTAGCCTAAGAACAAAAAAATCATTGGACAACAACTCTAGTTTTTTTCACCTCGAGGGTAAAGAAATATTTTTAATGTTTTAAAGTTTGTGAAAAAATTAAAAAAACCTTTGGTTAATAGTTTTAAGTTTTGTTGATTTTAGGGGTAAAAGCGTATTTTTACCGTGCAAAAATTTAAAAAAGACTTATATACCTCCGAACAATCTTTTAATGGCCAATGAATCATTAGAAAATACTAAATTACCCCCACAACAAAAGCTTTAAAAATTTTACACTCAAGGTCAAAATAGTAATTTTACTGTAACAATTCACAGTAATCTGTGTCCATTGTTACATTGAAATGACCACGCCCTATAGAGTTCTATTAATTGGAACATAATGAAGGTGCCCTTTTTTTTTCTTCTTCTTTTCATTCTTTTCTGTTTTCAATTTTGTCTTCATATTTCTTCTAATGATTATCATGGTTATTTTTAGACCGATCAAATTAACTGAGTTACGTCGAGCCAACTCACACAGAGTTTAATTTTAAACTTGGGTTAGGCAAGAAGATGAGTTGATAAGTTTTTTTTCCTATCAATTTCGTTTTCTTTTCTCAATTTTATTCTCAAATTTTTTTTACTGGTCAACCATATTGTTTTGTGACCGATCAAGTCGGTTGGATTACACCTAGACAACTTTTACACGATTTAATTTTAAACTCGAGCTAGATAATAAGTTAAGTTTGAAAGTTTTTTTTATCAATCTTATCCTCATAATATTTTACCGATCGATCAAATTATCTTTGAATTAAATAAATTAACTAAATTATATTAAGATAACTTTTATATAATTTAATTTTAAATATGAAAAAAATCAGATGAATAAGCATACCCTCTGTGGCATGAACTTCTTTTATTATATTAAAAACTTAATTAATTTAACTCAGCAGTGCAGTGCGATCATGTAAACTTGTTAGGGACTAAATTAAGTTTTCCTAGAAAAAACAAAGGGACAGGTAAGGGCAAAGGTTTCATTTAGGAAACGGTACGTCGTTGGTGTCTGAAGTTCAGAAGTGAAGAGAAAATAGGGTTTAAGGATTTGATTGGAGAGAGAGAGGGAGAGGATGAAGTCTGTGGTGGGGATGGTGGTGTCGAACAAGATGCAGAAGTCAGTGGTGGTGGCGGTGGACAGGCTGTTCCACCACAAACTCTACAATCGATACGTCAAGCGGACCTCCAAGTTCATGGCTCACGACGAAAACAACCTCTGCAATATCGGCGATCGAGTCAGTACCCTCTAACTCTCCTTCTTACTCTTCTTTTTTCCTTCTTCTTCTTATTATTACTATTATGATGATGAGTAACTGATCGATTACTCAAACAAATAAAGAAAATAAATTCAACGAAATGAAAAAAAAAGAGAAACTTGTTAAAGTTTTCGAATCTGTGGAATTGGGTGGGCTTTCAGGTTAGATTGGATCCTTCGAGGCCGTTAAGCAAACGGAAAAATTGGGTTGTTGCTGAAATTCTCAAGAAAGCAAGGATATATGTGCCACCATCAGCAGCAGATAATGCTGCTTCGAAAACTAAAGGGGCGGAAGCACCAACTTCTTCGACCTCTTAAGGAAAGGTTTGTGTGAACAATTCAATCTTCATTCTGTATTGTGTTTCTGTAAAAACAAAAAGTGAAGTGGACTGAGCGAGGAGTATCGTATATGTCATGTTATGTACATTTAACTTTATACTTAACCTACGAGGTCAAAAGTTTCATGTTCTTGAATTAAGTTGCATCTTCATCGTATTGTGAGAATGCCTGCATGTTTAAGACTTCGATCATAGGTTGCTGACTGGGGCTTAACATTTTGTTCTGCTAGCATTATTGTGATTCTAATCGTGGTGGATATACTTCTCTGATCAATGCTGTTTTTATTCAAATTCCCATAGATTATGGGATGGCTTTTGAAAACAAAAATTGTGAAGGAATGATTAGTGAGCTAACAACTTTGTGTTGCAATTGAGATGTTGTCAGTCTGACTCTTATTGACTAGTATGGCTGGTTAGTAGTGGCAAGCGAGAGCAGATTGGGGTGTTCCTTTTACATTTTCTTCTCTCTCTCTCTCTCTCTCTCTCTTAAGAAAAATAAAGTGGTTTCAGAGTTCAGAAACATGATAATGGTACAGAAGAGAATGACAACGTGTCTTTGGTAGTGTTGTGTTTTGCTAGATGCTAGTTTAGTATGGAGAAAACATGTAACTTCTACTCTAGTCTTTAATAGTCTCTTAAATAACTTCCTGGGTAGTGATTGTTGGAACTCAGAGTTACAGTGTGCCATGTAAACATGTTTCGAGACTTGTTAGTACTGGAATATAATTTTGAACAGTTTTATGTTAGCATAGTGCTGGAATTGTGGGAGCACATAAAGGAAAATTAATATTAACCAAAATGGAGTTATCCTGGTTCACCAGGTGTAAGCTTGATGTTGCCTTTTCTCTATGACAGGTGATAGTTTGCTCTAGACATTGTGACAGTTTACTCAAGGCATCTGAAAGACTGAGAAGTCTTGGATTGGGATAAGAAACTCCAACAATTGCTTAGAATGAAGGCAGATAGCTGAAATTAAAGTTTTCTGTCTGTGTTTGAATTTTGAATTCTGGATGCGTTATAGACAGATGAACCCTTATGGTTACTGAAACATAACAAGAGGAGGCATTTATGTCCTGTTTTGTATTTTGTTTCATCTTGATTTTTTTGGTAAATCATATCTTCTTTCATTAACAGAAATTCCATATTGGTGAGCTTGATATTCTGTCTAATGAATGATAATCTTTACTCGTAGAAAGTTGTATGTTTTTTCTCCTTAATGGGAAGGTTCAGGTTGTTTATTTAAGAATGTCCACGTGACAACTGCATTACATTCGTGTCTTGCCAATTGCTGTTCTTTGCAAATGGAAACTCCAAGTCTATGGCAAGCTGACAACGTGACAGTATCTCCACTGCCACGTGCAGTTTGTAACATCGCGTGCCATTATCATGTTAGTTCCACCTGCTCCCTTAGGCTTGAGCTGCATCACTTATCTTGTTCACATCTAAGTTGCATGATTTGCAGTTACCTGCATTTACCCTGAAACATCTTAAACATTCAATTGTTGAACACCTCCTCCTTATGGATCCCTGTCAGTCCTCTGCTCCTCCTAAGAAAGTTCGACAAGGGAGAAATTCGGGAACTTACAGGGGTGTCAGAATGAGGACATGGGGCAAATGGGTTTCTGAAATAAGGGTTCCGAAGACTGGACAAAGGATATGGCTGGGTTCTTATGATGCCCCAGAGAAAGCAGCTCGAGCATATGATGCTGCCCAGTATTGTATTCGTGGTGAACGTGGGCAATTCAATTTTCCTGCTGAAAGAAGGCCACAACTTCCTAGTGGTCCAGTAGATGCCTTGTCCAAGAAGGAAATAAAGGCTATTGCCTTTTACTTTGCGTCGTCAAATGCATCATCAGTGTCTCCCTCTGTGATAACTCCGGTGGAAATGGTTGAACCATCCTTGCCCAATTTGCAGGTTTCAAGTGCAACTGGAAATGCAGGTAATGTGGAGGGTTATGTTCCAGCTAGTGCGTCAGTACCAGATTTATGTTCAATAGACAATTTACAGTTGGATGATTTACTCATGCTGGACATAGAATGGATAGACTCCCTCTAGGTACAAGGTATTTCAGGGTTTTGTTGCAGTAATAGACATGAACTGTTATTTATTCAGTGTGAACATCTTTGTTGGAAACTGTTGCCTGGTAATGAGATCCCCGTTGAGGGGGAAGTACTTAGAATGCGTGTAGACAACAAATTTTCATCTGTGGTAATCGCATTTAGTATTTGAAGTGCATGCATGCACATATGGAAGGACAACACAAATTGATAGACACAATATTTAGTTTCACACTATGCCGTTACCCGTGGTGTTGTCAATATATTTTTTTGACATTAAGGAAAGAATTTAATTGTTAATCGAGAATTATATATATTAATAAATATTAAAAAAAGTTAATGCGATGTGGTGGGTAGAATTTTAAGTTAATTTTTAATATAGTAGAAGAATGTGTTAGTGTTGTATTATGATGCAATTCATTAAATGATTTTTTTTTAAGTTGGAAAATGTAAAGATGTTTATGATTTAATGAAATAAAGTTAAAAATATATGAATCTATAAATTGAAAAAGAGTTATTTAATACTAAAATAAAAGGCTATATATATAGCTTTTTATTTTTTCTTATAAGAACAAATGATTTTATTTATATCAAATATGAAAGAAAAGATTTAAAGATAATTATAATAACTTCTTTGAGACATTATAAAATATAAAATAATTATAAAAATAGTTGTTATTTAAAAAGATGAACTAAATCATTTTAAAAAATCAAAGTGAGAGAGAGAGTAACTTGGCTCAATTTTTCAATTATCTCTCTAATGACTGGAATCTAGTTCAATAGATGATTTGTTGTATACCACTACAAGCAACACGCTATCTGCATTCTTTCTTTCTTTTATTTAAAAAAAAGAGTAAACAACACATTCTTCCATTAATAAAAAAGAAAAGAAAAGAAAAGAAAAAGCTCAAATTTGCGGGTCGAGTCTTATTTTAATGGGTCATGCATGCTGGCCACCTAGTCCCGCCCATCTAGCCTATTTTCACCTTTGATTTTCTTTTTGTTTTTCCTTAAATTTATATTTAATTACTTGAAAATTAATTAATTAAAAATATATTAGATATAATATTTTATTAAATTCTTTTTTTTAATAATATATGTGAAATATTATTTAATTGAATACCATTCAATTTTTACCCTATTTTTTAATAATATTATAACAATTTTTTTTTAATATTAGCTACTTTTTTTTTCAACCCGTCATGATCATTTTTTTTTAATTTTCATTTGGTGTCTTTCATACAAGTATGTATTTTATTATCATATAATTAAATAAAAAATAGTTTTTAAAAAAACAAAGTTATTAAACTAAGTTAGGTCCTTGATTCAAGTTGTGGGTTTGAAAGCTTGACCTAAGTTGATCTAAGATGTTATCGTCTCAATATTTTTTTTAAAAAATAATATCTAGAAATTCTTTTAAGTCAAACTAAGTTTTGATTAGTCATATAGATTGCTTTTAGACTTACACAAAAATTATTATCATTTAATTAAATATAAATAATATAATGGCCCTGACTTAATTTACATCTATTTCTCAGCTTCACAACTCTATCTAATATTTATCAATGGATATAATTCTCAATCAAACATATACGTCAAAATTAAATTTTGTAATGAACACAATTTTTTATAAACTTGATTTGATACATTCAAAAAAATAATATACTCTGGAGTATGTTGTAAGAAGCTTTATTGTTTCTTATATTTTCATTTTAATAATAAAATCAAAGCTTTTCTTGTTGTTTTACGTGAACAAAATAATCTTAGATAGTAGAAGCACTGAGTTTTATAGGAAAATTAAGTGTCTGAAATTTGAACAAGTATTTGCACTACACCTGTTGAATCATGGAAGCTTCTTCTGTACGACGACAAGTTATGTTTTTTTTTTTTCAGATCATTAATTAATTCGAGTATTATAAAATCAAAGTTATGTTTTTTTTAAAAAAAAAATTATTAATTTGAGTATCATAAATTTTAAAATTATTAAAGGTTTATTAATTATTAAATTTAAATTTTTTTTAAAATTAATTAAGATACATATAAGCTACTCAAGAAAATCATAGTTATCAAAAACAAATAAAAAAAAATCTACACCATGCACCGGTTTTCTGGGTGCTAGAAATCCGCTGTTCACTCGCTTTCATGCACAAAGAGCCTGCCTATTTTTGTTAGCTTGGTATTACCCATCACGTAACTCCATGCTTTATTATATTATTTCCTACTACACCTATATATCCTTTCTGTGGCAGCCCTCCTTCTTCACACCCCTTTCACCTCTCATGCTGTCCGGGCTTACGTTGTTTTTCCTTCAACCCTCTTGGTCTCTCCAGTGTTACTTGGTTTCATAAAACTGCTTCCCATGGCAGGAGAGCAGGAGTTATTATCCACTGAAATTGTGAACCGGGGCATAGAGAATTCAGGCCCATATGCTGGATCTTTGAATTTCTCTGTCAGGGTTCGACGAGGATTGCCGGATTTCCTCAACTCGGTTAACTTGAAATATGTCAAGCTGGGATATTCCTATCTCCTTAGCCCTGTCTTTTATTTCCTAACAGCACCAGTTCTCATGGTGATCTTCAGTGCTCAGATTGGAAAGCTCTTCATCTGGCAAGATTTCTGTCCAAAATGTGACCCCATTGATGCACTTTTCATTGTGGGATTGTTGAGTTTAATTATATACATTTATCTTTATTTAAGCCCTCGGTCTACTTATTTAGTCGACTTCGCTTGTTATCGTCCACCAAATGAACTCAAGGTAATTAACTTGTGTTCTTCGAATCTTATAAAAAAAAAACGTGTTCTAAATAGATCATTCTATCAATTGTTGTAAATCAAGTATCATAATCTTGCCACCAAAAACAATGTGGATTGACAAACAGAATAACAGTAATTTCTTGTTATGTTGTGTACAGATTTCGAAGGACGAATTCATCGAGTTGGCGAAGAAATCTGGCAAATTTAATGGTGCCGCCATAGAGTTTCAGCGCCGAGCTCTCAAGAAT
>Ga0307507_10005486_pt1 | contig 20758 bp, 27 predicted proteins | sample 7_EM_MG_FD_207223 | JGI IMG/M metagenome (GOLD analysis project Ga0307507, IMG submission 207223) | Populus trichocarpa ectomycorrhiza microbial communities from riparian zone in the Pacific Northwest, United States - 7_EM | ecosystem: Host-associated > Plants > Roots > Unclassified | place...
TCGGGGCCTTTGATATTGAAAAATATCACTTGTGTTCTCAAAAGTCTCAATAGTATTGTTTAAAATACAAGTTTTAATGTATTTAATCGCAAATCGCAGTCCTAAGACTTTGAAAATGATTTAACACAAAGGGTGTGGTATAGGATAATTAGGTAGAATGAAGTTCTGACTTTTCTGGGGCTCTTGACTTTCAAATTTCTAAGTCTGTTCCAAACTCTTAATTTAAAATGTCTTCAAGCAAGTTGACTCCCAAGTGCGCTGGCTTCATTCACACTGTACTATCTGACCACGAAGTAATCTCCTCATTGTATACAATTGCCCACCTCCTAAGTCTCTACTTGGAGTGCACCTAACTGGTCAACACAGGACGATTCCTTGCTTATTTGACCCAGCCGCGCACTCCTTAAATACAAAAATCCTTATCTACACATTTACATGTGTTTCTTTGAGATACAAACATGAAAGCCGGATAACTGAGTCATTTTACTAGGGTATCATAATATTTTATAGTCTCTTTCGAGGGACACTACAGGTTTTGTAGTGCACTCACAGAATGCATCAGTATTGATGCGCATGTGGTAATAGCCGGTGTAGCTATTTTTATCTCTCTTTGATGTCTCTTGTTTGTCTTCTCTATAGTTCGGCTACTATTTTAATATATTGCATCCGAGTTTTGATAGGTATACAACGCATCACTTTTGATGCACGTGCGGGAATTGCTGTACATGACTTCTCCATGGCCGTAAACTGTGCACTTAATGATTTCTTTTCGTGTAGTGCGTTGTAGGACATGACACAATGTATCTATCATGTTTCCCCTTTATAGAACTAATATTTTGTTACAAGTTTTAATTTTAAAACTCCAGTTGTCATCATTAAAATCCTGTATTCCTTCATAAGCCCATGATAGTTAATGCAATTTTATATTCCCTGCGTTGGGGTGTCTACTCTAGAGCACTTTCTATATACTCTATTTTGTGGTGGGTGAATCCTAGATAGACTCCAAGCAATGTCACAATGCATAATACTGCTGCCAGCTCCAAGGTCTTGGCTCTATTTCAGATACTACACACTTGCACTTTTAGTCTACTGAACAGGGCATGTTCAAAGACCCTTAACATCATTGCAACTGTAAATAGTGTCCACAGAGGTGTATGATACTAAAATCGCAAAAATCGAATTTTATACAGTTAAATTGATTTAACCCGTATCAACATGACCAGCAATTGCAGGAAGATAGACCTGCGAAGATTGGAGTTAGATCAACAAGAACATGGTTGAATTAATCCAATAATCATACCTTCATTAACCCCTTTGAATCATCCCCTGTCCATTGCTTGAAACCCCGCCCTTCATGAAAATGACACAGCCCAGGAAATATGGGCACAACTGCAATCCTACATATACAGATGAGAATCACACATGAAGAACAGAGCAGATATACACCTACCGTTGATCAATGTCAGCAAGGATTTCTGCTGCATGAGCCTTCGGGTGTGATTCTCGGATATACTGTGTCACCCAATCAACAATGTGGTCCTTGAATGTGCCCTTGATGATTTGGTGAAGGAGGTCAGGTGCTATTAACTCATGTATATCCACACAAGGAAATGAGTCTGTGAATGGCTACAGATGGTCATTGAAAAGGTGATGCAAGAAAGATAAGGGTAACCTACTATAACATCACCGACGATACCATAGTCATCCCACAGCTCCTTCAATGTGCAGCCTTCAAGTAAAGTATCAGTGAGTGCCTGAGAGCACTGACCCCCGATTGACCTGTCCAAGTCATTGGATGGATCTGTACACCTGGAATGAGACTGTCAGCGACATACCATCTCTGATTATTTTTTTTGCTTACTTCGCACACCAGTCCTGAACAACACAGGCAAGCAAGGCCTGTTCTGGATAATCAGTGATATATGGTCCAAGACCATAGATTACACGTCAGTAATGACCATCCCCGCAATGTGTAACACAGGGAGTGGTCATGTGAGGGCGTAGTGAAGATAGGATATGCTTGAGTGATGTATGGAACAGCTGTTGGTGGAATTTTCGAAAGTCGACATTGTCGGCATATTCCTTGGAAGCTTTGAAATAGAAATGTTAGTTGTGAGAGGAATGGACTCTAAAGAATGACTTACTTTTGGGGATAGAAAGGAAAGCCAGAAGGGAAACGGCACCGCGATGAGCATGTCGAACAGAATTATGCACATTTCTGATTGATGCATACAGTGGATAGAAGTCATTCTGGCCACACTAGTCCCTACCACTTTTATGATAAACTACAGTCAACTGCCAGCACGGCGATTTGATCATTGCCCAGCTTTTTATGAAATGAAATACATAGGGCAAAGCCTATGAAATGTATCTCATTCATTCCCAAGGCTTTATTTCATTCCTATCTCATTCCTATTTCATTCCTACCTAGCTATTCATTTCATTGTCTTCCCAGCCTTATTTCATTCCAATTTCATTTCTATTTCTTTCCTACCTAGTTACTATTTCATAGTCTTACCAGCTTTATTTCATTCCTATTTCATTCGTACCTAGCTACTATTTCATTGTTTTCTCAGCTTTATTTCATTCCTACCTAGCTACCATTTCATTCTTTTTCCAGCTTTATTTCATTCCTTCCTAGCTATTATTTCATTGTCTTCCCACCTTTATTTCATTCCTATTTCATTGCTATCTCATTCCTATTTCATTCCTATTTCATTCCTATTTCATTCCTATTTCATTCCTATTTCATTCCTATTTCATTCCTATTTCATTCCTATTTCATTCCTACCTAGATACTATTTCATTGCCATTTCATTTCTATTTCATTCCTATTTCATTCCTACCTAGATACTATTTCATTATCTTCCCAGCTTATTTCATTCCTATTTCATTCCTACTTAGCTACTATTTTATTATCTTCCCAGCTTTATTTCATTGTTTTCCCAGGAAAATGAAATAGTAGCTAGGTAGGAATGAAATAGAAATGAAATAGGAATGAAACAGGAATGAAATAACAATGAAACAGGAATGAAATAGGAGCAAAACAGGAATGAAATAAAGCTAGGAAGAGAATGAAATAGTAGTCAGGTAGGAATGAAATAAAGCTGGGAAAACAATGAAATAGTAGCTAGGTATGAATGAAATAAGAATGAAATAAAGCTGGGAAAACAATGAAATAGTAGCTAGGTATGAATGAAATAAGAATGAAATAAAGCTGGGAAAACAATGAAATAGTAGCTAGGTATGAATGAAATAGTAATGAAATAAACCTGGGAAAACAACGAAATATAGCTAGATAGGAATGAAATGGTAATGAAATAAACCTGGGAAAGCAATGAAATAGTAGCTATGTAGGAATGAAATAGAAAGAAATAGGAATGAAATTTGAATACCCAGGTATTTATTTCATTGTCTTCCTAGCTTTATTTCTTTCTGATTTCTTTCCTTCCCCTCAATTTATTTCATTGCATTTCCAGCTCCATTTCTTTCCTACCTGGTATTAATTCATTGACACCCAGGATATATTTCTACTCTCAAACGCCATGTTGGGTTGTTGTCCTTGACCAAATATTCTATATGTCATCTAATTCAAAATAAATGTTCTTGTCTACTTCATGTTCCTCCTGTCCCTCAATCTCATCACCTTCATCATCCAGATCTTCTCCGTCAATATCTAAAGTAGTACTATGAAACGTCTCATCCTTACCATCTGAAGATACTGGAAGCAAATGCTCATAATCAAGCCCCCACAAGGGGCTAATACCACTGGCTTTAAGGGGTGGCAGCCAATGATGAGCACACTGCTCAGCCAGGCACACACATATATCTGCCTGCTTATGTGCATAGCCTGATATGCCACTTAAGACCACTTGGTCATCATGGGTTTGCACTGATGCACGGTCTCGCCACCAGTCAGCCTTCCACCTGTGAAATACTATTACCCGCCGCATCTCCTCCTGAATAAGCATTAATTCCTCCTTCCACCTCATCTTACGTGCCCTGGCCTTTGCCCACTTGACACACATACTCTGGTTAAACTCATCCTCGCGGATATGCATTTCGGACTGAGCGGGGCTCAAGTGCATCATATGTTGTACTAGCCAGATCCATGACAGTTCATAGTGACTATTCGATGCCATTGAGTCATCCGGATCTCTTCCAGGACTGCTGATGTCCTTTGGTTTGAGTTCCTTTAGCCGTCTCGACCATGAACCATCAGGATCAAAAATGGATAGTGCACGCCAGGCAACACGGTATTTCTGAGCCACTCAGTCCGTTTTGTTATTAAAACGCTGATACAGGGAAAGCATTCGCGTGTTCGGCCTGTTTCCAGTTCCTGAAACATTAAGCCGTTTGAAGAGCCACAAGCCCTGGATTATACGGCGTTGATGTCGGACCTCCGAAAGGGTGTCATCAGCTTGTGGTTCACGTAGCCGGCGCTCGAGCTTGCAGATTTCCTTCAGCTCAGGGAGGGCACAAATATGGGGTGGCAATGATGATGGTAGAAGGAGTGGAATGTTTTTGGCCAGGACTCCAGGAGGTGATGACGCTGTTGCATCGGGTGGGGATTGGGGTTGCAGAAGAAGTGTAGCTACATGAGGAATATAGACGAGTTGAACCTCCCGCCAATTCTGAATGAGACGGCTTAATGCATTCTGCTTATCTTGGAGGTCGGCGAGCTGCTTGCTTGTCCTCAGCCCTTTCTTTTGGCTAGCTTTGCAACAGATAAGATATCTACAAATGTTGAGAATGTGATCCAAAAAAAAACAGCGGAATATACTCACTGGCTGTCCTCTAAGTCGAAACCAATCAATAAAAACATCGATAGACTAATCTTGTGTCGAGGAAGTCGCCCAAGGGCAACCTGTTCAGATTCCTCCTTTGCTAGCAGCAGACGAACATCTTGTAGGGTAGTTCCTTCAATAAAATAAGTTGCAAGTCATCGTTCATCAAGGACATAATATCTCACCACTTTGTTGCTCGTGATATGGATTCGGAGCCTTCGGGTTCGCATTCCATGCAGTCACCATAGCCTCCCACTTCTTGACAATGGCGGGATTGAACGTGGCCGAAAACTGGTCAAAAACATCGGATTGTTGGACACTCATTTTGACGGCCTCTTTGAAACATTTTAGAAACAGTGGTCCTAAGATCCAGACCATGTTAGTACACATGCCGATAAAGCTAAGAAATGATGCACGAAATCCGACAACCTTCCTGAAATTCCACCCGTTCCATTGATCATTCAAGGTATCATGCCTCACCGCTGGACCCATCTCCTGAACACTGGGCGCCAACTGATTTGTGCCAGCCCACGTCGTCTCGATATCTTTGCCCACGGTCCTTCCGGCACCCTCCATGTAGCTGAGGTTGAAATTATCATGACAGGTTTTGCTGTGTCCATTTATATGCCATCCGGGGATGGCCACCAATTAACGTGGCAAATATGATAAAATCGATACAACAATACCTGGCTCAGCATCAGCGATCGAACTAGATAGATTCTTCAAGTTGGCATTACTTACTTTTCACCCTTCTTGAGATCCCCCGCCCCGTTCTTGTGTATTAGGCAGTGTCTCAAACAAATTACTAAAACGGCACCCGACACAGCATATCCAGCTGTTGACCGAGTGCTGGCATGAACGAGAGCATTGTGTTGAGATTCACAAGTGTTGATCTATCACAAATTAGTCAAGCATTAGATGTCAAGATAACTACTAACCTCTGCTTCGTCAACGTAATTTGCAATGTGGTTCTGGTACTCGGTCTCCGGAACATAGGCCCCCCACCCAGGCATCAGTTCTACATCTTTGAGGTGCCGTTCTTTGCCTTTAAGTTTGAAGTTTCTGCCAACAGCGATGAAGAGAGCATATAAGAACCTGTTTTAACTTAAGTGCCGAGAGGACAGAATGAGAACAATTGACGAAATGCACAATAAAGGCCCTGCCTTTTCCCAGTCATTAGGGAGATTTTGGCCTGGATGGGGACAAGCTGGGCATTCGACCATCAACTCCCCTTGAGATGTCCCAGAAACTCCTTGAGGATCATGCCCGCGACCTGCTCGTTTGAGGGCCATTAAGTTCCTCCACATTCTGAATACCCGGTGGATTTCATCGTATTGGTACTTTTGGCATTTGACATCAGGACCAGTGATAAGATGAAGGAGGTATTCACTTACAATGGATGCGGACAAGTTCCACTTCTGCGGAGAAGAACAGTCAGCTGACAAGTTCGCATCAGGTGACTAAATACCCACCTCGATGCGATGCAAAGGAAGCCTTTGATGCGTAAGAACAGTGCAATCTAGGCACTTTAACATACTTCCATTGCTGCAACTCTTGCATTTGAAGATTCCGTCGTGTTTTCCGCAGCGTGAACAGCTCACTTGGCCCAAAAAATCACCCAAACCATCATGCCGCAACACCTCCTCCAAGAAGGATCCCCTGAACTGGAGCCATTCCGTGAGTCGGTCCTAAGCAAATCAACTTAGTACATGTTTAAGAGAATAACTGAAATAAATCTTACAGCATTTTTTGTAAACCTCTTTCTCTTGGGTTTCGAAGCGGTCTTGGTATCCGGTGGTGGCAGTTCTCCAGTGTCTCCCTTGTGCAGGACTTCTAGGTCATTAGTCCCTGTAACCTGTGGATCAGAAGGAGGCTGTGATACTGAGTCCAAGGACGGTGTAGAGGGCTCAAGAGTAGAAGTTATGAGGCGGTTCTCAGCAGTCAAATTGCCACGTCAGCGAGAGCTGGCACTGACTGTGACGAACAAGGAAGAAGAGGACGAAGAGGATGGTTGTGAACCAGAAGGGACTGGACGAGCAAGCCGAAATCCAGGACGCAGGCGCTGTCGTTTGGCTTGAGGTCCGTTTTTGGTGGAGTTCTCTCGTTTTGACATTGGGATGTATATGGTACATGCAAGGGATGCAAATAATAAAAGAATGAAACTGATTCGCGAAAGGTATGAAATGGAATGGTTTTTGGGGAAGAAGATATACAACAAGTCCCTCCTTGTTCCATTCGAGGGATTCCTTCAGGCATCATTTAGTAGGTGCCATAACAATAACTTAGCAATGACTAGTCTTACATTTCTTTAAAGCTCCAGAGGAATGTGCCTCATGTAGCCTTTTGAAAGAAGAGTCTGAGGGCGACTGTGAGGTTTCCAATGAAGAGTGGAAATTGAAGAATGCCAAGGAGGGATATGAACAGCTGGCCTCTAACCCAGTTAAAGACAAAGACATTGCTGGCGACGATGCGAATGGAGACGATATTACAACACTATCAAAGGGAATCAGCGAATACGAGATAAGCAAGGTGAAAAACATTGCCAAACTCAAACTGGAACTTGCCAAACTCGGTGAGAAGTACCCATTACCTGACGAATTCCAACAGAAGTCAGTGACGAAGAAATCAGCCAAGAACAAAAGCAAGGTGCAAGGTGAAGAAGTCATTCGACGCCAATCACCAAGGAACAAGCCAAGGTGAGTCTTCATGTGACTAGTGTGATGATACACTCACAAGCATCTTTCTTCAGCTCATCTATCATCGCTGCCGTATCTGCTCCCACTTCCATCTCAGCACTGGTGGAGAGTGTCCACGGCGCTGAGTCAACTAAGTCTACGACATATGTCGCCGATCACTCTGACCAGGATATCACACAGAACTTGACTGGCCCTATGTCTCCCAAACTCATCACATCCATGGTTGGCCCTCTCGATGAAACCCAGGCCACTGAAGCTACTATTGATTCCACCTCCACATGGGTTACGGACCTGCTTGCACCTGTTAACTCAGAACCTGCTACCCGTTCCGCCTTCACCTCCGTTGCCAACCTGCTTGCGCCTGTTAGCTCTGACCCAACGGTCGATTCCACTGCCACTGCAACAGTTCTCACACCCATCAACTCGGACCCCACTGCCAGTTCCACCACCACTTCCGTTGCCGACCCACTCGCCCTTGTCAACTCGGACCCCTCTACATCGGTTGTTAACTTGCCTGCGCCTGTTGACTTGGAACACATCGAAACATACCCTCAATTCACCAGCGCTCTCACCTTCCTTGGTGAAATGTCTGCCAGGGGAGTTGCGGGCGATCAATCTGTTGAAGAGCTCATCAGCAATACCAGCACTGGTGACACCGATGTGATCATGGCTGATGACACGAATCTTCCAGCGTACCTCACTGGGATGATAGGTTACCTGCACGGAGTCACTCCGGATGGAGCTTGGCAGGACCTTGTGACAAACTTTGTCGCATTTGAGAAGGCAGGTCATGCAGGAGTTGGTGTAAGCGCCGTGTAATTCATTTTTGAATATGTTCTGATAAATTCTTATAACAATCAGCACCTCTCAACAAAGTCTCGACCTCGGGAGATTTCAGACTGGATTAGAAGCAAGAAGAAGGATGTTGTTCCCTTCATCAACCCGAGTGCTTATGGCATGCACTTGATGGAGTGGTGGGGGGGGATGCAGCCCCCTTGGCGACTTTTCCGAGGCCCGGAAGGTCCACTGGACCTTGTTCGAGAAACTCTGGAGTCCGAAACCTGGCAGGGATTGAAGAAGGGAGGTACAGCTGGCCTGTATACTGTTGTGATGGGCCTCTCATGGTGGATCAAAGCTCAGTGAAACAAACCCGACGCTATTGCTTGGGCTGCTGTTGACAACATATCTTGGGTCATCAAGCAGTTGTCAAATGTTCCAGACTCGTCCACCCTCCAGAAGCGACACCGTGACCCCCAAGATGATGGCAAAGAGGACAACGACCAGTCTCAGAATAAGCGCAGGTATGTTTTGTTGTCTTGATCAACTTTATCAGTTATTAATGTGTTTGCTAGCCGTCTTTGATTCTATGGCCCTCCATTGTTATGTTGTTCCATCCTGTTCCACCATATGATTCCATAAGTTCATAATTAGCTTCCTTGTGCCTTTTGCGTTTGGCTGTCATTTGTAGCCCTTTTTAATTTCTCTCTTTATTCCTTCAATCATTTTAATATTTTTCAGACACTTGAACAGTTTTGTTTGATATTCCTTTGTTTTCGTGGAGATATTCGGTAGCATCATAGAATTGGTAGATACTAGAATAGGTAGATATGATTACGAATATATAACTTGATTGTGAGATACTAGAACTTTGATGATGTAATCTTTAGGAAAGAAATACAGCTGGCAACGCAATGAGGGAGGGGAAAAAATCAGAAAGAAATAAGACTGGAAATACAATGAGATAAATAGCTGGGTAAGAATGAAACTGGAAAGAAATAGAAGTGGAAAGAAAATGAAATAGATAGCTAGGGAATTCCAATTTCATTTATATTTCATTCCTACCTAGCTACTATTTCATTACCTTCCCAGCTTTATCTCATTCCTATTTCACTCCCATTTCATTTCTATTTCATTCTCTCTCCAGCTTTATTTCATTCCTATTTCATTCCCATTTCATTTCTGTTTCATTTCTATTTCATTCCTACCTAGATACTATTTCATTGCCATTTCATTTCTATTTCATTTCTATTTCATTCCTACCTAGCTACTATTTCATTGTGTTCCCAGCTTTATTTCATTCCTACTTAGCTACTATTTCATTATCTTCCCAGCTTTATTTCATTGTTTTCCCAGGGAAATGAAATAGTAGCTAGGTAGGAATGAAATAGAAATGAAATAGGAATGAAACAGGAATGAAATGGCAATGAAATGGCAATGAAATGGCAATGAAATGGCAATGAAATGGCAATGAAATGGCAATGAAATGGCAATGAAATGGCAATGAAATGGCAATGAAATGGCAATGAAATGGCAATGAAATGGCAATGAAATGACAATGAAATGAATAGCTAGGTAGGAATGAAATAGGAATGAGATAGGAATGAAATAAAGCCTTGGGAATGAATGAGATACATTTCATAGGCTTTGCCCTATGTCTTTCATTTCATAAAAAGCTGGGCAATGATCAAATCGCTGTGCTGGCAGTTGACTGTAGTTTATCATAAAAGTGGTAGGGACCACTCCTGGCCAGTAGCTACCGACACTGTTGTTTTGTCACTACCTAGGATGGCTGGTACAAACATCCCTCCATGGGTACGTATTTCCTTCGCGATCTTGTCCTTGTGCATCATTCAGCCTAAGGTACCCCAAAAACGGATGAGAGAAACTTACTGCCTGTCTCCATGCCCAGTTTCCTGAGCTGACCCAGCTCTCCCCCACACTGACTTTCCTGAAAAAGAAATAAAGCGCATGTGAAGCCTCCTAAGCCCTTTTAATTTTATTAATCGTATATGTATGTTTACATCAGCTAGATGCTCTAATGGTTAGTACATCCATTTGGATTGCACAGATTCGCACGAGTTGTCACAATCTTTGCGTTTGATTCCTGGTGTACATATTATTTTTGTGGGGCTCTAACCTCTGTTTTCACTGCTTTTCTATGTGTTTTTGGTTACTATTGGTATTTCATTTTGCCTTATGTTCTTCCTCTATTTTTACTTGACTTTAAGCCTCTGGATGATTAAAAATATCATTAATTAGTCATTAAATTCAGAAAAAATTAGTAAAATATTGGTATTGTAGCTTTATCACTGACTTAAAACAGCTTAATTCACTCCTTGTTTTTAAAGAGGTTTATATTGATTTTACCATGTTTTAGCAAAGAATTGGACTGATGACCTTGCCCTGGACTGTAAAAATCAGTGTTAAATTCGTTTATTTACTTCAAAATTCTGGTATATACTCATTTTAAGGTAATGTAAACTAACTTACATTTTTCTAACACTAAAAACTTCTAAATTTGATGACTATCTTCTAAGTTGACGAGCCCACACTGACTTCGAGACAAGACTGTCAGTGTGGTGTCAGTGTGGCTGTGTTCATTACCTTAAAAGGGTTTCGGTGATGTCCGAAATGTCAGTGTGGGGGAGAGCAAGGGAACTTGATCTCAGTAGTGTCGCTTGCCTTTCCGAAAGACACGTTTGGGAGCATAGTCAAACACTCCTTTGAAATCTGGGTTACCAATTTGATTCTCCAAGACTCCAAGTGGATCTCGAAACCAGACTTCATACTTCTGAGTCATCCAAGGCGGTATCGTAGCCCCAGAGGATGTATCAGGTAATTCACCATTATAGCTAACCGAAAAACTACTCCAAGCGACATCCCCTTGCTCGATTGCATCAATCATGGCATAGAGCTCTTTGTGGTCATTTATAGGAGGCTCATCATTCAGATAGAGCGCTCGAAGCAGCAGCAATAACCGATCAATTTTGCCTGCTGACATCTCCTCCTCCACAAAGAGGAATTCCCTGACTTCGAATTCGGCACAACTTTTGAACGGGTAGTAATCGTTTGGTTCACGTGGAGTAACACAAGGAGGTGGAGAGTCTGGAGGGAGGTCATAGCCGTTGATGTTGCATGGAGTCCCTGTTTCATCATTTGAGCAATTGTAGCTTGATACTTGACCAAATAATAGCTTACTGTCAAGAATTGTGTGTGTCGTTATGGCGATGCCGTTTTTGTGAAGCATAGCTGGTGGTGGAGTGCCCCGTAGAGACTGCTGAGGAGAGCCACTTGGGGTGTGGTGAGGAGAGCGGCGAGATGAATAAAGTGGATCTGGGGATGGCAGAGGAGATGGTGGAGATGGTGCAGGAGATGTGGCAGGGGGTGCAGACATATCTGGTTGTGAAGCCGGAAGCTGGAATGCAGCAGGAACAACATGAACTGTCTCATGGTGACGAGTCACCCCAGCAGCTGATCGCAACATCTTCGAACATCCGTTGTGTGGGCATGGGTAAGCAGCCTGCCATCATTCTTTGTGTCCTCGTCGATGCATCTTATGGGGGGAAGGGAAGGGAGAGTAGATTTGGGGCTTGGCGTTATCGCATCAGCAAGGCACATCACACGTGATTGACAAATTTGTTTTTGAAAAGTGGCGCAACCTGGGGAATCGCAACCGTACCGCCCCCTTCCCTCTTGACTTTGAGCCCCGTTGCACTAGCGAGCAGGTAGCTGCTGAGAAGGAGCAGAAACTGCAGGAGAAGCTCGGTAAGGTGCAGAAGAAGGAAGATGCAATAAAGAACGCAGCTCACCTTGAAGACACCATGGATAATAGTGTTTGGAAGTCCGGTTACGTGACTGGAAAAAGACCGTAACCGAACCGGACCTTAACCGATCAGGACCGCAAATGATCAAGACCGATGAAGACCGCAGACCGTGGTCCAGTCTCGGTTCATCGCAAATTCGAAAATTTGAAGACCGAGCAAAGACCGGTTAAAACCGGTCTTAACTGGTCTTTCGAGCCTCAAAAGCAGGCTGGTCTTATGTTAAATATTTGTATTTTAAAACTTCAAACTATTATTTTACTGGAAGTATATGAGCCTCGGAAAACGCCGGGTAACAACTGGGTGAGGTGACAAACACGATGTCACACATCACTACCACACTCTCTTCTCACAACCCCCATGAAACGCAACCAGCGCCCACCACGACCCTCGATGATTGGCTACGAGGATCCACCACCACGATCGAGGAATGGTGACAACCGCCCACGAACATCCACGGGTGCCCAGCACCACCATCAACGAATGGCGATGATGGCCCACTGGCCATGAGGACCCACCACCATGATCGACAAGCGCACACAAATGGCCACAAGGTAGAATATTATTGTTTCTTGACCACCTGACCTGTACAAAGACCGGTCTAGACCAGTTACAAACTGGTTAAGACCAGAACCAGTTAAAACCGGTCTTGTAACTGCAAAAGACCGCAAAAGACTGGTCTGTTGCGGTTCAGTCTCGGTTTTTGAAGTTTCTCGAATTCGGAGGACCGGTTACAGTTACGGTCTAAGGCACTGGGCACCAAAAGACCGGACCAGACCGGACTTCCAAACACTAATGGATAAGCAAGACAAGCACAGGCTCCTCGAAGCCAATCATCCACCCCCCAACATGCAGAAAAATGCTGCTCCCTCACAGAGACCAACTCAAGCAGGTATGTTGCCCGGTTTGACCTTGATTTGATTTGATGCAACCTTTGTGGGATCATCAGCACCCATGCAGGACACCACAATAGATCCTCCCACAGATGACGACATGTACGTTCCTGAAGAGGAGGACCCAGAGGATGGAAGTGAGATTGAAGTCCTCGACAAGTTGGATGACGATGACGCACCAATGCCCAAGAAGAAAAAAATGTGGGGTGAATTGCGGAAGCAAGTTGAGGCCGCGCGTATGCCAGTGGCACCTTCCGCAGATGGTAATAAGCGGAGGGCTGCTGAAAGTCCTGAAGCGTAAGCCAAACATTAAAGATCATCGTCGAGCATTACTCTCACTGACTCACTGGCAGACCCACTTCTGAAGCGACTCGAAAAAAGCCGAAAAAGGTGAACGATGGCCTCCGGAATGACTGGAGTGCAAAGTTGACCTGCGACGATGATGAATATCGTTTACTAACAGAGGTACATCCTTCTCACCGCCGTTCTGTTTCAGCAAGCTCGGGAATGTTGATTTCAAGCCTAGACCTTCCACCGAATTCTGGCGGGGAGGGATCAGATGTGGATCAGATGGGAGGTGTGAGTGACAATGCTGGCAAGTTGGCAGAGCGTCGTGGACTTGCAGAAAAGTCGAAGGCATTATTGCGATACGGGATGAAGAGTACAAAGGTGAGTTGCGTGACTTCAGTAAACAATAACTCAACACTTTCACACAGGTCAAACCCTTAGCAAAGATTGTTCCCACCACCTTGGTTCCCACCTTTGTCTCTCCCATACCTGGTTCCCGCTGTCAATTCAAAAGGAAGGGAGATGTTCGCCTTTCCGATCTTCCAAAAGACTTGCAACACGACTTCGATGCAGTTTTCAGCCCTCAGCTCCGTGAGCACCTAGGCTACTTGGAGACCCCTTGGGACCCACCCACCAAGACTGCCGTTGTCGATCTATGGAAGCAAGCATTTCCGACAGTTCCTCTTCAAGACAATGGGTTTTTGTATCATGTCGTCACCAAGCTGGTATGTTTGTTGTTTGATGATTCCTGGTGCAATAAGTTTGCAAAAGGCACCGTCGACTATCTTTCAAAAGTCCTTTTTCCTCAGTTACCCGAGAACACGAAGGAACATAGGGCTGTGTGGTGCACTTGGGCCATATCAGGTTCCGATCGACAGCAACCCTACTACTACCTTGCCTATGAGGATGTGGAGGAGGGGAGTGGTGGTAATCCAGTTACTAAGGTATGCCATACTTGTTTTACTTTCGATCTTACGGTATTGATCAAATGGCTGGTATCAGGCTATATTTCAGTCAGCTATCATTTCAGCAGTACTAGGCCTGCACTTTTCAAGTATATCTCAGATAAGCCCTGCTGTGTGCTCCATGAACAAACCTATCGGCACCTTGGTCCTTACCATACAAGCTGTAAGCTTTCGTAAGGTTCCCTTTCTGATTGCTTCACATGATTTATTAGATTAAACGAGCAATTGGATTCTACATTAGTGGGGAAGAAGTAAAGGCACCTCGACCTCTCGGCGACTTCTCAAGGGACAACTGGGGGGACGCAATCCGGTGCCGCGAGGGTAAGGAGCAAAAAATCAAGACAACATCAAGCGTAGTCAAGGTCGTTCTCAAGTTAGGTGACAAGCAGTGGGAGAAGATCATCAGAGCCGCGGTTTCATCCTCAAAGCAGAAGCAAACAACTATTTCGGCGCCGCCACCACTCGCCGCGGCTTCTGAGAGCAAATCTGATTTTGAGGATGATGATGAGGACTTGTTGGAGGATTGATCAGGACTGGCGATGGTAGTCTATCATTTTTATCAATGTTTCGAAATTCTATTGTCTTTTTCAAGCATTTCTACAGTCTTTTATATCTCTTTTCAACCTCTTTTACGACCACTTCCCAATCCAATTTACCCACTTTTGCCACTTTGGAAAGCTGAAATCACTTTTCAAACAATATGGACTGGGATTCCTAAAGCGGAAACACTTTCAAAAGCGTTGAAAGCGGACTTGTGATTCTACTGATGAAAAGGCAAGGCACGTGCGAATTGGTTCAATTTTGCTGCCCATCGCACCTCAAGAGATGTCTGAAACACCATCCTCAGTCTCGTACGTGACCTAGTTCGTGAATACCACACCAACTCTCCTGCACCGGCAGGCATACTTCAAAGCTGTGCAGAAGCCTGTGCAGCACATAGTCTCTGCCTCGCTTCCATTCTTCAAGAAAAGTCGATAGAGGAACATACCCCCTTATATTGGGCCATCGTGAAAAGGATCCCAGACGAGGCCACCGACGAGGATACCCAGACACCCGATGGAGAGGGCCGAGCTGACGCCGAACGCACGTAGACACAGACGATGTGGTAGTAATGACTATGGAATGCTGCTGTGACAAGTGTGTGACGAGCTCGACTAGTCGAGCTCGCTTGTGTAAGCTACAAACATAACCAAACAATGACTCTCCAACTCTGGAGTGTCGAGGCTCGACACTCCACCGACCTTCTCACCGCCTTGCTCTCCCATTCAACGCCACTCACGCAAGAGACTATCTCCGATATACGAGTGGCCTGCCTAGTTACGTCCGACCAGGCGCTATTCCAGCGTTTGAGGATGTCGCCAGAGTTCTCGAAGATCTCAGGGAGGGACGAGATGTTGCTAGGAGCAACGCTTCCGATGGATGATATCGTTGTTGAGGATATGGCAGGAGACGAGGGCACGTTTGCTGTGAACTTCTGCTCGGGAACAGTCCTCCGACGTGGATAGACTCTCGCCTGCTTGTCCAAGAACCAGACACAACATCCCCAATATCATCGCCAGACACAAAGTCACCTACGTCTCCTGGGCGCTCCGCTTCTTCTCCGTTCGTCTTTGGTGCAAGCCGCCCTAGAACGAAACCCACCATCTCCATACGCCTAAAATCAATTCGCACCTAGGCCACATCAGGCCCAGTCAAAGGTCGTGGTATCGTTAGAAGACAGTCTGATGGGCTCTAGCTTGCAATATGCGTACGCCTCTTCTTTCCATTTCTATGCTATTCTGATGCTTTCCATTTCAGGGGAAGCTCGTACATTGCTGCCGACGAGAAACTTCGCGCGCGCTTGGAAGCGAGACTTTGTAAACCCGAAGCGGAATGCATCATATGTTAATGAGGCGCTTTCTACCTATACTTATCCCATTTGACGTGAATGTTAAATGCTACTACCCTGTAACAGATATATAGCTGCGTAAATGACGGTCGATGAAGCTGTATTTTAAATGTAATATAGGACCCCAAGATTAAAACCTGAACCTTCATCGATTACATACCTGGCATCCAAGTTTGAAAATTATTCAGGAGGGTCCATATAAGTGAAATACATCATGAAAGGTCAAATGTAGTCTCGTAATATGAAGAACCTCGATAGATTGAATCCGTCCAAGATAGTAATGCATGCATTATATTGTTACATAGTTTCGCCCAAGAGTTGCAAAAAAGGCGTAACATTTCAAGCATCCTCAGAAATAATTGTGGTGGCACTCCTACGAGAGGGGGTCAGTATTACATCGTCCCACTTAAAAAAAAAATTACCTTGTCTCAATTCCCTATTTAACAGGAAGCACAAACCATGTGAGTTTAGCAAGCAGCAAATGCAACGAAATTGAACGCACATTTTCCTTCCACGCTAGTTGAACCTTCAAATTTGTCCACCCAAAGAGAAAAACCAGGTCGTAATCAATTCGATAGTAATTCCCCTGTTCCCCATCACTTCTGGAAAGAGGAGATGGACTTATATGGGAGAGGTCCATCTTATTCGTCCAAACTTTGACGAATTTATCTGCTCGGGAGAGTTGCTACAGTTCGGGATACGGGAAGATCAATCAAAGAGAATACGAACCAGTATTCACGGCTCTCCACATCGGCGGCTCAGACGACGGACCCTTATAACACCAGACAGAGATCGAAACGTCCTTGAAGTCATTCCTAGTTTGCGATTCCCTGAAATACGATTGTCTGAATTCCTTATCCTCGAACACTCGGGTATCCTAAAAATGCCGTCAGTTAGTTTAGCTCAATTATACATGCAGAAAACAAACTCTAGGCAAGATGATATCGAAGGCATCGCCAATTCTCTTAGATCCAGAGATGCTCATGAACGTGTGTGAGGCGCGTTTTAGGTGATCTGGTATGGTTGGATCGTATGGGATGTGACAAAACATCCCGTACGTTGCTTTTAAGATGCGCGTACGCACGGTCCGGTCAAGGTAAAAGGATATGGCTCCATCCGAAACCGCTTTATTACTGCATTTAGTGAAGTTAGGCCATTTCCGGAGTGGGTAATGGAGGCTTGCTTACACATGGCTCTCAGGCCTTATCACATGGAGATCGCTCAGGAGAGGCGACTTCCGGACTTGATCAAGAAGCCAATCGCTTGCGCTAAAGCCTCCAACGAAAACAACATGCTGGATAGAGATTCCCCGTTACGACACGGAGACATCATTGTGATTCGGATTCACCCACAGTTATATTTCGGTGAGCCGACTTTCGAACATCCAAAATCGCATTAATGATACAGTCAATGGAGGGCTCAAAAAATTTGGACACGATTGAGCTGAAAGCTTTCTCAGTTTATAGTTTAGAGATTCAATGACGCAAATATTTACCCTGGAATAAGCAGTTGTCCAAACCGAATGCCGAGGCTGGGATCATTGTCTCTTGTGCCGCCGAATTTGACATACTGCTTCTCAGCCGGGTCCCGAAACCGGAGTTTCGTAGATTTGTCAAAACAGTGAACAATATGGTCAAGGTCATCGATGAATTTGGATTCAGCAAGGTGTTCTGGAGATTTATGAAAAAGTTTATACAGGCGATGCGGTGAAGATAATACCATTCAGAAAGCTTCGTGCATGTATGGTGACGAAAACCGAGCCATGAAAATGACCTGAAAATATTTTAGCGATGGAAGAGAAGTAAGCGTTGATTTTTACACTGCGGAGCTGCAATTTCTTGAAAAGAATTATAATTCCCCGAACGTGTAAAGGTGCTGAAGTCTATCGTCCCACCACCCGCGTCAACGATAACCATACCATCTCCCTCCTAAAACCTAACTTTAGATCGGAAAATTGGAATCAAAATGACAACTCACCCGCAAGGCATCTGCAGGCAGGCCATTCTGAATCGAAAAATGCAAACTCGCCTCTCCTTCAGTAACAAATGACACTCTCGCACGTCCTGAGGGGGTATCAGGAATAATTCCAGCCAGAATCGCAGCCTTTGTCATTTGCGCTTGTTGGGTGACGTCCCACCCATTTGGATGAGGTAGAATGAAAGCGATGTCATCCTTGACGGCCGACCACAATTCCCGACCATTGGCATGGGTATCTTGAATATATTGGGAAGCACAATTGAAAAGATACTTGAAATAGTCAGCGAAAATCTCGACCACTGATTTGTTCAAGGGTAGAGGGGGAAGTTCCATTGAATGTGTCTGAGGACGAAGGTGGAGCTTAAACCTGGGAGACTCATAAATTCCGTCTGTTGGAGTGAAGTTGGCAACTGACCATTCACATTTCGTCCACATCTCATCCTCTGCTCTCTCGTATATATCTTCGAGTAGCGCCTCGGCGCCTACAGCGCGTACCTTTCCTTTTTGGTCGTAGTAAAGAACGGAAGGAATTTTCAATCCCCCACTAATCATCTGGTGGCCAGGATATCTGCGCTATATGGGTAATATAAAGTTGCGGAACGTAGACAATACAACTTACCTTGAGACGTCTTTGATTATGGGCACTATACCTGGATCGAGAATACTAGATCGTTTGATGGGTAAGTTATACAGCGTTAGGATATGTTCTGACGTACCTATATGAGACGCAACTGAACGTTGTGCCAACGTCAAGGGCCATAACGAGCTTACGACGAAGCCCAAAATAAACTGCAGTGGACTGGACAGTGTGAGGTATCACCCGAGCTTGTTCCGCCAGAGTGTTCCTCGACGAATCCTTCCCATCCTCATAAGGTCGTCCTTTAAGGGCATTAAGCTGGACCGACAGCTTCTTGTTTTCCTCCACGAGTCGCTTGTTCTCTTTCTGCAGATCTGGGAGGACATGTTCTTTCAGATAACGAGATTTACTCTTGGATTCTTGGAATTGTTTCTTGAGTGATTCTATCTCGCGAGTCATACGTTCCGCATCTTCTTCTCGTTGTGTGAGATTTTGTTCAGCGGTTCTGAGTCGATCGAATATGCTAAGAAGTTCCTCGGCGACAGAGATGGTGTTTGAACATGCTGGGTATCTTTGGGCGTCTACAACTGATCGAAAGAGATGATGGTCATCTGGCGACCGAGAGTTACGAGGAGGTATCTCACAAGATTGACGAATGTCATTTCCTTGCGATTCCATGGAATAGGGGCTAGTGAAATCAGTGGAACGCAGGACGAGCTCTGGCGGTCGAGACGTTGATGATCGCTTTTGACAAGGAACGAACTGTGCCTGTAAGCCGAAAATAATATTAGCAAATACCAGGTACCAACCGACAAGACTTCAATTAGCACACAAACTTTCTGGAACTGACAATCAAACCAGGACCGGGTTACGGCTAAAATACATACATTCACAACCTCAAATTAGCACTCCCCAAAACCGTCTCAAGCTTAACATTCCCCCTCCCCTCCTCCGAATCCCGCCACCCAACCCACCCCTCAACATGTCCTCCACCATTCCCCTTCCTCACCTCAACGTTCCTCTTCCTCCCCTCCCCCGCCGGATCCCGCACACCCTCATCCACCAAAACATGTGCGCCGAATGGTGTGAGCGAAGTGTCAAGCGTAAAGGTACCTTCGTACGCTGGGTGAAGTGACACGTCTACCGGAGCAAGGGAGGTGCGTGCGTTGAGTGAGAGGGAAGAGTTGAGTGGGGAGGAGGGGAAGGAGAGGGTTAGTTTGCTGAAGGATGTCTGCGCAAGGATGGAGTAGTTCCCTCCTGAGCCTGATTCGGTGGTTAGGCTTATGGAGGCGGAGATTTCACTTTTAAAAGGTTATTCAAGACTTGTATTGGGAAAAAGGGGAGAAATGACGTACGAATTTCTGGTTCTCATCTCCAGACGCGTAGCTTCATCACCATGATTAAAAAGACCAAGAAAGACATTGATGAGAGCGTTGGAAGTAACGAGGGATAACGAGCTCGAAGCGTTGATGACACCCTGAATCGGGCTATGGGAGTTCTTGATTACTGCATTCGCCGCAGATAGCGACTTTTGTTTGATGAGCGAGAGCTGTTACGGAACCACCGAGATTACTCACAGCGACGTCAACACCCCTATACTCCGTCCCGAGTACGATGGATCCAAAGTGAACGGTATCACCAAGCTCCCCAATCCAATGCTCGAAAAACGGCATGTCCGTTTCGAGGGAGTCGATATATAGGATGGGGTCGTTTGGGACGGAAGGAAGGCTTATGGTGACTTCGAATTCGACTTGATGGCTCCTGGGACGTCCTGCCCAATCTGACTTTTACGGATACCAGTAAACGACCAATCGAGTTTGACGAGCAAAACAAAGGGCTCACGAATATACCAATGCCCACATCCCCATCTCCCCTCGTAATCTGACAGACTCTGAGGTTGTCCAAGAGCGGTGCCTCCCAATAGTTTACATCGACGTCGACAACCACGCCCTTTGAACCGCCTTTATATTGGGATTGGACAATGTTGATGACCCCATTTGAAAGTGACCCCCGGGATATGAAGAAAAGCGCTTTGGAAGGGAGGGGTAGGGCGAAGGTTGCTGGGGTAGAGAACGGAGCTGGATCT
>Ga0307507_10005487_pt1 | contig 20758 bp, 2 predicted proteins | sample 7_EM_MG_FD_207223 | JGI IMG/M metagenome (GOLD analysis project Ga0307507, IMG submission 207223) | Populus trichocarpa ectomycorrhiza microbial communities from riparian zone in the Pacific Northwest, United States - 7_EM | ecosystem: Host-associated > Plants > Roots > Unclassified | place...
ACCCCTATTAAAGATTTAAATAAAAATTTAAATATAGCTGCTTATATATAGAGGCATTCTATTTATAATATTTTAAAAAAAGTATTATATATATTTAAGCCAATAAATACTTAATAAAAGCCTATATTGACCTAAAAGGGACCAAATTAGGCAATAAATAGAATTAATAATATAATACTTTTTTAACAATATTATAAATTGAATAATTTTATATATAAGCAGCTATATTTAAGCTTTTATTTAAATGTCTTTAATAGGGGTGGAGTTATAAATGGCTAAAGTTAGTAGTATATTTTGGGTAGCTTAACTAGTAGCTTAACTAGGTGGCTAATACATTAACTAACCCTTAGAAAGTTTAAATTTGGTTTAGATTAATATTACTCTGGCTACTAACTACCTTAACACCTGTTAAGTCATCTAGCCTACAACCCTACCAACTCTTGTTCCTAGATATACATTAACAATCCCTATTAAGGTGTATTCTCTTTACTAACAGACTATATATATATGCTATCTTTATTATTCCAAAAGCCTAATTAGTATATAAGAGGATCCTCCCGTAACTAAAAGCTTTCTCTATATTTTAAATTATTATAAAAAGTAAGACGGCATTAGAATAAATAAACTAACATTTATAACTACCGCTTTTATCTGCCAATTGCATAGTTATAGCGCATATATATAGTTGTCTACTATAAGGGGGAACTGTTAGTAGTAGTTTTCAAGATCTTACTATTCTATATAAAAACTTTTCACTACTGCCTATAACGTTTTAATAACCACCAGCTTCCACCTACACGCTATGCGATGTTTATACAAAATCCCTAATAGCGAAGAAAAGCGTACCCTAATTATTCTATTTAATCTACCTCCTACCTTTTTTTATAGGTGTAAGATATTAAATTAACCCATAACATAATGCTGACTGGAATAATTAGCAAACCTAGCTCTGTTAGATAAATATGCTTAATTATAAAAACTAAGACCCCATTACTATTAAGCCTATTATACTGCAAAATAAAAGGCCTATTATTAATATTGGTATATTTTAAAGGCACTTTATTAGCTAATACTAACAGATACAAGTTAATAGACTACCTACTATTTTGTGTTTAACGGTTCTAAGAATAATAAGGCAAAATATACTGTTATTTATTGTGCTCTTATCAACTACAATATTTAATTTATTATAGGCTAGAAATTTGACCTTAAAGACAAGCGAAAGGCAGACTTTTAGGATATATTAGATATATTACAAATGAAATCTTTATATAGCCTATCCGCATTAGAACACCTTAATAGCAGTACTATACTATTGGATTTCGCTATTAGGCATTAGAGTAACTAAGTAACCTTAAATCTTCCCCTTATTATATTACTAAGACTTATTATATTGTTAAGTTTTATTATATTGCTGCTAAGCCTCATTACGTTGCCAAGCCTTATTATATTATTAAGCCTTATCACGTTACTAAGTCTTATTGTATTACCATTAAGCCTTATCATATTGCCGAGCCTTATTGCATTATTAAGCCTTATTGCATTGTCGAGCCTTATTGCATTATTAAGCCTCATTACATCATCAAGTCTCATTATGTTATTAAGCCCTATTGCATCGCCGCCAAGCCTCCTAGCCAGATTGGGTAATTGGACATCGTAAGTTCAACTCCTAGGCGTCTTGGGTTTAATTCCCACTTATTATACATTAAAAATATTAAAAAAGAAGGTCGTTTCCTATTAAATCAGGCATTAGTAAGGCTCCAAATTAAGCTTATATTTTTGTACGTGTCTTACAATACCCAAAGTTATACATTTAACAAAATCTTAGCACTATATACTAAGCAGGTCGGCTCTTTCACGTTAAGTTTTAATCACATTAGGCTAGCTCTAAATCATAGCAAGAGGCAGAATGTACTATACTACTACGCTATAAGGACTTTGGAATGTAATCTTATAAATTTAACTAAATTATAACCCCTTTCTAAACCTTATGATTAAACCAGATCCTTAGGGAGAGATCCCTATATTAAATCTTAGGGAACGTTTGGTTGCAACTTTAGATTAAATCTAAAGGCCCTAGAATATATCTAATCTAAAGCTTAAATCTGATTCTAACGCGATTATTTGGTTAATCTGGTAACTTTTTAATCTAAAAGCTCCTCTAGATCGGCAAGCGTTAAATTCGCAAGCTATACCATATATATAATCTAAATTTATAAATATAGGGTATCTCTGTCACTGCAGTGGCTACTATAGCAATGGGGGCGCGCCATATTTCAGTAAGTAGTTAATCTACTGTGTCTCTGCTACTGCAGTGATGAGGCACCTTAAGTTTAACACTATACTAAGCATTATAACTTTCCTATAGTGACTAAGAAACCCTAAACTAAAGTAATTGTAGGACTTACTATACCACTGCGCCGTAAAGGCCCTTAGTTATAGTTTTATAAATTTAATTAAAATATAAACATCTTTCTAAATCTTATAATTAAATATTTCTATATGCAATACTATGCCAAGGATTATAATATAGATTGCTTAGATATGGCTTTACTATAATACAATGGCTCTACGCCAATTAATTAATCTATAAAAGATTTGGGTAGTAAAATTACTACTAAAAGTTACTGCCTGGATCCTAGCCAACAAATACCTATAACTATAATCTTAGTAAATGGCAAAAAGTATATAGTAGTACTAAGACAATAGCAGGACAATATAAGATAATAACAGGACAATATAACACAATAGCAGGACAATGGTAGGATAATATAACATAATGGTAGGACAATAATAGGACAATATAATACAATGGCAGGACAATATGGGACAATATGGGACAATATAACACAATAGTAGGATAATAGTAGGATAATATAAGACAATATAAAAAATTAAAATACAAGATATAAAAAGAGGGAGCCCTAATACTTCCTCTTCTTTCTATTTCTATGGCCCTGGCGCCTAATGTAGTATAATATTATCTATCCGTATAAGCAATAGTATTAAGACGGTTAGAAGTACTAGGAAAATTTATAAAGTATATTACTTTAAGCAATATACCCAAATAACTAGTTTAGTGTATAGTTTGTATAATATATGACAATAATAGGAGATCTCCCATTGTTATATTACTGAGCAACGCCTTTAAAGCCACATTTTTCTAGTGTTTAGAGGTCTTTGGATTATTGCAAGACACTTTATAAGAACTTATTTTAGTGTAGTAGCTTAAGATTTATCAAGCCCTATAGTAGTTATATCTAACCAGTCTTTAAGAATGTAAATATTCTCAAATAAGGAAGCATCCTTGATAGCTATAATTAAACTAAGATCTGTATAAGGCCTATTTATAATGTGTTGTGGTGCTTTAATATTCTGTTAAACTTAAATAAGGTGTTCTAATAACGGGAATCTATTAATAGTTAGATATCTTCTTATTCAGAAAACATTACACACTTATGGCTCTCTTATTAGCTTTTGTAATACCAACATAGTATAGCAACTAACTTCATAAAATCCAGTTCGTTCCTTAACCATCTCTATAATACAAATAAGTTAATCTTAATCTCTTTAGGTCTTAAAGAATAAGTCAACCTCTAGGGGATTCTGTTCTAATGCGGCCAATAGTCTCGCCGCCACTATTGTGAGCAGACTTGCTGATAAGCAAGCAAGCAGGAGACCTTATTTTGGGCAATTAAGCAAGCAAAGAAAGGGCTTACTTGCTTGCTTGCTTATTTATTGCTTATATATAGTTAATTTAGTAGTAGCAGTGGTTGGTAATAGGCCTTTGGTTTTTTTAGTGGCTAAGGCAATACAAATGGTGCAAATAAGCTCTTTTAGGCAGCCGCTAAGCCTATTTAAAATATTTTTCCGCGCTAACCTAAAGTCACGTGTAGTTTAGATACCTTCCTCTCCTTATCCTCCATAACATGCCAAGATCGCGATATACGCGCTGCCTTTACCGCGTCTGCCTTATAAACTGCCTCCAAGCAGCGCGAACGAGCTTACAATTAATTAATAGTGGAGGAGCTTGGTGGGCAATATACTGCAGCTAGGCGGAGCCACGGCAGATTTTCTATAGAACTTCTAATTTTAGACTATCTTAGTAAGCAATTAATAAGCAAGCAAGCAAGTAAAGGACTTCTAAATTGGGCAAGCAAGCAAGTAAGGGGGTGTTTTGCTTACTTGCTTGCTTATTAGCAAGTCTAGTTGCGAGTATATATTTTATTTAAAAATTATTAGTTTTAGGAGTTAAAGCAACTAGAGACCTAGTAACTAGTCTTTTTAACTAATCCTAACAGATTATCTTCCCTACTCTCCTAAGTAAGAACATCACGCAGATTACTAGCCCTTAAGGTGAAAATATTACTAAGCTAATATAGACCTTATAGATATTAGGGGATGACTGCTTTGGAATTATAGCATGCTTACCTATTTATATATACCGACTCCATTACTATATCCAGATTCTGGCAAACTAAAAGGGTCTGCTCTAATTTAACCTACTACCTCTTTTAACGGTTTAATCGTATCTTCTCTTAAAAGATTGTATTAAGAGCTTAGATACTCCTTTATTAAGCCATATAGACCTAAGATCTTGTTAACTTGTAGTAGAATATCTCTATTTTCGCTGATAATATTCTGGCCCTTATTAGGGATATTAAGTATTTTAGTGGAGATTGGGACCTTTAATTGTGCTAACTAGGCTCTACTAGTTAAGGGCTGACTAGGCGTCTTAAAGTATTGGTAAATATAGTTACTAATATATATTAAGCTGCCTAGAAAGGATTTATATATATAGAACTATAGCGCCATAGCCTAGAGGCTGTATATATAGTATTGTATATAGTATAATATAATGGATATAAAAAAAATATATATATATATATAAAAAGTACTAACAAATCTAGGTGCTGAATTAAGCTTGTAGATAGAGGAGACGTGAAAGGGATAAGAGGAGGCTTATAAGTCTAGGTGGTGTAGTAGGTGGTGTAGTAGGTAGAGAAGCGTTTACTAATACGCTTATTTATTTCTTGTAAGATATTTAACTAATTGTTTTATATAATAACTAAACAATATACCCGTCTACACAATTCTGTACATTAGTCTTGGCATATAATTAAGATGTTTTTCCTGCCGCACCTCTACTAATGCTTTTGGAATTATGGCACTAATAACGGACCTAAGCTATAATACTAAAGACACTCTTAAGCGAGATCTAGAGCTTATGAACGAACAATACAATATAATCTACTATGATGTTGAAATTAAAATGTTGACGCGCGGGCTCCTCAGACAGCTACTATGCTCCCTTATAAGTAAGGCACAAATATAGTAAATATTAAATGAAATCTCTAACAAATCCCCATCTGTGTTTCTAGGTTTACCTAAGAACCTATATACTAAATATGTTAAACAGCTTACCTAGCGCTGTAGCTATAACGTAACGCGTTAAACAAACAAAACGGCTCCTATTAGGCAAATTATAATAGGCAACCCAGTACTCCCACACTCCGCCATTACGCATTATCTACTGGCTGGCATACTAAAGGTAATAAGGCAGGAGGGAACACTAGGGTTATATAGAACAACAACAATACTAATCCAGCGGGCAGCTAATAAAGAGCCAATAATTATCCTAACCCGAAAGCTAGTAACCGGCAAGAATAACGCCCTAGACATATACGTTGATGATCTAAGCTTTAATATATTTATAGACATGCTAGGCTAGGATATTAACTTTAACCCTAAGAGCGAAACGCTTTACTACTATATTAGCGATAAAATAGCTAGAGGATAAATTTAGCTTGTAAATAAAGAGAAATAGCGCAGTGTGGTTAAGGATATGTTTCTATAAGAAATGGATAGGTTTTTATTTATAATAGAACAAAGAAGAACAAGTAGGTTACTGCTTAAAGTTAAGCCAGCGTCACTAACTTGTATTTGCAGTCTGCGCTGCCAGCCAAGAACAATACAATTACTTACCCTCTATTTCCGCACCCTTGCCTTTACTAGACAACTCACACTCTACATATATAAGAATAGGTAGAACTGGTAAACAGGTTAATACTAAGGCGATACTTAACCCACAGCTATCCTAAAAAACCTCTCCTAGTTAAAAAAGAGCCCTTACTCTACGCCTTAACTTGTAATAGAAAAGGCAAAGGAAACTATAACCATAGTATAGATTATACGCCTTAAAGCTACTGCTTTATTTAGAATACTTACTAGTTTAATGGATCACTATATATAAAGGTAGACAGCTTAATAGAGCCCCTTAATATGCTATTAGGTAAGGGAGTCTCAGAATAATATAACCTAAGATATTCTTATAACTTATCTAGCATTCTTAAAACGCCTAAGGGGATTAGATGACAAAGCCTAAGGTTTATACCCATTCTTTCTAGTAAACTTATTGGGGTAATATATGTTAACACTGTCCCTAGCTCGCTCTTAGTATCTAACACCTAATCCTTATATCTATACTTGCGCTTTCCTTACCACTCTACTAGATTTAATTGCTATTGCGATATATATATAGGGGATAGGTTGGGCTTACTATAGGCTAGTAGGGTTAACAACGCGGAAAAATGATATTGGATATTTACAGTAGAAATACTAAGTGTTGTATAAGGGTGTGGAATATGGCGATATAACTGTATAGAAGTGTTATTGCTGTCCTAAATACTGCCTATGCCTACCCTAGCATTATCTACACTAATAAGCTACACGGATAAGGTAGATAAGCTTTACTTTAAGCACAAGACGGCTGTTAAACCTAGTATAGGTGGACTAGAATAAGGTATAAAATCTAAAAGCCAGCGCCCTAGGTAGGTAAAGTGGTTTAATAAGGTACCTCCCTATTAAATTTGGATATAAGTCTTACTAGCCTACTACTTTTGTTGCTAGGATTAACATTTAACCTTTTATACACCTATACCGTATCTATTAAGGGATATGCTAATAGAATAAAACAGTTTCGCGTATAATAGCAAATAGTATTTAACAATCTTGGAATGTCTAAGAATGTTTTCTTAACTACTAACTTAACGCGAGTTAACAGGCCGCGGTTGCGGCTTAACTATAATTAGTTAGAACTAGCAGCTAATTACAACAAATACACCCCTATTTAAATCATTTGCAAGCACTATATTAGTAACACTCCTACTAATACTGCCATTAGTCCAATATATACCATACCAGTATACATTCTTTTAAGTTGTTAATCTATATACGCCCTAGACATTACAGAAACAGCTATAAGGTAACCCATTCTAGCTATAAGCTATACTATCTACTAACTAGGCAAATATAGGAGCGTTACCATGGCAGGTAAATGTAAAAATGCATTATTAAATACTTAAACTGGTAGTAAGAACCCTACTTTAAGTCAACGTATAATAAGGAAACGAGGATAACTAGTATAATTAACCTTATGTCTCTACCTAGCCTACTACTAGGGGTTGCCTATATCCTAGCTAATAGAAGGAAGAACGCGCTGGTAGAGAACGAGCATATAGAACCTAGCTGAAATAAGCAATATTATAACTTTGGTCTAGTTATATCTAGGCGCGGAGAGGAGCAGGCATGCAATAGACCCCATTAACGTTATATATAATATATTAAGCTGGCTAACAATGTATAGAATGTATATAGCCGCCTCCGGCTAAGAAGGGTAATATCTAATAATAAGAATAGCGACTCTGGTCTAGTTATATCTAGGTATAAAGAGGAGCAGGCATGTAATAGACCCTATTAATGTTGTATATAATATATTAAGCTAGCTAACAATATATAGAATGTGCATGGCCGCCTCCGGCTAAAAAGGGTAATTTCCAATAATGAGGATAGTGACTGCGAGCCTATACCTGCTTTTTCTACAAAACGACAGCAACTAAATATTAATAAATCTACTAAATCTGTTAATAATCTGGCAGTAGAACTAGCTTAGTTAAAGATATAAAGTCCCAATCTTTTAGTTAAGGTAGGTTATACATTTATACATAACCAGAGTCTAACTGCAATACTTAATAGTCTCTTCTACTATTTAGCACTTGGCAGGCCCTAGTAAATAGAATACTCTCTTTACTATCTAACCGCCCACTACTATAAAAAGCAGCATCTTCGTAATATACCTCCGGCTCTTAATAATTGCGTGTTAGTTTAAAATACTCTCCTACGCGCCTAATCTGTACCTTACTATATAAACAATTGCGTGCTAGTTTAAAATACTCTCCTACGCGCCTAATCCGTACCTTATTATATAAATAACCAATATTTAGCTTTATATCCTCTCTAGTAAGCCGTGTTTGCCTAAACCCTAATACAGCTTCGTCCATAAAATAAGTAACCTCCATTTAATACAAAGTACACTAACCTAGTGTTTGATCTAAAGGGGACCTAAATAGCACTAGGGAAAGTGAGGACGAGTTGGACTATAAAGACGATTTTGACCTAACTGCCGCGCTACAGGCAAGAGAAGAGTACCTTTAAATATTATAACGGCGATGTATAAAAGAAAACCCACCTAAGAGATATAAGCCCATATTTGCGCTTTGTAGGTCCATTTTACTAGTAAGGCGGGTAACTGACTCTAGGACTTATAACGGGCATCTTATTAACTTGTAGTTTGACCGCTTTCTAGGCCTTATTAAGGATATAATAAAAAAGGCATAGTTAGAAGCTATTTTAAAGCAGCTGAAAGTAGTATAAAAAAAAGCTAATCATATTCCTAACCTGGTGTCCGCTTATAAGGTATCTATATACTGGAAATATTGTATTAAATTATCTACTAACAATCTTAATATTATATATAGCTATTTAATATAATAGGGAACTTTAGGAACTACGCGATTATAAAGGCTTGTATAGTTATAAGGGAGGTATATAGGCTAGGGTTTAATGACGCGCCTAAACTGATTGTAGAACTACTAACTAATTACAATTTTATTACGCTGGATTACACAAAGGTATTTTACCTATGCTATTTAGTAAAATACTAATAAGAGTTAATAGCTAAGTAATAACCGCTTCCGTTCTAACGTGATAGTTGCTAGCATAGCTAGTATATTTTATAGTAGAGGAAGGAACGGCCTTGCCTAATTACCTTGCTTTTATAATATGTTTAAAAAGCTTACCGGCAACACTATTGCTTTTGTTTTAATAGCAATATATTATGTAATTAGAGAGTACTAAACTGGGTCTAAGGGAACAGACAACTTTTATAGCACTATTGTTAGCGGTTAGTCCATATCTAGTATTTTACTACCTATTATTATTCTCTAACCTATTATAGAAGCCTACGCTAACCTTTTAGGTAGCTGGAACTAGATGTTTAGAAAATAGCAATTTGGAATCTGGCTGCGGCTTTAGCCTATAGTTATTAAATATGCTATAGGCCTAATGCCGGATTAATTAACTATAGAAATTATTAAGGACCTATATAAAGATGACCTTAACAACCTTATAGCGGATCTAAGCAATAATATAAGAGAGAGGTTCCTTGCAAGCCTTAGCGACAATAAAACTGACGCGATTATTAACTTAGGCTATTTATTGGTGAGCCAGGCTATACTATTTAATCTACCAAGTCTGTCTTAAAGGGAGAGCTCTAGAGTAGGCCAGACTAGTCTACCAAGCCTGTCCCAAATGGAGAGCTCTAGAGTAGGCCAGACTAGTCTACCAAGTCTATCCCAAATGGAGAGCTCTAGAGTAGGCCAGACTAGTCCGCTAAGTCCGTCTCGAAGGGAGAGCTCTAGAGTAAGCTAGAAAATCTAGGGCCCTACTACTACTACAATATTTGCTAATTTAACTTTTAGAACTAGCTAAGTTCGTTAGATTTAGCAGAATATATATCCTTTGCCCTAGTGTACCACTTTGTCCTAAATACAGGAACCGGTGAGCCTAGGCCGGAAAGGTTTAAATCTAATAAGTTATTTGCACAATTTAAGCAGTACGATAGCCTTGCAGAGGATAGCTATGGCTAGTATAGTAACGGGAAAGCAATATTAAATTTGATTAAGAATGAGGAGCAGTATATAAAGTTTGTAATATATGCTCTAGACTCTAGTATAGAGGAGCCAGTAGAGTTTTTAGTAAGAGATTATATACAGGACTTTCCATACTCTCCTACAGGATGACTGCGGCTTCTTTATTATATATACTAGCTCTTAATTTACCTTTCTTTCAGCCTATATCTACTACTTTTAGTAACTACTTTTTAGCTATATATATGTGCTATGCTAGTAAAGCTAAATGCTTATAGTATATTATTGTCGCAGGGAGAGCAGGAAAGGTCTTATGGTTTCAGAATATATTATAAAACAGTTGGGATATTATATTAAATTATCTAAAATAATATAATGGATTGTATAAAGAAGTGTATATAATTTGCCTTGCTAGCCTTATAAATAGCTTTAAAGTAGCCTTTGTTTATTATCTAAAATATACTATTGGTATAAAAGAGGTAGATAGCTCCAAATATAATTGTGGTTGCAGGTTACATGCAGGTTGCGCGTAGGCTGCGCGCAGGCTGCGTGTCAAAAAAACACGACATAGGCTAGTCGGTCGAGTTGCCAAATGCCCTCAACTGCGCGCCAATTGCGTCAACCACCAACCATTAAGGCCATTGGTAGGGTACCATATTTTGCCGATGTCCCTACTATAGATATATAAGGTAGAACTAGAATATAAAATAGTAGAACGCTTTATGCTTTAAATAGAGGATACTTCTTTTATTATTATTATTATTCATTGCTTAACGTCCAATTTAGATCCCTATTGGGCCCACGTTCTTTTATAATAAAGATAGAAAAGCTATATAGAATTAGTCTTTAAAATCTAATATATAATTTTATAAACTATTTAAATATAACTTTCCTTATACACTAGATTACTATAGAGGATTTTTATATCTAGTATAAATAAATAAAGATATTTATCCTTAATATACTAACGCCTATATATTGCTTAGTAGTATCCATCTTAGTAACATATAATACTAAAACCTCCTACAATATTCGCGAATATTAAACGTAGTTACTGTAATGGTGCTAGAGTGCGTTACCTACTATATTGCCGCTTTCTAGGCAATCTGCCAAACTCTACCATATTCTACTATCACTACTCATAGAGCTAACTAATTAGGATTTTCCACCCCTAGGATGAAAAATCGCTATTAGCTTGCTTACTACTAGTGCCTTAACAACCCCTTATATCTTATTAGTTACTAACAGTCTTCTTCTCCTTCTTCTCCTTAGCTTAGTATTTTTATATAGTAGTAATCTATAAGCTTTAGTTTAGAAGCAGTTATATAAGCCCGTTACATTATACTAAGCTCTTTCTATGCAGCCTAGGAAGGCCTTTATAATATCCCACCTTAAAAAAAACTTTATTTATAATAACGCGTTAACGCGTTATACTTAGACACTAAATACCATATACAGCCTAGGAAGGCCCTAATAATATCCCCTCTTATAGGCCAGACCATACTTAACCTAGACCCTAGTATTAAAAACGAACTATATAATACCAACAAACCTCTAGGTAGCTAATAATGGCACCTAAAGTAAGCTTATCTAAGAGAGCCGCCTTTACTTAAGAAGAATATAAGATCCAGTTAGGATTAGAAATTAATAATAATAATAATACTCTAGACATGCGCAAGTAGATTTATTATCTCGCGGCTAAATAGGTAGCTAATCGCCTTATAGCTAAAGCTATATAAAAAAACTCTAGACAAGATCCTAAAGAGCCTTATAGCCCTATAAGATAGTTTAGTCCTCTCTACTAGAAGCCCTAGTTAACCTATTTACTCCACTGAATATAATACCCTAGGTAGTACGAATATAATAGCAAAGTAATTAAAATCCGTTAAGTTTCTTAACCTTTTACAGCTATCTAACTGGATAGACCCTACTTTTAAGAATTAGAGGATTTAAGTATATAGAAAGCTCTGTATTAACTATAACCATTTCCCCTTTAAAGAAGCTAAAATACTCTACCTCTTCGGCCGAACTATTAGGGACACCTAGTAACACCTTTAGGCTAGGTTTAAGGACAAGTTACCTATTTAGTTTATATCTATTAATAAGATAATACAGTATCTGACTACTATTTATATTAATCTAAATAAAGTATAGGATGTCCGTTATAACTATAACCGCCTAATAATAAAATTAAACTAATTCTATACTGAGTTCTAAACTTAATTCTTATACCTAGTAGGCGAAGGCTAGGTTCCCCCTAAGAACTACCGTTTAGACCTATATAATAAACTAACAGTCTAACTATAAGAAAAGATTGTAGTAGCCTTAGATAATCTATTAACCTACTAAAGATTTATAGCCTAATATTTATCGCTGGGTTTAAAACTAAAATAAATTAATACTTATTCTAATTAACTAAAGCGGCCCTATAGCAACTAGAACTTATCCACTATACTAATAGGAGCTAGCGTTAAAAAAAACTATAACTGCCCTTATACTAAAAGCGGTTATAACTACCTATCTATAAGCCTCGCCTAACCCACTATATACTATACCCTTAGCTAATACTTGTCGTAATACCCTAATTAACCCTATATAGTTATATTAGGAAAAGAAGAACCTTAGGGAAAGACTTCCCTCTAGGGTATCCTATTAATCTTAAGGAGATCAATTTAAGTTAGCTAATAGATAGAAAACACTTTATAGTTCTATGTATAGTATTTTAAAATAGATATAGAGTTAATATAACTACTCTTATTAATACTAAAGTAAATAGCTTTACCTTTATAAATATTGCTTATATAAATAACATTGCTAAGTTTTTAAATATAAATACTATCTAACTAGAGAAGCCTATTTAAGTAAAAGGCTATAACGTCCAAGCTAATAAGCCAGTTACCTATATCTTAAAGCTATATATTGCTATTAATAGACGGCACTAATTTAGTATCCCCTTCTATATCCTAGACCTAGGATCCCATAATATAATCCTTAGCCAAAAATAGATATCCTACTTTAATATTTGGCTAAATATTTAATAAAGACAGTTTATTTAGCCGGAGAATAGATCAAAACTACCTTCCTTTATTAGGGAAATTTAGACTAACTATAAGATACTAGCCGCAAAGGTTAACCCTATTTATTAGTAAGATGTTAGGGACTGCGACCTAGCTTTTATCTAAGAAGATGTCCGCTATAAGGCCGGTAGGAACTCTGTACCAATAATAATACTCCCCTAAAGTACTGCAGTTAAGGAGGGCTTTACTTATAAAAGTATAACGGATAGTAATATAGACAACTTCTAAATTGTAAAGATTCAGCTAATATAAAAGAGGGCGTGCTAATAGGATATAAAGGATAACCTTTAGAAGATATAATAAGAGCTAAAGGGAGTAAAGATAACGCTAATACACTAAAGGCCCCTAAGGCTATAGACACCATTACTATTATATAACCCCTCTATAGTAAATATTATGGCAATTAGTGCTATAGGTTTCCAGTTTAATATATATTAAAAGGACAATAAGGTATTTATAACTAGCCTATATAAAATTAATTAGATTATTAATAAGGAAAAAGGGCTAGTAGAGGAAACTAATAAGGAGCTAGTTAAGCGCCTCCTCTTTACTTACCTCTTAGACTATAAAGACGCGTTCTTAAAAATAGCTTTAAATAACCTACCCCCCTACCACATCTATAATTATAGGATTTAATTAAAGGCTAATAACTCTTTAGGCTATAGCCCCCTTTGCTAGCAAACTATAGAGGAACTAAAAATAATAAAGTCGTACTTAATTAATAACCTCTATAAAGGGTTTATTAAGCCAAGTTAGGCCCCTTTTACTTCCCTTATTCTATTTATAAAAAAGCCTAATAAAAGCCTTTGCTTCTATATTAACTATTAAAAACTAAACACTATTACTTAGAAAGACTATTACCCTCTCCCCCTAATTAACGAGACCCTTATACGCCTAAGCTAAGCTAAAATCTTTATTAAGCTTAATATCCGCTAAGCTTACTACCAAATTAGGATAAACCCTATATTAAAAGATCTAATAATAATCCGCACCTATTACGGTTTTTATAAATATAAAGTCCTTTTTTTAGACTAATAAATAGGCTAGCTATATATTAATAGTATATAAATAATATTTTTTTAATTACCTTAATAAATTCTGCACAGTATACCTAGATAATATTTTTATATACTTGGATAATAAACTTAAGTACTAAGTTTATATTAAAAAGGTTTTAGAGAGACTGCGAAATATAGGCCTATAAATTAATATTAAGAAATACGAATTTGGAGTAAAATATATAAAGTACCTTGGGTTTATTATTAGCATAAAAGGAATTAAAGTTAACCCTAAAAGGGTTAAGGTAATCTATAACTAGAAACTCCTTTATACTATAAAAGGCATCTAGTTTATCCGTAATTATAGGATTATAGCTAAGCCTTTTATATAACTAACTAGGAACAATACGCCTTTTATTTTTAATAATAACTATATAAAAGCCTTTAAGGAGTTAAAAAAACTAACTTATTTCCTCCCTAATTCTTTATTACTATAACTTAGACCTAGAATTAATGCTAGAAACGGATGTATTTAATAGAGTAGTTGTAGGGTTTCTTTTATAGCTATACTTAGATAGCAAGTAGTACTTTATTACGTTCTTCTTAAAGATAATAGCCCTAGCTAAGTATAACTATAAGGTATATAATAAGGAAATATTAGCTATTATATAATTATTATCTTAGTAGCGCGGAGTTTAGTAGCACAGACTTTCGGATTAAGGTCTATGCTAATTATAAAGCTCTTAAGTATTTTATAATAATAAAGTAGCTACTAGCCGATAGGCCTAATAGGCTAAAATACTCTCCTAATTCTTCTTTAAAATTATATACCATCTTAGCAAATAAAATTCTAAAGCTAATACCCTAATTTAAAGAGAATAGGATATAGAGCTATAAAATAAGCTAAAGGCTTAGCACCAGATATATAGCCTCCTCCGTCCTAAATAGCTTAACCTATATATTCTTAAGGAACTAAGCTCTAAACGGAATAAACTAGCACTATTAGAAGGAGAGATCCTAGATAAACTAATAGGACTAATTAATTATATTTTAATCGCGAACCGTATAGCTAAATCCCTAAAAGCCCTCCGCGACCAAGCTATAAAAGGTAACCCTAATTTAGAAATAGAAGAAGGACTGCTTTTATACTAAGAACAGCTTATAGTTTTAGATATTAATAACCTATAAATAGAGCTAATTTGTAAAGCCCACTATTAAGTCTCTATGGCGTACCCTAGTTAAGATAAAACCTACTAACTACTAGTACCTTATTACTATTGGCGAGGACTTCTATCTAATATAGAATAATTTATTAGAAACTATTATGTTTATAAACGTATAGATACCCCTAGGGATTAAATCCCTAAATAGCTATAACTACTACTAGTTCCTAAACGCCCTTAGCAATATATTATAATGGATTTTAAATTATTTCTAAAGGATAAATACGGCTATAATATGGCCTTTATAGTAGTTAACTAACTAAGTAAATAAGCTATTTCCCTTTCTTACTTTAAGACTATAATTATAAAGAATATAGCCCGTATTTACGTTAATAACATCTACCAGATCTATGGCGCTTCTAAGTTAATTATCTCTAACCGTGGACCCTAACTTATATTAAACTTCTAGGACAAATTCTACTATATTCTTAGAATTTAGTTAAGCTCTCTACCGCTTTTTACCCTTAGACCAATAGCTAAACTAAGATTATAGACTAGTACCTTAACTACCCCTTTATTAACTACTACTAGGATAACTAGTTAGAACTATTACCTATAATAAACTATACACAGCTTACGCTCCCTTATAATAGTATAGGAATATTGCTATTTAAGTTACTCTATAGATATAAGCCATAGATTTTTTTAATTAGGATAGACCTATAGGACCTATAATGGCCCGCAAACGCCTTAGCCATAAAGAGGCCCAGATATTCGCTAAAAGAATATATAGAGCCTAGGAAACTGCCTAAGCAATTATAAAAAGGGTATAAGAGAAGAAAGAGGCCAATATAAACTAATATTACTATAAGGTAGACTTCTAAGTAGGAGATAAGGTATTGTCACGGGAGTCACCCGCGCACGTTCGTCCCGTGACACCTACACACGTACTATCGCAATCCCTATATCTTTAACCACGTTTCCTGACCTCTTCCTGTTCTTTATTAAACGTCTTAAACTATTACGCGTTAATGTACTTAGCATGGTTAATAGCTAGCAATCAAGCTTATTTGTAAACTGTTAAGTCAATCCGTGACACTACGTTTGACCCTTTTTATTCCTGGCTGGCCTAGGGCTACTAGTCGCGGAGTATGCCTTCCTATGCCTAACACGAGGGTAGGAACAGGAGCTGCTAGCTGTGGGTAGACTAGGATGTTAAGGCTCTAAACTGGACAAGACATCGCGCAGATACGCCTGTGAACGACCTGCTCTGGCACCGTACTGCCACCGATTTCGAATGAGCACGTTACTACCCTCCAGTTTGACCTCATATAGCTTGCATCCTACTGCATGACAACCCAAACCCGAACCCTAACGCTGGCATCGTACTGCTGTCCTACCGACCTGGCCTCGTTACTGCCGTATGAATCTGACAAGTCCCCGTGCCGATACGCCTACGAACTGACAAGACCTCGTGCCGATATGCCTACGAACCCGATAACCGTCGTGCCGATACGCCTACGACCTGAACACGGCTAGGTAGAGCTTCGCTCCCTAGATACACGAACATATCGCTGGCACCGTACTGCCACCTATACGAACCTGTCGCTGGCACCGTCAGTGATCTTTTTGGACTGGACTGGACTGGATTTGAGGATCGATCCAGTCCAGTCCTATGGAAACCAGATTTGGATCCTGGAGCTCCATAGAGCTCCAGTCTACCCGCTAAACCCAATACGGTAAGTCTTGGCAATATTATAGTGTTGAGGATCAAAAGTAGAGGTACCGAACCTTACTATAAAATCGTCTATATTACACCTTAATTGATATCAGGAAGCTCTCCCTCCACCTTGCTGCCCTCCCGTCCCTTATCCTCTACCTCACCGCCGTGCTCAATAGCCTCCTCCTCCTCCTCAGCCAAAGCTTCCTCATCCGCAGCGGCGTCCTCCTGAGCAGCAGTCTCCGCAGCAGCCTCCGCAGCAGCCTCCGCAGCAACTGCAGCCGCAAGGCGAGCCTTGGCTTGCTCCTTTGGTGAGAGTTCTGCCTTATACTCCTTACCTTCTGCTTTGCTAATGTCCTTATTATTAAATATACCCTTTAGTGGCGGCCTATATCCATACCAAAGACACTTATTCGCCTTAATAATATCTATCTTTAAATGGAATTGTTAATTTTTAAGGAGGATTTTACAGCTACTAAATAGCTATTTGTATTTATTGCTTATAGGAGGCACTGTGAGTATATTAAGGGCGAATTAAGCAAGATTGGGCTGGCTGTAGTATTGTTGCTACTAGTATTAAATAACGTTAAAGTGTTTAGGATCTTTAACTTTAAGAATATTTATATTAAGGTAATCTTATAGGCAATTAATAGAGGGAGTTACGTCTTTAGCGTTAGCTTAGTAAGTTACTTTATGGCGCTTATAAGCTTAAGTAGAGATATAGATCTTCTTTAGACCTGGCTGTATAGGTATTAGATATAGTGGTAATAAAGATAATTTAGTAAAGGGATTCTTGCCTTTATATTTAAGCCAGAGTTCCTTAATTAGGCTCTTAATGCCGTTAATTTACTCCTGCTTAATGGGATAAGGCCTCTAATAATCCTTAAACTAGCTTATTTTAAGCGTTGGATTAGGAATAATTACTATATAGTACGCTGCTGTATTATTGGGCTTGTTAAAGTACTTATTGCCCTTTTCCTATACAGCTTCCAAACAATTAGCCAGATATTAATAGATTTAAGCGTTGCCTTTCCTTTAGTATTGAGCTATAAGCTTAAGAAACTTCTGCTTAGTGGTAGAGAGTTTATATATAAGCCAGTCTAGTATTTAAAAGTAGTTAGTAAGACTTGTGTAATTACCTTCTATTATAATAGTAGTTTTGTAGAATGTTTTAAGGTAGTTATAAAGGTGTTTAAGTTGTTTCTAGTGCTTTGGCTAGAGGAGATCTTCTTTTATAAGCGCCTTTGCTTTCTTACTAGTTTTATACTTATAGTAGAATATAATAATTTGGTCCTTATAGTTTAAAAAGTGTAAGATAGCTAAGAATAATAAGTTCTATCGCGTTGCGTTATTTTAGATAAGCTAATAAATTATTAGTATTGCTTTTATTAATGGTTTTTAGAATTAAATATTACGACTATAAGGGAAATATTATAACCGTAAAGCGGAAAAATATAAAATCTATTGCCGCAGCTAATTAGAGGCTTAGAAAAATTAAGCAAGTAGTAAATATTACTACTTTTCCCCTACTAAAGCTTACCTTTAAGCTATTAAATTCTAATAAAGGACCCCTTATTTAAATCCTTCTAAAGACCCTATAATACTAGGGCGTTATATAAATGTATTAGATAAGGTTATATAATAATCTAACCGCTCCACGCTTCTTTTAGAGGTCTTGTACCTTTATAAAATCCTACTTATAGTAGGCAGTAGCTAGGTCCTTATAGATATTTTTAAAATCTAAGCTAATAATAAAGGCCTAAGTATAGAGGTTTGTAATATAGCTAAAGTAGTAAAGGTAACGCCCTTTCCTACTTTTTACTAATTTTTTAGGTATAGAGCTTAAAGAACGGCGTTAATATAAGTGTTATTTATGTCCGCGTTATTAGCTATAAAATACCCTAAATTGCCTATAATCCTATAGTCCTTAAATAGAGCAATTAAAACAGCTGCTATATTCTTACTAGTATGTTTACTATATACCTTACAAAGGCCTAGTACTATATAGCGACGCCTACTATCTTTATTAATAAAATAGGCAACTATACTAAGTACTGCATAGGTATTTAGTAATATCTAAAGATTAAAGGATATTAATATAGCGCTATAGGCTTCCTTTAGCTCCTTCCTTAACTATTCCTTCTACTCCTCCCACTCTTTTATTACCTAGGATTAGATTATATTTGCTATCTTTAAAAGATGCTTTTTAAGGCTAGGATAGAGGAAGAATAATAGGGTATAGAAATAGGCGTTTTTAAACTGGAAGAAGGCAATATAGTAGTAGACAATCTACTAGATAAGTAGAGCTTTAAACCGTTTAAAGTTTTAAGCAAGATTAAGCGCCCTCTGCTCTAGATACTTATTAATTATTAGCTAATTGGCTTCTTTAGGTAATTAATATATATTAAGCTCGCCTATAAGTTAATTTATATAATAGTCCTAGTATAAATAATTAAGCGCAGTAGTCCTTTTTAAGGAGATAACTAGTAACTCCTGCTTCCACCTTAATTACTTACAAAGATAGTAGTAATAGAATGTTATATTGTCGCCGCTTGATTTTAGCTGAATATCCTTACCCTACTTCTATATATGGGAGGTGCGCTGCTTTGTGTATTTTAGCGTCTTTATTAAAGCCTTATACTAAATATACTCTTTGCTGTAGAGCTTAAACTCTTCTACTACGTTTTCTTTATCGTGATTAGGGTTAATAGTCTTTGGAGCGAGAATAACGTTGTTAGATGTAGGAGGTGGGCGAATAGCCAGGTAATGGGTGATATTGGCTGTTATGGTGGTAAGGAAGGGAAATACTAAAGTATAGGAGTAGCAGTAGGAGTAGCAGTAGGAGAGCAGTAGAGTATAATTAATTGTTTTAAGATAGGATTGTATTACCAGTAGAGCCGATTGGTGCTGTTTAGCCTTAACACTATGCACTGACTCCTTAGCGGCCTATACCCCCCTGCCTCCCTGCCTTATTAGGTTAGTTAACTGGAGCTCCTGGAGCCAGAATGAGTCAGATCCACTCCAATCCAGCCTTAAAATTGACGGCTCCAAATCCAATGCAGAAATGGATCCAATCTGGGGCTCCAAATTGGCTCCAGTCCAAAAAGATCACTGGGCACCGTACTGCTGTACATGAACCTGTCGCTCGCATCGTACTGCTACCTACCGCCGAAGTCGCCCGTACCTGATACCTGGATTGTCCTAAGCCGCCCGAACACGTCGCTGGCATCGTACTGCTGCCGCTAAAGTTATCCGTATCTAATACCCGTCCTAAGCCGCCCGTTGCTTGCATTGTACTGCTATATAAACTAATAAGCTCCGCGCCGATATGCCTGTGGAACCACGACCTGTTAATAAGCCCTCGCGCTGATATGCCTGTGAGCCGAATATGGCTAGGTAGAGCTTCGCTCCCTAAATATCCCCTACCAGATAGAGCATAGCTCTCTAGACCGACCCTATTACTTGCATCGTACTGCTACCTAAACCGACAAGCATTATGCCGATATGCATACGAACTTGACAACCATCGTGCTAATACGCCTACGACCTAAACCGATAAGCTCCGTGCCGATTCGCCTACGGAACCCAAACCTGTCGCTAGCACCGTACTGCCACACGACACGACTATAAGTACTGCACCGTACCAACAAGAACTCGCCTATAACCACGAATACTGCACCGCACTGATAAGAACCTGCTAAGAAGACCTATACCACGACCACGACCACCGTACCGTACCGCTACTCCCCTAAATTTTTTCCCCACCCACCCACCCCTTACGTACCCTGCTCCCCTACATCCCCTACCTCCCCGC